>Ga0247837_1004251_pt1 | contig 23282 bp, 19 predicted proteins | sample LaCtaG_2_FD_187115 | JGI IMG/M metagenome (GOLD analysis project Ga0247837, IMG submission 187115) | Freshwater microbial communities from meromictic Lake La Cruz, Castile-La Mancha, Spain - LaCruzMarch2015_14.5m | ecosystem: Environmental > Aquatic > Freshwater > Lake | place: Spain: Castile-La...
TGAAACCCGAATTCAATAGCACTTCGCGCAGGACATTGACCGGAAGGCACACCAACGCATCGAGTGCCCCCTTGAGATGACCGTCCGTGACGGACGCCGAAAAGCGTTCTACCGGCGTCGCCGGTCGTGGTGTGCCGCGCATATCAACCGCTGCCATAAAGAAGGAAGAAATCCATGGGGGGTAGCCTAGCAAGCGTGACGGAAAACGTAAAGCGGAGAGTAATAAATAAATATCACTCTTGACGAAATAAAGCGGGCGGCTATAATGGCGCCTAGAGTGGATCGGTGGCAGTCAATGAGCGCATTCGAAAGTCAACTTGCAGTGCGTGGAACAGAAGCCAGTAGGCGCGGGGAATGGCCGCAATGAATCGGTGCCAGCAAGCGTATCCGTTGCTTGGGAAAGCGCAAACGCCGTGTATCACAACCGTGGAACACGTCAAAGCCACGAATCATCGAAAGACCGACAGGGGCCGTCATGCAAACCCAACCCGTCATCCCACAAGCCGCCGTGGCGATACCGTCCACCGAGGACGGTCAACTCGCCTGGTTGCCCGTCAGCGTGATTGCGCCCCGTGCGGGGCATAATCCCCGGCGTCATTTCGACGCGGCCAGCATGCGTGACCTGGTGGAGTCGATCCGCAGCCAGGGCGTGATCCAGCCCATCGTGGTGCGTGCCATCGACGGTGGGTGCTACCAGATCATCGCCGGGGAACGGCGCTGGCGGGCCGCGCGTGAGGCCGGGCTGGATGAAATCCCCGCCTTCGTCCGCGTGGTCGATGACCTCCAGTCCATGCAAATGTCGATGGTCGAGAACACCCATCGGGACGCGCTGGCCCCGAGCGAGGAAGCGCAGAAGGCGCGGGACCTGCTGACCCTCTGCCACGGCGACCGGGACGCGGCCCGCCGCCGACTCGGCTGGAGCGCAGCGAAGCTGGATAGCCGCCTCGCCCTGCTGCATTGCACCCCGGCGGTCCTTGAGGCCCTGGACAGCCGCCGCCTCACCCTGGCCCATGGCGAGTTGCTGGCCACCCTGGCGCCCGACACCCAGGACGGCACCCTGCCGCGCCTCCTGGAACAGGGCATCAGCAGTGCCCAACTGCGCGAGCGGATCGGCCAGGTGGCCCGGCCTCTGGGACGGGCGATCTTCGACCAGGCGGCCTGCCAGGGCTGCGCCCACAATTCCGAGGTGCAGGGCCAACTGTTCGCCACGCATATCGACAGCGGGCAGTGCTCCAACCCGACGTGTTACGGCGACAAGACCCGCCGGGTCCTGGAAGCCAAGAAGCTGGCCATGGCCCAAGCGGTCGCTGCCGTCTGGCTCGACACCGAGCGCGCACCGGAGACCTACGCGGTGCTCGAAGCGACCGGCGCACTCGGGGTGGGACCGCAGCAACTCGCCGAAGGGTGCCGGCAATGCGCCCATTTCGGGGTACTGATCGGGACCGCGCCAGGGCAGGAAGGGCGGCTCACGGAGGACCTGTGCTTCAACCTGGGCTGCCGGGCCGAGAAGCAGCAGGATTACCGTCGTCTGCTTGAGACCCCGCAGGGTGCGCCGGCCGCGACGGTGACACAGCGCGCCGCCGCCGTGCCCAAACAGTCGGCGGCCGAACGCCCGCACGCCGCAGCGACCCCGCAGCGCGTCCAAGACGTGACCGATGCCAAGCTGCGCACCATTGCCGCGGACCTGGCCCAGGAGGATGCACGGGTGGCCCGTGCCGTGCGCCTCTACGCGCTGCTCCGGGATGCCGGGTTCACCGACACCGCGACCCTCGGGGTGGCCGCCGTGCCCACCGCGCGGGCGCCGGCCATGGCCACCCTGGTGGCCCTGACCGATGCGCAGTGCATCGCCCTGGAAGCCGCCCTGGTGCGCCACGTCCTGATGGAACGAACCGATGGCGATCTCCCCGGTGCGACGGTGGCGATTCTCGCGACGACCAAGACCGATCTGACGCAGCGGTTCCGCGTCGATGAGCCGTTCCTGCGCGCCCATCGCAAGGCGGGTATGGATGCGCTGCTGCGCGAGGCCGGCTTCGCTGCCTGGTACGACGCGATCCATGGCGAAGCCAAGTACGCCCGGCTGATGCAAAGCAAGGTGGACACGATCATCACCGCGGCGCTGGTCCCGAATGCCTTCGACTGGTCCGGCTTCGTCCCCCAGGCCGTGGTCGGACGGTTCAAGACCCTGGCCGGACGCACCTGAACCCCCGCCCGCACGACCCCCGGAGACCACAATGGCCCTCTTTGAACACCTTGCCGGCGTCCTGACCGCGGGCGAACGCCTTCGCTTCGAGATCGCCCGCAACCCCGATGGGGGCCTGACCGTTCTGGTGCAGCCGCTCCTGATCACGCCGGTGGAGCACCTCGCAGGCGATACGGCGTCCCTACGCGCGGCGCTGGCAATGCCGCTGCGGATCACCGGCAGCGTCGCGGATCTGGACACGCAGTTGCCCGCGATGCTCGCCACCTACGGCGAGCGTCGGCAGGATGTCGCGATGAAGGTCACTGCATTGGAAACTTTGAAGGAAGCGGGGAAGGCTGGGGCGCGGCTGGTGGCAACGGGCACGCAAGGGGCGGCTGTTGCGGCCCCGCTGGACCCGACACCGACTTCGGTACCGGCGCCCGCGCTGTCCGCCCCGGCCGCGCCGGTCGACCCCAACAACCTGTTCGCCTGAGCGCGCCGTGTTTGTCCTACCCAACCATTGGGTTTCAAATCCCATCCACGTGGTCCTGGCGGGTGCCGGGGGCAGCGGCAGCGAAGTCCTCGACGGGCTGGCGCGGATCGACCGGGCGCTGCGCGCCCTCGGGCACCCAGGATTGCAGATGTCCGTCTTCGACCCCGACCGCGTCTCGGCGACCAATACCGTGCGGCAACGCTTCTGGCCGGCGGATGTGGGTCAGAACAAGGCGGAACTCCTGATGCACCGTTACGGAACCTTCGGCGGCCTGGACGGGCGGGGGTATGCCGAGGCCCTCACCGTGGCGACCCTCGACGCCATCCCCGGCGTCGACCTGTTGGTGACCTGCGTGGACAAGGCCCGCATCCGCCATGCGATCGGTGCCCACGCGTGGCACCTGGACCCCTACCGCTGGCAGGACACCCTGTGGCTCGACCTCGGCAACGGCGCACGCACCGGCCAGGTCGTCCTCGGCCACCTGGGGGGCTGGATGGGCGATCCGGCCCGCCTGCCCAACGTCTGCGACCTGTTTCCGGAACTGGCGCAGGCCGCGCGTCTGGACGCCGACGACACGCCCAGTTGCTCTGCCGCCGAGGCCCTCGCCGCGCAAGACCTGTTCATCAACCGCTGGGTGGCCGTCGCCGCCTGCGATCTGCTGTGGCAGTTGGTGCGCCACGGCACCCTCGGCGTCCACGGCTTCTTCATCCACCCGAGCGGCGTTCGCGTCAGCGAATTGGCCATCGACCCCCGCACCTGGGCGAGCTTTGGATGCGTCGCCGCGCGCCCGGCCGCCTGATCCCCAGACCACCAGGAACAGCCTATGACCACACCCACCATCACGACCCCGACCCGCGTCTTTCGCCTCGGCGCACTGGAACTGGCCGACCCCGACGCGTCGCTGTCCGCCGAGGACGCGCTGGCGCTGTATGCGCCGAACTTCCCCCAGGTCCAGGGCGCGACGCTGGCGGCGCCCGAGTACCGGGCGGACGGGACCCTGGTCTATCCCGTCGAGCGGCCCCTGGTCAAGACCAAGGGATAGGCCGGCCATGCACCCCGGCACGATCGCCGCCCGGCTCCGGGCCTGGGCGGAGGACCGCGCAGCGCAACAGGCACAGGAGATCACCCTATGCGGACTCAGGGTCACCGAAAGCTGGCAACACCGCCGGATCAATCAGATCCTCAACCGCGCCGCGCACGACCGCCGACGGGGCGGGTTCGACCCCAGGGCGCTGCCGCCGGCCTGAGCCCGCTCGCGTTCCCCCTACGCGCCGCGGCGGACACCTTCCACGGGGAGGGGGACGCCCGCCGCGCCTATGCCGACTGGCTGGAGCGCGATTGGCATCGGGTCGCTGGGCTGTTGGAATTCACCCTGGAAGTCGGGCTGATGGACGGCCAGGCGCTGGCCGTGGCGCTGGACGCCAACAACGGTGGCGATGCGCGTCCGCTCTATGGACTGGCGGCGACGGCCCTGCAGGCCATCGGCGACCACCTGAACGCCCAGGTCGCGGACCTGGTGGACCCGGCGCTGCCCCCGGCGCTGCTGATTGGCGTGGAAATCTGGGAGGAGGGCGACCGCGCTGGGGTGATCCACATCGTGGGCGAGGGCACGGCCCTGGTCTGCACCCGCCTGCCGTTGCTCACGCTGCCGCCCGATCTGGCGCGCCTGTGTTATCGGGTGTGCCTCCTGATGCGCCAAACCCTGGGAATCGACGTCACCCGTGGCTGGCAGCCGGACCTGTTCTGGACCGTCGCGGAGCGGCTGGACGCCTTTCTGGCGGTGCCCGCGGCGGTGCGTCACGACTCCGCGGCCTTCCATACCGCCTGCATCGAAGAGAGCAACGCGTGCGGATGGTTGGAGCGGGGCGCCGCGTCCGTCGCTGACGCCGCGGACCTGGCCACCGAGTTGGCGTCCTGGGTGGACCTGCGCACCCGCTGGGAGGCGTTCGTGAAACGCCAACAGCGGCGTCGCCCGTTGACCGTCGCGCAGGTGGAGGCAATGGCCGCGCGCCTGGTCGCGTCTCTGGAGCACGCCGACGCGCCTCCGGAAAACCTGGCCTGGGCACGCTGGGTCCGGTTGGTGTGTGCCCGGCTCCGGGTCGCGGCGGGGCGCGCCCCGGCCGTGCCCATGCCGGAGGACGAGGGTGAATGGGCGCTCGACTGGCTGATCCAACTGGACCCCGGCCTGCCCTGGTTCGCGGACGCGCTCCAGGACACCCTCGATCAGGCCGCCCAGACCGGGGAACGCATGAGCGCCAGCTTCCCCTATGCCGCCGGAGGTGCCCGGTCCATCCTGGACGCCCTGGCTAACGCGGTGACGGCGATGGGCCTGATCCTGGCGGCACCGGCATCCGAGGTCGACCATGTCGCTCATTGACTGCATGACGCTGCCGAGCATCACCACGGCACGGCCCACCGGGGCGGTCGTCTTCCACGCCCAGCAGCAGGACCGCGGGGGCGCGATCACCTACCATCCGCTGGACGATGACACTGGCGGAACCCGCATCCTCCCCGGTCGGCCGCTGACCGTGGCCGACGCCCGCGCCCTGCTGGAAACCCTGCTCGGCGAGCGCACCAGCGACCTGCGGTGGACCCCGCCGAACCTGCTGGCCAGCGGCGACCAAGCCCTGGTCTGGTCGGTGCCCGGCACGGTGCGCCCCATGGGCTTTCGTGGGAAAAAGGACGGGCCGCTTCGTCTGGACGTGCCCTGGCCGACCCTGGTCTTCGCCGCCACCGATGGCACCATCCGGCTCGCCGCGATCAAATCACGCGGGCGGCCGACGGCGCGGACACCGCTGTTCCACGCGCCGCTGTGGAATGTCGATCAGGACGGCCGGGTGTGTCTCGGCAGTGCCACGGTCCCGCCCCTGGACGGGTTCGACGCCCTACCGGGGTACGAGCGCGCGATTTTCGATACCCTGTTCAGTCATGGCAACTTTCGCGGCAACCTGGCCTATCGGCAGGACCGGGGCGAAACCAGCGACCGGGACCATCTGCGGTTCTGGCGCGAACTGGCCCGCGCCAAGGCGACCCGCTTTCCGCCCGCGGCCCTGGTGCCCATGGGGCAGCGGCTGGCGGCCTGGCTGGGATTGGAACGGAGCCGTTAGCGGGTCCGCGAACCGAGCAACCGATGCGTTACACCGACGAACAACTGCGCGCCATCGAGCACACCGGCGGCCACAGCCTGACTTACGCCGTGGCCGGCTCGGGCAAAACCCACATGCTGGTCGGTCGGGTGCTGTTCCTGCTGGAGCAGGGGATCCCGGCGGAACGCATCCGCGTACTCGCCTTCAATCGTGAAGCTGCCAAGGAGTTCCAGACCCGGCTGGCGGGCGCACTGCCGACCCACCGCGCCGCGCCCAAAGTGTCCACCTTCCACAGCCTGGGGCTGTCCCTGACCGCGCTGTTCGAGCAGCAGGGCCTGCTGCCACGCCGCCGTCTGGAAGCGAGCGAGGCCGAGGAGAAGAAGCTCGCCCGCGAGGCCGTCCTGGCGGCGCTGAAGGAGGAGGGCAGCGACGACTACCCGAGCCAGGATGCATTCGAGGCGTTTCGCGCCTTCATCGGGCTGGTCAAGTCAGATCTGCTGTCCGCCGCCGACGCCTTCCGGACGTTTGGCCTGCTGCCGTCCTGCGCCTACTTCGTGCGGGCCTTCGCCCTCTTTGAGCAGGCCCGCGAACGGGCGGGCCTGCGGTTCTTCGCCGACTTGCTGTCGGACCCCGTGGCGGTGATGCGCGCCAACCCCGCGGCGCTCGCGCGGGTCACCAACAAGCTCGACCTGGTGGTGGTCGATGAATTCCAGGATTAGGTGGACTTGCTGCGCTTTTTGTCTATAATTTCTTTCAAACGATTGTTTATAATTGACTTTGCGTGCTCAACCGCGAACTTTTTCCTGTTGCGTTTCATGCCTGCCCCGATAGGCATGGTCGTACCGATATTTTTTTGTATCGAATCGAGACACAGGCTCACCGTTTGAGCCTGGTCGTCCCCGATACTCACGCCATCGCCAGCCGCAGTGGCTAGCGAGTCGCAGGAACACTCTGGATGACCCGCATATACCGTTACGTCCGCCCGGATGGTGAGCGCGATGTGGACCTCCTCGACGATCGAGGCGTCCCGCTGTTTCACCCGACGCTCTACGTCACTACCAGGATCCGAAACGCGTCGAAATCCGTCGCTGCCATGGAAGCGGCGCTGTTCGCGATCCAACTCTTGCTGCGCTGGATGGACGGCCGCGACGAGGACATTGAAGCGCGCTTTGTGCGCAGACAATGGCTCACCCCCTACGAACTGGACGCACTGAGGGACTATGTCCAGCGGCGTCAACAGGGTCCTGGCCACGTCGCCAACTCGACGCTTTACGTCCTGCTCACCAACATCGCCGACTACCTGAGCTGGTTGCCCCATAACGTCCTAAGCCTGGTCGATACGGCGACCCGAGGCGACATTGATGCCATGGCGGCACAACTGCGGGAGCGCCGTCCGATAGGCCGTGGTCGATCCGGACACACCACCAAAAAGGGCCTCGACCGACATCAGTTGACGCGCCTCTTCGCGGTCGTGCAGCCTGGCGCGGAATGCAATCCGTTCGAAGATGCTGGCACGCAGTACCGCAACTTTTTGCTCCTGTGGATGCTGTATCAACTCGGCATCCGACGAGGCGAGAGCCTGACCATTCGCGTCCGTGACATTGATGCGGATCAAGGCACGGTGGTGATCGCCAGGCGTCAGGACGACCCCGCCGACCCTCGAGTCAACCAACCAAGGACCAAGACATCCGACCGCGTGCTGCCCCTGTCGGACGACATGCTCGCTTGCATTCACGAATACATCGTCGAGCATCGGAGACGGGTTCCGGGCGCGCGAAGACACGACTACATGTTCATCACCCATAAGAGCGGTCCGACACAAGGCCAGCCGCTCTCGCTCGATGGATTCGATCGTGTCTTCAAAGTCCTTCGGGGTGCTGACCCACTGTTGGCAAAAATCCGCGGCCATGGTTTGCGGCACAGTTTCAACGAAGACCTCAGCGACCACTGGGATCAGATCGACAATCCTCCGTCCCACGCCGAGCAGGACCAAATACGGTCCTATTGGTGCGGATGGAAGGAGGGCTCTGGTACAGCGGCGATCTATACGAAGCGCCACATCCGGCAGAAAGCGCACAAGATCGCCCTGGAACTCACTGAAAACATCATTCGGCTTCCCAGGAGGCTCACGAATGAACCTACTGAGAAATAGCGATATGAATAGTCTGCCATCGGCAAAGGTTACACCGCGTCCCGCTGGCACAGAAACCCGGACGCCGGTAACAACGCTTGATGGTCACCAGATCTACTTGGAAGATGATGACTGGTATATCCCGAACGCCGCGCCCCTCCATATTGCAAATGTAACTAGCAAACTCCATCCGTTATTTGGTGACAGTTTGCGTCGCGTGATGGAGTATCACGTGCGATTTCGCGCATGGGGGACAGCGCAAAATGCCCTGGGTGCGCTCAAGCGTTACGTCGGTCTCAAAGGCCCATTTCCTGTCACGTCTGCAGGGGTAATGAATGCCCAATCCGCACTCTCGAAAGATCGTTTTGAAGCGTTTAGAATGGCCACAAAGAAATGGCACGATCTGGGGTACCCGGGGGTACACCCCGAAGCCTACGATTTGCTCTGCGCTATTCGTATTCGGAAACAACAGAAGCTTGCGCCCGTGCGAAGCTGGGACCCAAAGAAAGGTCCTTTGACAGCGGCCGAACATCAAGACTTCATCGAAGCTGCAATCGAGGCTTTCGACAGTGGCAAATTGTCATTATCCTGCTTGGCGATGGGACTGCTGCTGGCTCATAGCGGTAGGCGCCCGGTTCAATTATTGCACTTGCGCTTGAGGGACTTGCTGCCTCGGAACGGTGATCAGTACATGCTTAGCGTTCCGCGGGCAAAACAGCACGGAGGGTCGGTTGGATCAGACTACAATGAGTTCGCTCTGTCTAGAGAACTTTGGATAATACTGCGGTCCCATCGCGATGACGTCATCCGGCGCGCGACAGAGATGTTGTCCTTTGCCGCTCCGATAGCGACATTGCACGAGTTGCCGATGTGGCCGCGCTTTGATAAACTTTCCGCATTAACCAGCCTGGAAGAGCTTCGCGGCGAGATTGAAAGAAAATCGCTCCTGTACGGCAACAATTATCTAGACGTAGTATTGAAAAGTATCGGAAAAGCGACGCAAGTTCATTCGACGCGGGTCGATGGCCCGATCCCACTCTATCCGTACCGCTTTCGCTACACGGTCGGCGTCGCCGCTGCGCGAGAAGGTTATTCCGAGCTCGAAATCGCCGAGTTGCTGGATCATCTGTCGACCGACCAAATGGACGCCTATACCAAGTCGGTTCCGGAACACGCGCAATTACTACAGGCGGCGCTAGGCAGCGATATGCGGCCATACGCGCGAATGTTTCAGGGCCAAATCGTTGATAATGAAGCAGACGCCGAGCGCGGCGGCGACCCCCGCAGTCGCGTGACCCTAAAGGGTAGCGGGATGGGTACATGCGGCAGCTATGGGTATTGTGGTGCGGGTGTTCCGATCCCGTGTTACACCTGCCACAAATACCAGCCATGGGTGGATGGGCCTCACGAAAAGGTATTGGAGTATCTGGTGGCGGAGCGCCAGGCCCAGTTGGAGGCCACGGGCGATGAGGGAATTTCCGCCGTGCTGGATCGAACCATCGTGGCGGTGACTGAAGTGATCAGGCTTTGCCGACAAAAGAGGGAGCAGCGCGTTGGCTGACACCATCACCTTCGTCCCGACGGTTCACCTCGATGCTGAGGCGAACCTTCGCGTGTTCATTTCAATGGCGCGGAAGGATCTGACCGTCCTGGGAGAAGATCTCGATTGGGATTCATGGCGTTGGCCGGGAGTAATGACGTTCACAAAGATCGGATATCCAGCGCGCACCAATAAGCCCGAAACGGACCAACTCCTCTGCGCCGACTTTGTCGACTTTGCTAAAGCTTATATGAGAACCATGCAGGGGCTCAGGCCTCAAGAGCGCCCGGTACATCTAGCGGCCGCGCTTAGAGCGCTCGAAGCCGCGCTCCTTGCAGTGAACTGTAGCGGGAATGTTTCGGCCACATCAATCGCTGTACTGGATGCGGCGGCGAACGTCGTACGAGATCGCTTTGCAGATGCGACGCGGTATCTCGTGACTCAGGCGCTTGCGCAGATGGCTCGCTACATGACGAAGCACCGTCTTGTCTACCGTGACTTGAACGGTTGGCGTAGTCCTTTTCGGCGGCCCCATGGCAATGAAAGAACCGGCCGTGCTGCGAGGAAGAGGGCTCAGAAACGGATGCCCGAAGAAGAAGCCATCCGCGCCATAGCCGAGATCTTCGCGAGCGACCCGCAAGACCCCAGAGACATCCGCACCTCTTGCTATGTGGCCATGCTCTTGTGCGCTCCCAGTCGGGGCCACGAGATCCTCAGCTTGCCCGTCGATTGCGAGATCGAGCACGTGGATAGGGTGGGGAATCCAGTCTATGAATGGCGCTTTTTTGCGGGCAAGGGTTTCGGCGCAACGACGAAGATACCGATTCCGGAGATGGTACCCATTGCCCGGATTGCAATAGATCGCATTCGCAAACTGACGCAACCGGGCCGCGATATCGCACGGAAGATCATGGAGCATCCGGATCGATTTCCTCGCCACCCTAATTGTCCGACGGTATCGGATGATGCCGTCATCACGCCTCGACAAGCCTGCGAGGCCCTCGGCCTTACGGTGTCGACAACAGGAGCAAGCAGAGCGTTGCGGCAGTACGGCATACCTGAAGAAGTGGTTCGAGCACCGACGCTGCGGAGGCTCTGGAAGATCGCGCGACTGAAGCTGCCCAAGGGGTGGCCGTGGGTGAAGAAAGAAGCGGGTGTAAGCTACGCGAACGCGCTGTTCACGATGCCTCTATACGGGACCAATGCAAGAAAAACGGCCAGCCCAATCCTACCGGGGATTCCTAGTCCGAATGTTCTGCTGAAAGACCTATCCCCTTATAGGGACCGGAATTCTACGATCTTTGATCGCAACGGCTATAAGGGGCCGACTGGCGAACGATTGCGCCTTACGGCACACCAGCCGCGCCACTTGCTCAATACCCTCTGCCAGCGAAACAATTTGAGCGAGATTTTGATCGCCTCGATGTCAGGACGCGTGGATGTGAGGCAGAACCGCACCTACAACCACATGACGGAAGAGGAACTGACCGAGAAGTCGAGGCAGCGGATCGGCTCGATGCCGGTGATCGCTTGGAGTCAGGGCGATGCGGTATCGGTCCGCGAACCCGTCTACGTTAGCGACCTGAGCCTACAGGAGCGCGGCCCGATCCATCTCACCGCGTTCGGGTACTGCCTGCACGACTTCATTCAGGCGCCGTGCCAGCGGTACAGGGACTGTCTGAATTGCGAAGAGCATGCCTGCGAGAAGCGAGGCGATGAGCGTGCCAAGCGGATTACAGCACGCTTGGCGGAAGTCGAGACCGACCTGGCAGCGGCTCAGAAGGGCATCGACGAGGGCTATATGGGCGCGGATCGCTGGTACGAGTACCACCTGGCCACGGTCGAGCGGTTGCGCAAGCTCGCGGCCCTCTATGACAATCCGGAGGTGCCCGATGGGGCCATCATCCGCCTCCGCAATCCCGATGGATTCAGTCCGCTGAATCGGGCGGTCAACGCCATGCTCGCGAGGGGCGCCGACGGTCCCGAGCTCGAACACTTGGTCCAGAATTTGGAGGCCGACCATGGCAAAGCACTTGCGGCCAAGTGACGTCCAGGCGGTCGTCGGCATCATCGACGCCTGGCGGGAGGACACGCTCACCTGGGAGGCCATCTGCGAGGCCGCGGAGGGCCCCGTGGGCAAACGGCCCTCCCGGCAGTCGCTGTTTTTGAATGCACGCATCCGGGCCGCCTACGACGCTGGCAAGAAGCGTCTGCGCGACGCCCCGCGCGAGCCGTTGCCGGCCAATCTGAAGATTGCGAGCCAACGGATTGGCCGCCTCGAAGCCGAGAACGCCAGCCTCAAGCAAGCCTATGCCGCCGTCCTTGCGTTGAACACGCAGCTGACATACAACGGCTACAAGCACGGCCTCAAGAAGGAGCAGATGACGGCTCCGCTGCCGAAGATCGACCGCGAGCGCACCGAGGACGACTAATGGTCAGCGGACAACAAAAGGGGCAGGATAACTTGGCAAGGGTCGAGGCCTGGATCGGGGAGCGTCATGTGGCCCAGGATTGGGGCCGGTATGTGGCGCCCAGCACGGGCCTCCTGAACCGCTCAGAACTTGCCAGGGACATCGGGATCGGACTGTCGGCGACCAAACAGAACCCGGCCATCAAGGATCTCCTGGTCCGCCTGGAACGGAAGTTGGTGCAGAAAGGCATCCTGACCCCAAACGCCTCTGGCGCTGCGCCGGATCGCCAGACCGAGCGCGCGGCGGACCGCTGCAAACAACGGCTCGCGCAGCTCGAACAGCAGCTTGCCAACGCCCAAGCCGAGAACCATGCCCTGCGGGCCAAGTTGGAGCGCTACCACCTCCTCGATGACTTCCTGATGGAGCACGCGAGGCTGCCCCTGTGAGCGCCGTGACGGCCTGCGTGGCGCTGCGTGTGGCCAACATCCGCAGCCGCCTGCGCGGCGGTGTGCTGTTCAGCGGCCATCCCCTCGATGAGGGCGGTCACCAGGACTATCGCAGCTATGTGGTCGTCAAGGCCACGGGGAAGGAGTATGCGGAACTTCAGGTCGGCGAGCTGTGGGAGGTCAGCGGCGAGCGGGGCTTGCAGTCCGTCACGATCAATGGGCGCCGGCTCGAGGAGCCGCTGATCACGGCCACCGAGCTGCGGCTGCTCAAGCCATCCGGGACTCAGGTGATCCGCTGGATGGCGGACCATCGGGACATCCACGGCATCGGTACGGTCAAGGCCGAGACCCTGTGGAATGCCCTTGGAGAGGACCTGTATGTCGCCCTGGATGCCGGCGATGCGGCCCCGATTACGGCCGTGCTGGGCAATGCCGCGATTGCGACCAACCTGATCGAGGTCTGGGGCCGCGATGGGGATACCAAGACCCTGCGGTGGATGCAGGCGCACCAAATCCCTTTGGACCTGGCCCGCAAGATCGTCCGTTGCCATGCGGCACAAAGCCTCGCGGCGATGCAGGAGAACCCCTATCGCCTGCTGGCGTTCAGCGCGAGCTGGTCCCTGGTCGACGGCATCGCCCGGGCGAAGCTTGGGATTGAGGAGGACGATCCGCGCCGGCTGCGGGCTGCGGTCGCGCAGAGTGTCTATGAGCAGATGGCCACGGGGCATACCCTGGCCGACGCCAAGACCCTGCGCCCGACCCTGGTCAGGCTCCTCGGCGCGCGCGAGCGGGCAGACGAGGCGCTTCGAACTGGGCTCAACAGCCGGGCCGTCGTCGCGGTGGACGGGCAGTTTCAGGCGGCCGGGACCTACATCATGGAGTCGACGGTCGCGCAGTTCGTGCGCCGGTTAATCGCGCAGCCCATCCAGCATGATCTGCTGACCGGCGATGTCGATGCCGTCCTCGATGCCTTCGAGCAGGACGAGGCTTCGGTGAAGGGGCTGTCGGAGTTCCGGCTGAACGCGGCCCAGCGGGCCGCGGTGACGCGGTCGTTCGCGTCGGGGTTTTCCATCATCACCGGCGGCGCCGGCGTGGGTAAGACGACGGTCCTGAAGGCGCTCTACCGGCTCTTCGACCGGGCCGGGCTGCGTCGCTTCCAGATGGCCCTGTCGGGCCGTGCGGCCAAGCGCATGCGCGACGCGACGGGCGAAAAGGCGTATACCATCGCCGGATTCCTGCGCTCGATGTCGACCGACGAGCTCGGGGAGTCGCCGGTGGTCATCGTCGATGAGGCCAGCATGGTGGATCTGGCGACCATGTATCGCCTGACGCGCAAGCTCCCCGAACGCTGCCGGATGGTCTTGGTCGGCGACCCCTATCAGCTGCCGCCGATCGGGGCGGGCCTGGTGCTGCATTGCCTGGTCGAGCAAGCAGCCGTTCCGACGTTCGTGCTGACCGTGGTCAAGCGCCAATCCGCGGCCAGTGGCATACCCGCGTTTGCCGATGCGATCCGCAACGGGATCTGGCCGGACGACCTGAGCGCCGATCCGCAGTCCCCGGTTGCGGTGATTCCCTGCCACAGGAACGAGATCATGAACAGGGTCTTGTCGCTATACGAAGCGGACCGCGAGCGCACGCAGATCCTCGCCGCGGTGCGCTCGAATCCCTTTGCCGGGTTCAAGCCCATCAATGACGCATGCCGCCACCGTTACACCGCCAGCCAAGGGGCGAGGGAGCTGTTGGTACACGACGATCATACGGACTTCTACTTGGGCGACCTGGTACTCTACACCCGCAACGATTGGACTCGAGACCTCCAGAACGGGCTTCTGGGACGGTTGGTGGAGATCTATGACGAGCCTCGCCCCGTCGACGACGAGGCGGGCGGCGAGGTTGCAATCGGGATGGTGGACTGGGAGGGACGCCAGGTTCCCTTACGGGCCGACGACCTGGACTGGATCGAGCACGGATATGCGATATCGATCCACAAGGCGCAGGGGTCGCAGTTCCCCCGGGTAATCGTGCCAATCCTACCGGGACGGCTGCTGGACCGGACGTTGATCTATACCGCCTGCACGCGGGCGCAATCGCAGGTCATCCTGGTCGGCGATGTGCATGCGATGCGCAAGGCTGTTGAGGATGCGCCGCCCGCCCATCTGAGGCGGGTTGCGTTGCCGCGGTTCCTCGCTGCATAGGCACCCTCCGCTGCAATCAGCTCTCCCCGGCGGGCGGCGGACATACGGGTGGCGGGAACGAAAGGGAAAAATGTTACGATTCGGCCTCGCCCGCCTTCCAAATCGAGTCATAACGTCACACTTTCTTTCAGCGCGTTAACTTTATCGAGGCGCCTGCCTCGCTGCCTGGCTCGTACTGGCTGCGTATCACTCACCCACCCAGCAGTTTGGCGCTGCAATCATGTCAGCATAACCAGGATGTGAGTCGCGTCCAGGTCGAACTGCTGATCCAATTGGTGGGCACCCGCGCCCACCTGAACGCGGTCGGCGATGATTCGCAGTGCATCTACGCCTGGCGCGGGGCGCGCCCCGAGATCATGGGGGCTGAGTTCGCGCAGCACTTCCATGGGGCGACCCGGTACACCCTGTCGCGGACCTTTCGTTTCGGTCACCGGGTGTCGCTGGCCGCCGCCCAGTTGATCGGCCATAACCATAACCGGGTGGATACCCTGTGCGTGTCGGCCCCGTCCACGCCCGACACCGGCATCGCGGTGCTGCGTGCCACCTCGGCCGGGGATCAGGCGGCAGTGGTGGCGGCCATCGACGACTGGCGCCGTTCCGGGCGGTCGCTGCGCGAGGTGGCGGTCCTCGCCCGGCTCTGGGCGCAGACCTTGAGCCTGGAACTGGCGCTGCTTGAGCGCGACATCCCCTACGTCAAGGCGAAGGACGACCTCTTTCGGGTCCCCGAGATCGCCGGGCTCATGGGTTATTTGCGCCTCGCCGTCGGTACCCTGTTCGCCGAGCCGCGCGCACGCGAGATCGTCCGCCACATGCTCACGACCCCGACCCTGTGGCTCACCGCGGCCACCCTCGATACTTTGGCGGATGCCATCGTGGCGGCCCCCGCGCAGGCCCCGGCCCGGCTCATGGCGACCGCCCGCCAGGCCAAGAAACCCTATCACGCCACGCGGATCAGCGATCGTGCGCAACTGTGGCACGAGGCCCTGGGCTGGGCCGCGTGGCCGGCCGCCGAGGCGCTGCGGTACTACGCCCGTACCACCGATCTGGTGAGCGCGTTCGCGACCGCGGCGACCAGTGAGGCCGCGGCCGAAAAGGAACTCGCCTATCAAACGCTCCTGGACTGGGCGGTGCGCACCCGCACCACGGTCGGTGCGTTCGTCGCCCGCATGGACGCCCTGCGGCAGGCGCGCGAACGCTACGAGGCCGGTGGTGACGCGGTGCTGCTGTCGTCGATTCACCAGGTGAAAGGGCGCGAGTTCCCGCTGGTCATCGTTGCCGGGCTGGAAGACGGGCTGTTCCCGTCGCGCCGCGCCAGTGCCGAGGAGGAGCGACGGCTCGCCTATGTGGCGATGACCCGTGTCCAGGAACAACTCCTGCTGGTCGTACCGCCCGATGAACGCTTCGATGCGGTGTGGCTCGGCATCCCCACACGGGGTCCCGGTCGGACCAAGAGCGCGGCCAGCCCCTTTGTCTTCGAGGCCAATCTGCGCACCAGCACCGCACTCGGGGCGGCGATCACCCATCGGCTGTCCGGCGCCGACCCTGGGGCACCCTTGCCGGAGGCGTCGCTTGAGGCCGCACCGGTGCTCAACCGGTATCTGGAGGACGTGGGCCTTGAGGAACGCTATCAAGCCCCGGCGCACCCACCCGCGGCCCCGGTGTCCCCCGGCGACTGGCGTATCAATGACCGGGTGCGCCATCCCTTTTTCGGCGACGGCCTGGTGGTCGGCCTGCGTGATCAGGACATCCTGGACATCAATTTCGGCGGGACCCAGCGGTCCATCAAGGCGGGCGTCGTGGCCATGGAGCGGGTGTGAGCGCGCGCGAACCGTGCGGGGGCGTCGATCCCGTCCTGGGCCGTCTGCCGGGCGCGGTCGCTCATGCGCTCTTCCATGGCGACGATTGGCTGTCCGGGGCGGACCGGTGCATCACGGCCGCCCTGGATGCTGCTACGCCGAATACGCGGATCGCCTGGGCCTGTGACTGGACGGTCTTCCGGACCTGGGCACTGGGTCGGGCGACCGTTTGGTATCCGGACGAACGTGACCGCATCCGTCTGCCGATCCGGCAGGAGGTTCTTTCCTTGGTTTCTTCCAAGATTCCTCGGAGACAACGAAATAAGGAAGCAAGGAAGCAAAGAAGCAAGGAAGCGGGGAAGTTGGGAAGGGAGGATGTGAAGTGCGCGGGGACCCGGTAGACGTTGAACCGTCCCCTGCGTGCCGCCGGGTGGGATGGTTCGCCGTCTCGGACGAACGGGGGAAGCGATGAAGTAACGAAATGATGAAGGAAAGAAAATGGGAAGCCACCGGGTGCGCTGAACGCAACAGGTGCCGCCCTCGATCGAGCCGTGACATGCGAGGTTGCCGGCAGGCGGCTTCAACGGAACGAACGTAGAAAAGAAGCGAGGAAGCGAAGAAGGAAAGAAGCGTCGAAGTCAGGAAGCAGCGAAGCAGGGAAGCGAGGAACCGTTGAAATCATATAACAAAGCTCGATCAACCAGGGGGTTAACCTGTGCCAAACGTCGTCGCCATCCTCAATCCCAAAGGCGGGTGCGGGAAAACCACCCTGGCCGCCCATCTGGCTCGGGCGCTGCACCTCAAGGGGCAAACGGTCCTGCTCGCCGATGCCGATGCGCAAGGCAGCGCCCGTGACTGGCACAATGCGGGCGACGGGAAAGCCGGCTTTCCCGTGATCGGCCTGGACCGGCCGACGCTCGATCGGGATCTGATCTCCTTGGGCGCACCCTATCAGTGGGTCTTCATCGACGGCGCCGCCAAGCTGGAGAAAATGATCGCGGCGGCCGTCAAGGCTGCGGACCTGGTGCTCATCCCGATCCAGCCCTCGCCATTGGATATCTGGGCGTGCGATCCGCTGGTTGAGATGATCCAGGCGCGACAGACCGTCACGGACGGTATCCCCGCGGCGGCTTTCGTGATCACCCGGTCCAAGAAGGGCACCCTCCTGGCGCGGGAAATCGCCGACGCGATCAAGATCTACGGGTTCCCGATCCTGCAAGGGGCCATCTACGATCGCACGATCTTCGCCCGGTCCATGGCCGACGGGTCGACGGCCATGGACGACGAGCCCACGGGACCGGCCGCGTGGGAGATCCACCACCTGCTCAAGCAAATCCAGGAGGCATTCGATGTCTGAACCGCGTTTGAAGGTCAAGCCGCGCCCCGGGCAATCCGCCGCGGGCAGCAGGACACCGTCGGACCTCGCGCCGCTGACCGCGTTGGCCGCGGAGGAGCCCACCGCGCGGCTCAACGTGCAGATTCCGGCGAAACTGCGCCAGCAGCTGAAGATTCGGGCGGTTCAGGAGGGGCGTACTGTTCAGGATCTGGTGAAGCAACTCCTTCATGAGTATCTAAACCGAAGTTGAGTCCGGTTAATCCCGTGTCCTGATTTCGCCGGATTGCCACGCGGGCGTATGGGCGGCAGATTACTGGCGAGCTTGCGGAAGTCGAGGGTTGGGTCTGGCGGTCGGCCCCGCGAGAACGCTGGCCTTGTCTGGCGACGGGTTTCGGCCATAGAGGAACATTCGCAGTTCCCACGCGAGAGTCAGCACTAGACTGGACTGTCAACACTCAACTCAGACATCCAGTCGCGGCTAGATTCCGTGGTCTGGGCCATCGTCGTCGCGTTCCGCGGCGAGGCGCATGGCCACTGAGCGCGGCTGTCTGCCGTCTTGCGCGAACCTCGTTGAGCGTCTTGGATTCGTGTCCTGGGGAAGTTCCCATGGGAGAGTGCTCGAAAGGTTACTTCCTGACCCTGGGATTCGGCCAGGCACTTGCGCTATGCTCCGGCCGAACACCCCGGCGGTAATGAATAGCCATGGCCCAGTCATCCCTACCCCCACTCATCCACGCCGACCGCCAGACCCTCCTGGCCGCGCTCTGTGACACCCCCCAGTTCGCGACGGTCGCCGGGCGCCAGACCCTGGTTCGCAATGCCTTGGGCGGCTACCCGCTGAGCGAGCACGTCCGTAAGAGCCTGGGCTGGCTCGACTGGGAGGGCAGCCCGCTGGTTGTGGCCGACCACCTAGTCGACCTCTTGGACGGTCAGGAGCCTGCCCCCGGCATCCCCGCACTGGGACTAATCGCGCAGGCCATCAAGCCACTGGTCGGCGCAGCCTACCAGGATCCGCTAGTAGCTCTGCGCCAGCGCATGGGCTGGGGCGCCGACCTCGCGCCCGCCCCGGCGGCAACCTGGCAGGACGGGCGCCCGCCAGAAGTGGTGCATGAGCGCATTGTCGGGGAGGACACCCTCAAACCCATCGCCTACCTGCGCAAGGCGCTGCGCGCCGCGGACGCGGTGGTGCGGGTCGCGGTCCGCCAGGGTCCCGGCCTGCCGGTCAAGCATGGCACCGGCTTCCTGATAGCACCCGACTTGATGCTGACCAACCACCACATCGTCCGCGACGCAACCGAGGCCCCCCGCACCGAGGTCAGCTTCTTCTATGAGTTCGACATCGACGGTCGCAAGCGCGACGAAGTCACGATCGGTACCGCCCCGGACCGGCCGCTGCTGTTCACCGATGCGGACCTGGATGTCAGCTTGGTCCGGTTGCACGGCGCCCCGCCGCTCCCCCATTACCTGCCCCTGCGCCGTGCCCTGCTGCGCCGGGACCAGCGGGTCGCCATCATCCAGCACCCGGGCGGCTTCCTGAAGACGGTCTCGATGCAAAACAACCTGGTCGCCGCTGCCGATGAGGTCATCGTCCAGTATTACACCAGCACCCAGGGCGGCTCCTCCGGCTCGCCGGTCTTCGACGACGACTTCAATGTCGTCGCCGTCCACCACAGTGCGGTGCAGGACAAGGCCTGGGCGTACACCAGCAAGGCCAGGCCTTCCGATGACCCCAAGAGCGTCGAGGATCTGCAATGGCGCAACCAGGGCACCAGTGCCGCCGCCCTGATCGCCGCGCTCGAAGCGCATGTGCCGGACCAATTGGCCAAGCTGCGCATCCTGGACTGACCCATGGACTCGGACCTGCGTCGGCGGATCGAAGACCTGCTCCTGGCGCTGCCCGGATGGGATCGCTACAACGACCGCCATGTCCTGCTAAAGGGCCACCTGGGCGGGCACCCCATCTGGCAGGACCTTCAGACCGACGGTAGCCCAAAGAACGTTGCCCGCCGGTTGCTCGACCTCTGCTCCGACCCGAATAGGCCGCTGCGAGGCCACCCGCCCCCCATCTGCGTCTTGCTCGCCGGGCTCAGCAATGATCGGGCCGCGCACCCGGCGCACATCGCCGAGATAAGCGACCTGACCGCCCGGCTCTGCCAGGGCCGGCGCGCCCGCCCGCGCCCGGTCTGGAACCGCGCGCCCTACCGCGGACTCGCCTTCTTCGACCGTCGGCACGCCCCGATCTTCTTCGGCCGCGACGCCGAAGTCCAGGATCTGATCGAGACCTTGACCACCGAGCAGGGCCGGCGCCTGTGCGTCGTCATCGGCGCCTCGGGCTCCGGCAAGTCATCCCTGGTGCGCGCCGGGCTCTGGGCCAGGCTGGAACAGGGCCAGGTCCCCGAATTGCCGGGCAGCGCCGATTGGCTGATCGCCGCCATGACCCCGACGGACCTGGACACCCCGCTCGGATCACTGCGCGCCGCCGCCGTCGCCGCCATCCGCGACCAAGAGTCGTTCGACGACCGCCGCGGCTTCGACTGGGGCCGGGCCATGGCGGAGATTAAGGATGGCACCCGCTCGCTGGCCGCCGTCGCCCAAGAGCTGCTCGACGGGCATCCACAGTCCCGTTGGCTCCTGATCCTGGACCAGATGGAAGAGCTGTTCACCACGGTCCCCAAGGATCAGGCGACGGTCTTCATCGACCTGCTGATCGAGGCCACCAAACCCACCGCGGCCGGGGGCGACCCGCCGCTCCAGGTGCTGGCCACCCTGAGGGCCGACTTCTTCCACCATTGTCTGCTCCACCCCAGCCTCAAGCGCAGCCTCGTCCGGGACGGCGGCAAGTTCCTGCTCGGCCCGCCGGACCTGACGGCCCTGATCGAGATGGTCGCTGGCCCGCTGACCGAGGTGAACCTGCTGGAGCGGTCCGGCGACGGCGGCGACCCGGTGCCGTTGCGCTGGTCACTGGACCCGGGGCTCGCCAACCGCATCGCTGCCGACGCCGACCGGCGCGAGGGCGGACTGGCGCTCATGGCCTTCGCCCTCCAGGAACTCTATCGCGTCTGCCGGCCCCACCGCAGGTTGGCCCTGGCGACCTACGAGAGCCCCGAATTCGGCGGCCTCGGCGGTGCCATCGCCCGCCGCGCCGAGGCCACCTTGCGGGAACTGGGCGAGGATTGGCAACCGGTCCTCCAGCGTGTCTTCGCACAGCTGGTCCAGGTCAGCGAGGACGAGCCCCCGACCCGCGGGCGCGAACGGCTCGCCTTTTGGGACGCCGACCCCGACGCGGTCCGGCTGATCCAGGTCTTTGTCAAGGCACGTCTGCTGGTCGCTGCCGCAAAGCCGGGTGAGCCGCCGACAGTGGAGGTCGCCCACGAGGCACTGCTGCGGGAGTGGCCTAAGCTCGCCGACTGGATCGGCTCGCGGCGCGATGCGTTCCGGCTCTGCGAGCGCGTGCGGACCGAGGCGCGGGCCTGGGTGGAGGGCGACCTGCACCGACACGTCCGTCGGCCCTGGCCGGGGGATACGATCGGGGACATACGCCACCGACTAGCCGAGACCGGGCTTCTTGATCAGTTGCTTCAAGAACCGCCGGTCGCCGACCTACTCACCTCCGAGGCCGACTGGCTGCTCGCCCAGCTATGCTGCACCGCCACCGACCACCAGCGCCGCCGCGATATTGGCCAACGCCTAGCCGAGATCGGCGACCCCCGCCCCGGGGTCGGTGTTGTCGCTGGACTCCCCAACATACTCTGGTGCCCGATTCCGGGCGGCGAGGTCACGATCAAAGGCCATGGACGGTTCAAGGTTGCGCCCTTCCACATGGCGGCTTATCCAACTACTTTCGCCCAATTTCGTTGTTGTCTCAAATCCATACAGGAAGACATGTTCGATTTCGATGAGGGATCCTTCTCCAAGTTATTATACATGTTAGAGAAATACGACATTGGGGACCGCGACAACGTCTGGAACGTGGGGTTGGACAACCACCCGCTCACCGATTGCCCGTGGGACTCGGCAGCAGGCTACTGCGGCTGGTTAAGTGTGTGCTTGGGCATTGAGGTTCGACTGCCAAACGAATGGGAGTGGCAGTGGGCGGCCCAGGGCGCCCGTAAGGCATTCGTCTATCCCTGGGGATCGGAGTGGCGGGCTGGCTTGGCTAACACGCAGGAATCTGGTATTGGCCGCAGCACCGCCGTCGGCATGTATCCTCATGGTGCGAGCGGACAGGGGGTCTACGACCTCGCCGGGAACGTCTGGGAGTGGTGTGCGAACGGATACGAAGATCCGCGGGCACCGGCTAAGGGGTGTTACTACGACTACGGGTCCCGCGTGTCGCGCGGCGGCTCCTGGGATCACGATCTCGGCAATGCATGCGCCACGCGCCGAGTTGGCCTTGATGTGGAATTCCGCGGCGCCCACAACGGTTTCCGCGTGGTATGCGTCGCCCCCATCCGCTGACATCAGCCGCGGATGGGGCACTCGCCCCGTCCGAAACGTTCTAAACCGCGTCCAGAACGAGATGTGTAGTTTCAGAGGCACCGGTCTCGGAAAAACTACGTTTCCCAATGCGGTCGCGGTTTAGCCCATCTTTAATATAACCCCATTGATAAGCACCCACAGATGGTGCCTAACCATCTGATCTGTATGTACACGCATGCTGAAAACCGCAATGTAGTGCCAAGTTATTCAATAGGGGCAGAGTAAAGCTGGTGCCGGGTGTCGTAGAGTACCGGGATGTACATCCGTCGCACCCATACCACGAACAGCGCCACCTGGGAGCGCTACAGCACCCACCGCCTGGTGCAGTCCGAGCGCGTGGGCGGCCGGGTGCGGCAGGTCACCCTGCTGAACCTGGGCCGCCATTTCGCGTTGCCGCCGGAGGAATGGCCGGCACTCTGCGCACGGCTGGATGAGTTGCGCCGCGGCCAGGGCGCCTTGCTGACCGGCTCCGGACCCGTCGAACGGGAGGCGCAGCGGCTGTTGGCCCGGTTGTTGGCGCGCCAGGGCGAGGCCCCGCCGACTGGCGACCCCGCGGGCGGCGATGTCCAGGCGGTCGATGTCGACTCGCTGGAACTGAGCCGCCCGCGCAGCGTGGGCGTGGAGTCGGTGGCGCTGTGGGCGATGGCGGAAGTGAGTTTTGTCACGCTGCTCCAGAGCTTAGGGCTGAGCGGCCCGCAACGGGCGCTGATCGTGGGGGCGGTGGTCGGGCGCATGGCGGCGCCGGGTTCGGAACGGGCGACCCACCGCTGGCTGAGTGAGCGCAGCGCGTTGGGAGAATTGCTGGAGGTCGACTTCGCGACCCTGCCCCTGGCGCCGTTCTACCGGGCGGCGGACCTGCTGATGCGGCACCGGGCGGTGATCGAGCAGACGGTTTTTACGCGCGTCAGTGACCTGTTCGGGCTGGACTGGACGGTCACCCTCTATGATCTGACCAACACCTTTTTCGAGGGGGCGGCGGCGGCCAACCCCAAGGCGCAACGCGGACACTCCAAGGAGAAGCGGAGCGACTGCCCGCTGGTGACTTTGGGGCTGGTGCTGGATGGCAGTGGCTTTGTGCGCCGCTCCCAAACCTTCGATGGCGCGGTGAGCGAGGGCACGACCCTGGACGGCATGCTGCGGGGATTGGGGGCGCCGCGCGGCGCCTTGGTGGTGATGGATGCCGGGATCGC
>Ga0247837_1004252_pt1 | contig 23281 bp, 21 predicted proteins | sample LaCtaG_2_FD_187115 | JGI IMG/M metagenome (GOLD analysis project Ga0247837, IMG submission 187115) | Freshwater microbial communities from meromictic Lake La Cruz, Castile-La Mancha, Spain - LaCruzMarch2015_14.5m | ecosystem: Environmental > Aquatic > Freshwater > Lake | place: Spain: Castile-La...
GTCAACCACAACCCCTGGCGCCTACAACAAGAGTAACGGAGTCCATGGCAATCGAATTCAAGCTGCCCGATCTGGGCGAAAACATCGCGTCGGGCGATGTCGTGACCGTCTTCGTTTCAGAGGGCGATGTCGTGAAGCCGGGGCAGGCATTGTTGGAGGTCGAGACGGACAAGGCCGTAATCGAAGTGCCGTGTCCGCCGGGTGGCCTCATCACGCAGGTGCTCGTCAAGAAGGGCGACACGGTCAAGGTGGGCCAGGCGCTCGTGATGCTCGATGCCGCAGGGACTGCCGGGTCGGCTGCCAAGCCGGCCTCGCAGCCGACCGTGCCGGCAGCCCGGCCTGTTGCTGCACCAGCGCCGGCGGCACCGGCCGTTGCAGCGGCCCCCGTAGCTGTGGCGGCCCCCGTGGCTGCAGTGGCAGTGGCTCTTCCTGTGGCGTCAAAGCCGGTGGCCGCGGTGGCGGAAGCCGATGAGTCAGTCTCGGCGGCCGCCGTCGATCCCGCGGGGCCAGCCGTGCGTCGACTGGCACGGGAATTAGGCGTTGATCTGGGGCGGGTGCGTGGCAGCGGTCCGGCCGGCCGGATCGTACGGGAAGATGTGATCACCGCCGTTCGCCAGGCTGGCGGTCAGGGCACGTCGACACGGTCGCGGCCGACCGACTCTCCCGCCACGCAGCGGGATGACTGGGGCCCGGTCCGCCGGGAGCAGCTGTCGCGAATGCGGAAAACGATCGCGGCCAACATGGTCCGCAGCGTGTCGACGATTCCGCATCTGACGAATTTTGACGATGCGGATGTCACGGAGTTGGAGCATCTCCGCAAGGCAAGCACCCAGGAATACACGAAGAGCAACATCAAGTTGACGGCCCTCGGCTTTGTCATCAAGGCCGTGAGCCTCTCCCTGCGGCAGCATCCAATCGTGAATGCCTCGATCGACATAGAGAAGGGGGAGTTGGTCTACAAGGACTATGTGAACATCGGTCTGGCTGTTGACACGCCTCGCGGACTGGTTGTGCCGGTGCTCCGCAACTGCGACGAGATGTCGATTCCCCAGATCGCCCAGGCAGTCGCCGAGACGGCAGAAAAGGCCAAGAACGCGCAGTATGGGATCGAGGATCTCCGCGGCGGCACCTTCACGATCAGCAACCTCGGGGCCATCGGTGGTACGTATTCCACGCCGATCATCAACTGGCCCGAGGTGGCGATTCTGCTGGTGGGCCGATCGCGGAAGCTGCCCGTTGTGCGGGACGACCGCATCGAGTCCCGGCTGATGATGCCGCTCTCGCTCTCCTACGATCATCGGGTCATCGACGGCGCTGCAGCAGCGCGGTTCCTCAAAGAAGTCATCGGTTATCTGGAGAGTCCGGGCCGGTTGTTGCTTGCCATGTGAGTGCCAGCAGGGCGGTCGTCCCGGCAGTTGTTTCTGCGTCCCGATTTTTTCCTCTTGAGCTGAACCCACACCTCGACCTGATCGCCACGATCTGCAGGGCCACCAGTGAGCATGTCTGACAGCATTGACGCGGCGGGAACTGCCAATCTCGCCTTTCTCGAGGAACTCTTCGAGCAGTATCAGAACGATCCGGCAAGCGTTGATCCCGATTGGCGGGCCTACTTCGACGCCCTGCGGACAGGGGCGGATACCCTGGCGGCCTCGGGGAACGGCCCGAGCAATTCGGCCCTGCCCCACACGGTGCTGACGCATACGGCGACGGCGGCGGCCGGCGGAAACGGCGCGGTGCATGGTGTCGCGTCCCTGCCGCCCGTCAGAAAACTCGTGGCGCCCGACGGCATCGCGACGGGGCATGCGGTGGCGATTGCAAACGGTGAAGTGCGGCTACCCGCGGCCCCCGCCGGGGAGGCGATGCCGCTGCCGCTCCCGGTGGCGACCGGCACAGCGGGTGAGGAGCGGGTGGCCTTCCTCCAGGACCGTGTTGACCAGTTGGTGCGTGCGTATCGAGTCCGCGGACATCTCATGGCCGAGATCGATCCACTGGGCCGGCCGCGGCCGGGGCTGCCGGAACTCGATCCGCAGTTTTATCACCTCACCGAGGCCGATATGGATCGGTCGTTCTCGACCGACACGATCGAGGGGCCGCAGTCGATGTCGCTGCGCCAGATCATCAAGCGGCTCCGCAACACCTACTGCCGTTCGATTGGCGTCCAGTTCATGCACATGGACGATCTGCGGGTGCGGCAGTGGCTGCAGGTGCGGATGGAGGGATGCGAAAATCGGATTCAACTCGACCGCAAGCAGCAGCTGCGGATTTACCGACAGATGACGACTGCGGCGATCTTCGAGGAGTTCATCCAGAAGCGTTTTCTCGGGGCCAAGAGTTTTTCACTGGAGGGATCGGAGAGCCTGATTCCGCTCGTGGAAATGTCGATCGAGCGGGCTGCCTCGCAGGATATTGGCGACATCGTACTGGCGATGGCGCATCGCGGCCGTCTTAATGTGCTTGCGAACATCATGGGGAAGAGTCCGCAGCGGATCTTCCGCGAATTCGCCGACATGGATCCGGAGCTGCACGTCGGCCGCGGCGACGTCAAGTATCACCTCGGTCATTCCACCGACTACAGCGCCGCCAACGGCCACAGCGTGCACCTCACGCTCTGCTTCAACCCGAGCCACCTGGAATTCGTGAATCCGGTCGCCATCGGCCGGATGCGGGCCCGGCAGGATCGGACGGCGGATCAGGCCCGTCAGAATGGCATGGTCATCCTGATCCATGGCGACGCTGCCTTCGCGGGCGAGGGTATCATCCAGGAAACGCTGAACCTCAGCGAACTCGAGGCCTACCGCACCGGTGGCACGCTGCATGTGGTGGTCAACAATCAGATCGGATTCACCACCGGACCGCGGGAGTCGCGCTCGTGCATGTATGCCACGGACGTGGCAAAGATGCTGCAGATCCCGATTTTTCACGTCAACGGTGAGGATCCGGAGGCGGTGGCGCAGGTGGTCAACCTGGCGATGGATTTCCGCCGCGAGTTTCAGCGGGATGTCGTGATCGACATGTATTGCTTCCGTCGCCGCGGCCACAACGAGGCGGATGAACCAGCCTTCACGCAGCCAGCGCTCTACCGTGTGATCGAGCGGCGGCCGAGCGTCCACGAGAGTTACCTCGAAAAGCTTCTCAAGCTCGGTGAGATTACCCGCGAAGAGGCGATGAAGATCGCCGATGAGCATCGCGCCCGACTCGATGCCGAACTGTCGGTCGCCAAGAGCGACGACTACGTGCACCGCAGCGACGTGGGGGGCGTGTGGGCCTTCTATGTCGGCGGTCGTGAGCGCGAGGCGGCCGACGTGGATACGGGCGTTCGCCGGGAAGTGCTCGAGCACCTGCTCGACAGGCTCGTGGCCCTTCCGGAGGGCTTTCAGCCGCATGCCAAGATTCAGAAGTTTCTCGAAGGACGCCAGCAGATGGCACGGGGTGGGCAACCGCTCGACTGGTCTGCCGCCGAGGCACTTGCCCTTGCGAGCATCGCCACGCAGGGCTTGCGGGTGCGGATCTCCGGACAGGACAGCCAGCGGGGCACCTTCAGCCACCGGCATGCCGTGATCCACGATGCCGTCACGGACGACACCTACTGCACGCTTGAGCACCTGTCGGCTGATCAGGCCCCGGTCGAGATCTACAACAGCCCACTCTCGGAGATGGGTGTGCTGGGTTTTGAATACGGCTACAGCCTCGACTGCCCGGACGGCCTCGTGGTCTGGGAAGCTCAGTTCGGAGACTTCGTGAACGTCGCGCAGGTCGTGATCGACCAGTTCATCGTGAGTGCTGAGGATAAGTGGAACCGTCTGTCGGGTATCGTGATGCTGCTGCCGCACGGCTTCGAGGGGCAGGGCCCCGAGCATTCAAGCGCCCGACTGGAGCGGTTTCTGTCGCTGGCCGCGAAGGACAATATTCAGGTGGTGCAGCCGACAACGCCCGCGCAGATCTTCCATTGCCTCAGGCGGCAGGTGCTGCGGGTCTGGCGGAAGCCGCTGGTGGTGATGACCCCCAAGAGCCTGCTGCGAAATCCGCTCTGTGTTTCGAGCATGGACGATCTGGTGAAGGGCACTTTTCAGCGGGTGATCCCCGATGCCTCCGGCGTGGCCGCGCGGGATGTGCGGCGGATCCTGCTCTGTTCGGGCAAGGTCGCCTATGAATTGGAAAAGCGCCGGCAGGAACTGGGTCGCCGCGACGTGGCGATCGTGCGGGTCGAGCAGCTCTATCCTCTGCCGCGACGTTCGCTTGAAGCTGCGCTCGCCGACTTCGCTCCCGGCACTCCAGCCGTCTGGGTGCAGGAGGAGCCGGAGAACATGGGCGCTTGGCGATTCTTCCGCATTCATTTCGGCGATAAACTGCTCGATAGATTTCCGTTTTCCGGTGTCTGTCGACAGAGCGCGGCGAGTCCTGCCACGGGTTCGAAGAAGAGCCACGACCTTGAGCAGAACGAACTGTTGTCCGCCGCTTTTCACAGTTAGAACTCGCGGCAGCGGCGACCAGCACTGCCCCACAACCGTCTTTATCCACTCCGTTTCGACCCCCTTGCAACGCGGCGATTTCCCATGCCACTCGAGCTCAAAGTCCCGGAAGTCGGTGAGTCGATCACCGAGGTCATGATCGGCGCCTGGAAGAAACAGGAGGGGGATGTCGTCGCGATCGACGAGTCGATCGTGGAGATCGAGAGCGACAAGGCGACCGTGGAGCTGCCCGCGCCACGTGCAGGCACGATCACGAAGGTGCTCAAGGGCAGCGGCGAGAAGGCGCTGGTGGGCGAGGTGATCGGCTACATGGAGCCGGTGGGTGCGGCCAGTGAGCCGCAGCCGTCTGCACAACCGTCGCAGCCTGTTGTCGACGTGAAGCGGAAGGATGGTCGCACCGACATCGGTTCCGTGCAGCCTCCGCGTGTCATGCCGGCGGCGGCGCGGGTGCTCGGCGAAGCAGGGATGACAGCCACGGCGGCCGGCACGGGCCCTGGCGGCCGGGTGACAAAATCGGATGCCGTGGCGGCGGTGGCGAAACCGGCCGCGGTTCTGGCGTCACGTCCTCAGGAGGTCGCTCCGGCCAAGGCCGTTGGCGGACTGGCGGCGGGCGGTGCCCGCGAAGAGCGGTATGTCCTGATCAGCCCGATCCGACAGCGGATCGCCGAACGGCTCGTCGAGGCACAGCAGCAGGCGGCCCTGCTCACCACCTTCAACGAGGTGGACATGACCTCGGTGATGGCGCTGCGACAGAAATTCAAAGACGTCTTCCAGGAGCGGCATGGCGTCAAGCTGGGCTTCATGTCGTTTTTCGTGCGGGCTGCGGTCGAGGCCCTGCGGGCCGTGCCGCAGGTGAACGCCGAATATCGTGAGCCGCACATCGTCTACCGGGACTACTGCGACATTGGCATCGCCGTCGGGGGCGGGAAGGGGCTCGTTGTTCCCGTGCTGCGGAACGCGGAGACCATGTCGTTTGCGCAGATCGAGTTGGCGATCAGCGATTTCGCCCGCCGTGCGGCTGCGAACAAGCTCAAGCTTGATGAGTTGCAGGGAGGCACCTTTACGATCTCCAATGGTGGCGTCTACGGCTCCATGATGAGCACGCCGATCATCAATCCGCCACAGAGTGGCATCCTCGGCCTGCACGCGATCCAGGATCGGCCGATGGCGGTGAACGGTCAGGTCGTGATCCGACCGATGATGTATCTAGCGCTCACCTACGATCATCGTCTTGTGGACGGCCGCGAGGCGGTCACGTTTCTGAGGCGCATCAAGGACACGATCGAGGATCCGAGCCGGCTGATGCTCGAGGTGTAACGATGCTCCGAGGTGTGACGAAGGCAGTCGTGACCCCGATGGTTCAACGCAGGAATCATCTTCCCGACTGTGGCAGCGAGTTTTCAACTTGCTGAATGCGGGCCAAGCGGCCCGGCAAGACGAGATACAACCTTGTCGCCACAATACAACCTTGTCGCCACAAGACCATCCGACTGCAGGGTCTGGTATCCGAGCTCAACGCGAACACAGAAAGTGGAACATGGCACAGCATGATCTGGTCGTGATTGGTGGCGGTCCGGGCGGGTATGTCGCGGCGATCAGGGCCGCGCAGTTGGGAATGACGGCAGCCGTCATCGAGAAGGAGGAGAAGCTCGGAGGCACCTGCCTGCGGGTCGGCTGCATCCCCTCGAAGGCGCTCCTCGAATCGAGCCATAAGTTTGAGGAGGCCGGGCACGAGCTTGGAGTGCACGGCGTGCATGTGGCGGGCGTCACGCTCGACCTGGCCGCGCTCTTGAAGCGGAAAGATGACGTCGTCGCGACACTCGCCAAGGGAATCGAGGCTCTTCTCGGTAAGCACAAGATCGTGCGGCTCCGGGGCACGGGTCGGCTGGCCGGGCCGGGCAAAGTGGAGGTCACCGCGGCCGACGGCTCACAGTCGGTCCTCGAGGCCGGAAAGATCATTCTGGCGGTGGGAAGCAAGAGCGTGGTACTGCCCGGCGTCGAGGTCGATGGCCGGCTGGTCGGCACCAGCACGGAGGCCTTGGCCTTCGACAGCGTGCCGGCCCATCTGGTGGTGATTGGTGGTGGCTACATCGGACTGGAATTGGGCAGCGTATGGCGGCGGCTCGGCTCGAGGGTGACGGTGCTTGAGTATGCCGACCGAATCCTTACCGGCCTCGACGCGGAGATCGCCTCAGACGCGCTGCCGCTCTTCCGGAAGCAGGGCCTCGACATCCGACTGGGCGTGAAGGTGAAGAGTGCGCGGGCTGTTGATGGCCGGTGCGTTGTGGAATGCGAAGGTCAGCCGCCGATCGAATGTGATCGCGTGCTGGCGGCGACGGGCCGCTTTCCGGCCACGGCAGACCTCGGCCTCGAGACGGTCGGTATCGTCACCGACACACGTGGCTGGATTCCCGTGGATGATCACTTCCGCACGTCGGCACAGGGCATCTATGCAATCGGCGACTGCATCCCCGGGCCAATGCTTGCCCACAAGGCCGAGGAGGATGGCGTGGCGTGTGTCGAGGGCATGAAGACCGGCTGGTCGCACGTCGACTACGACCTGGTGCCTGCCGTCGTCTTTACGCATCCGGAGATCGCTGCCGTGGGCAAGACCGAGGACCAGCTGGTGGCGGCGGGCATTGCCTTCAAAAAGGGGGTGTTTCCATTCCGGGCCAACGGCCGGGCCCGCACAATCAACGATACAACGGGCAAGGTCAAAGTCTTGGCTGACGCGGCGACCGACCGGGTGTTGGGCGTGCACATCATCGGGCCGGCGGCGGGCGACCTGATCGGCGAGGCTGCCGCGGCGATGAACTTCGGCGCGACGGCGGAGGATATCGGCCGGGTCTGCCATGCCCATCCCACGCTGCCCGAGGCACTCAAAGAGGCCGCGTTGGCCGTCAACGGTGGGGCCATTCACGCCTGATTGCGACCATTGCGTGGTCGTGTTGGCTGGTCGTGTCTGACTTAGATTGTTTGGCCAGCCGTGGCTCATCAGGCAGCGCGGAGCATCCAGACGGCGAGTAGCGCCCGTGCAGACCAGAGTGCGGTTCGTGTCCAGTTGGTGCGGACAAGCGCTGTGACCAGTTCCGGAGCGTGCCCCTGCTTGAGTCGTGCGTGCAGTGGCATCTGCACCAACAGCGTGGACAACCAGAGGGCCGCCACCATGGCCAGTCCAGCCACTGCGATGGGCCGGCCGATGCCCGATGGCGGTTGTGCCACGATGATTGCCGCGGTGACCGCCTCGACCAGCATCGGCGGGATGACAATCCAGGGGGTGCGCTGCTGATTCCTGTCGGCGTAGTCGGAAGAAGTCGAGATGTCGATGCTGGCGAAGAGCGGGTAGTGCACCACCTGCACAAACCAGATCAGACCGCACATGGCACAGGAAGCGATCGCCTGAGCCGCAAGAACGCCTTCGATGAACGTCACGTGGCGGCCACCTCTCTCAGTCGCGGGCAGGCGTTGCATCTGCAGCCGCGGTACGGTGAATCTTCCAGGCGTGGTAGAGCATCATGCCGAACGGCACCCACCAGATGAGGTCGTTGGTCGGGAGTGTCCAGCCGAATGCCAGGGGCACCTCGCCTTTCGCCACGCCCATGACATACCCCAGCGGCCCGAAGATCTTCCCAAGAAAACCCACGAGTACAATCGGCCAATGGGTGATCGGGTCTCGCGATGCGGCCAGGTAGCCGATGCCGTAGACGCCGACGATCATGCCGACGCACTGCCAGATGAATGGGTAATTCGGCCGATCCATCCCGGTCAGGTCGAAAAGCCAGCCGGCATAGAGCACGGTCAGGCTGCCCCAGAGCAGATTGTAGATTCCTGCTGCAACCAGCCAGCGGGACATCCAGAGCGGCGACGAAGGGGTGGTGTGTGGAGCGTTCATAGACATGGTTTGTAGGCCTTCCGAGGCCTTCTGACCAGTGTCCAAACGGTTGCAGCCCGGTCTGCCCTTCGACGCCGGACGGGATGTCAGGGCGAGCTGCCGCGAGCCGTGGCGGGCGCTTTCGTGCTTGCCGTGCTTGTCAATGTCGTCGAGCTTCTCTGCACGGCCGGTCTGCCGGCACTCTACACGAGCATTCTCTCGCGGCAGGGCTATGGCCCAGCCGGCCGTTACGGGTATCTCGCGCTCTACATCGCCGCCTACATGTTCGAAGATGCGTTGATGGTGGGCATCATGACGGCGACGTTGAGCCGGCGGCGGCTGCAGCAGTCGCTCCTAACGACCATTTGCCGTCTGCGGACCGTCTCATCCATTCAACACGTCCACCACACCGCCTCGGGATGAACAGGGTCGGAAGATGGTGCGATTCCTTGACGATGCACCCTTAGTTGTGTAGTGTTGAACACTACTATTTTCCGGAGGCAATGATGAAGACGATTTCCGCAGCCGACGCGAACCGACATTTTTCTCGCTTGCTCCGCGAAGTAGCTCAGGGAGAGCATGTCACTGTCCTCTCGCGTGGCAGGCCCGTTGCGACCATCGTGCCGGTTCGGGGAAGCGGTCGAGAGCGGCAGTCGGCGAAACGCATACTGCTTGAGCGGTTACGAGGACAACCCGTGGTCGGGGCCCGCTGCTGGACCCGCGACGAACTCTACGAAAACTGACCATGCGAGTCGCCATCGACACCAACGTTCTCGCGTACGCCGAGGGGGTCGGGGATGAGGACCGGTGTCGCGTTGCCATCAGCCTCATTGAGCGCTTGCCCGAACCGGCGGTTATGCTGCCGGCGCAGGTGCTTGGTGAGTTGATGCTGGTCCTGTCGCGAAAAGCGGGGCGGACTCGTGAGGCCGCCCGCGACGCCGTGCTCGGCTGGGCCGATTCGTTTGACGTCATCGACTCGACATGGGCGTCGTTCCAGTCGGCGTTCGATCTTTCCGTGAATCACGAGTTTCGAATGTGGGACGCGCTTGTGATGGCGGTCGCTGCCGAAAATCGCTGTCGCATTGTGCTGAGTGAAGACCTTCAGCATGGTTTCACATGGCGCGGCGTGACGATCGTCAATCCGTTCCTGCCGGATGAGTCGCCCCTGCTCGCGGCCATTCTCTCGCAGGATGCCTGACGACGATTGAGGAATCGCGGGTTGACGAAGACGCTTCGGTACCGCGGATTCACGGCTTTCCCCCCAAGGCACCAGTCTGCGGCACCAGAAAACGACGAGACGCTCTACGAGCTGGCGATGCCGCGGCTCTTGAGCGTCGCCTTCGACAGCTGAGCGTTGCATACGAGGCCGCCGCACTGGTCGATCGGCTGATGCGGGCCGTGACCGGATCGACGAAACTCACCCATCATCTGAAATGCGAAAAGCTAGGGTTTCCCAGTGCTTTTCAAGTACGCCCGGCTGGACTCGAACCAGCGGGCTGGCTTTTCGGCGTCGCGATCCCTTCGGGCCTCGCTCCGCCACTGGATCCCCAATTCAGTACGCCCGGCTGGACTCGAACCAGCGGGCTGGCTTTTCGGCGTCGCGATCCCTTCGGGCCTCGCTCCGCCACTGGATCCCCAATTCAGTACGCCCGGCTGGACTCGAACCAGCGGTCTGGCTTTTCGGCGTCGCGATCCCTTCGGGCCTCGCTCCGCCACTGGATCCCCAATTCAGTACGCCCGGCTGGACTCGAACCAGCGACCCTGGGATTAGAAATCCCATGCTCTATCCACCTGAGCTACGGGCGCGTGTGCTTGTTTTATAGGCTTTTTCAGGCTTCTTTTCTACGGGATGATTTCCGATTCTTACGGCCTCGCGGTTCATTCGGACGAGCGTCGCTGGCGACACTTAGCCACCGTGTCGATGGCCAACTGCAGTTGGCTCAAGCGAAGCTCCCTCGGGCCCCAGAGCTCGATCAGAAGCGGGCCGTTGGCGATCGGCATCACCGCAAACCGACCCTCGCGATAAATCTGTTTGAAGAGGGCATCCACCTCGTCGCGATAGGCGTGATCCACCGGCCGGATGCCATCCGCTTCCATCTCCACCGGCCAGGCGTCTGTTTTCGGCACGAACGCCAGGATGTCGAGATGATCCAGCGACTCTCTCACGGCAGGGACCAGCGTCTCGACGAAGGCGAGATCGATGTCGGTGGTGCCCTGGTTCGCGGTGTAGAGGGAATAGGCGATGGAGTCCACCGGCGCGCGGTCGAAAATCACATCGGTGGTGCGTGCGGAATACCGATGCACCCGACTGATGCTGTAATACATCTGAATGCCGTTGTGCAGTCGCGTTGAGGCATCGCGAAACCGGATCTCATACGGGCCACTAAGGCTCAGCGCCCGGTAGGGTTCCTCCTCGCGGTGATACTCCGGATGCGCCGCGACCCAGTCGTTGACAACGGTCGATTTTCCCAAGGAATGCGACCCTGACACGGCGATCCGCATGTGAAATACCCCTTGAACGAGTCGGCAGGTGAACGCAATGCCACGAAACGACTTCTCGGCAGGCCGCGACCTGTCGCCGCTAATGGAATCAGTTTCTACCACCAGGTTTGTCCTGCCAATGCCTCGCCCCCACGAGCTCACGCTCCGCCTTCCAGGCTTCCTGATACGGTGAAAAGGAATCTGGGCATACGAATTCTGGGCATGCGAACTCTGGGCAGGATGGGGAGTTGCCGGTTGCCAGGTCGATGAGGCAGGCCTGTTCTGCATGGGCCTTGCTGCCGTGCCAGTCGCGGTCTGACTGCCGTTTTTCTTCGCTGGCCCCGACAGCCGCCACACGCAACAATCCCGCCGCACTGCACTCGCGGCCCCCTTCAGCCGCATCCCTAGCCGGCCGCAGCCGACCCCGGCTGCGCAACGAAACGCCAGCCACGCATGGACACACGCCACCATCCGCCCCTCGGCATTGCAGCCATCGCGTTGTATCAGCCTCCCTGGGAACTGGAGAACAGCTGGTTCGGCGACGCGATGCCCCGCAAGTTCGCCCATCACACCGGAATCGAGGCCCGTGGGATCTCGCTCGAAGACGAGGTGACGATGGGCCTGCACGCCGTCCGCCAACTCCAGCGAGAGACGGGCTGCAATCTGGCCGAATGTCGCGGCATCGTGTTCGTATCGCCCTCCTTCATCCCGCCGTCGATTGCCCGGCGGTATCTCGAACCTGCCCAAGTGGTGAACGAACGGCCGAGTCGCGCCGCCCGCCAGCTGGCCCGCGGGCTCGGCGTGCGACACTGCCGCACGATCGGCCTCAACTGGTTTTGCTGCGGCTACAGCCGGGCGCTGGCGGTTGTCCGCCGCCGCTGGGCTCCACGGCTTGCCCTGCGTGGCGACGAATACCTGCTCGTCGTCACTGCCAGCCGCATCAGCCGCATCACCGACTACAGCTGCAGCAAGACGGCCGGCCTTTTCGGAGACATGGCCTCCGCCACGCTGCTCACGTCGACGACAAGCCGCAGGCATCCTGTGCATTTCGAGGTGGTCCACGCCGACGCCGAAAAGCAGCCCGCCGAGCGGTCCGCCTTCGATTTCCACGTCCGGCCGCGTGTTCCCGTCCCGTCCCCGGACGGCGGCATGGTTCACGACGACATGCGGTTGGTCTATTCGCTCGACGGCATGGCGATCGCCGAGATCGCACCACGAGCCATGTCGGCCGCCGTCGCCAAGGCGCTGGCAGAAGCAGGTCTGTCGGGCGACGACGTAAACTTCGTGGTGCCGCATCAGGCCGGAACAGGCATTGTCAGGTTCACCGGCATGAAACTCGACGAATACGGCATCCGCGGTGAACTCGTCAACGGGCTGACTCTGCGTACCGGGAATGTCAGCGCCTGCTCGATTCCCCACGCGCTGCGGCAGACGTGGGGGCGGCTCACGGGGCTCATCGCCTGCCCCACAGCCGCGGTTGGCAGCCCCGGCCGGCCCGAGGTCCTGCAGGGCTGCATTCTGTTGCGTGCCACGGCTGTTCATGAGCGGCCGGCAACCGCCGCCGCCTGACGGGGGTCGTTTGCGTTTCCATACAAGCCCTCGGCGTAAGCCGGGGGATCGGATGCCACATGGGGCGCCGCACCAAGCGATGTGCCGATCCCGTCGCTCACGCTCAGGGCTTGTATGGGCCTTCCCCATAGAAGCCCTCGGCGTAAGCCGGGGGATCGAGAGCACGAAGAATCCCGTCGCTTACGCTCAGGGCTTGTATGGGCCTTCCCCATAGAAGCCCTCGGCGTAAGCCGGGGGATCGAGAGCACGAAGAATCCCGTCGCTTACGCTCAGGGCTTGTATGCCCACAGGAAAGGATTTGACCGGCATCCAGACCGCGGAGTACGGTCGGAGGCATGGCAAATCCCCCAGACTCCAAAGTCTCATCCCGAGACTCATCCAGAGTCGCCTCCTCGCTGGCCCAGACCTCCGCTCGGTTGCCCGAGCCGGAGGCCACCGTCATTTCCGGCCGGCCCGCAGCCACCGGCCGGGCGGCGTCGATGGCCGAGATCGGCACGATGCTCGAGGGTCACTCCCTCGGTCCCTACCGTCTCGAGAAGTTTGTCGGCGGCGGCGGCATGGGGGCCGTGTTCCGGGCGCTCGACACCACGCTCGACCGGATCGTGGCTGTCAAGGTGCTGTCGCGCCAGCAGTCTGACGACGACGAGATGCTCAGGCGGTTTCGGAATGAAGCCCAGTCGGCGGCCCGGCTTGACCACGAAAATATTGGCCGGGTGCATGCCGTCGGCACGGCTGACGGCTGGCACTACATCGTCTTTGAGTTCATCGAAGGCACGAACCTGCGGGACGTCGTCGTGAAAGAGGGGCCGTTCGACCTCGCCCGGACGATCGACGTCACGATCCAGGTGGCCGATGCCCTCCAGCACGCCTCGGAACGCGACGTGGTGCATCGCGACATCAAGCCGTCGAACATCATCATCACGCCCACCGGCCGCGCCCGCGTCGTCGACATGGGGCTGGCTCGGCTTCATCACGTCGCCGGAGACCAGGATCTCACCGTCAGCGGCATGACGCTCGGAACGTTCGACTACATCTCACCTGAACAGGCCCGCGATCCACGGTCAGCCGACGTTCGGAGCGACCTCTACTCGCTCGGCTGTACGGTCTTCTTCATGCTCGTGGGCCGCCCGCCGTTCGCCGACGGCACCATGGTGCAGAAACTGCTGCAGCACCAGCAGGATGCACCGCCTCCGATCGAGTCGCTCAGGCCTGACGTGCCCAAGCGGTTTGGCCTGATTCTGGCCAAGCTAATGGAGAAGGATCCGAAGGACCGTTATCAACGGCCCGCGATGCTTGTGGCCGACCTGATCGGGATGGCCGACGAGCTTGGCATCGAACTGGCCTCCCCCCGTCCTCTTGCGGCTATCGCCGTCGAGCCGGCCTCGCCTATTGCGCCCGTGCACCTGCCCTGGCTGATTCCTCTCCTCGGTCTAACCATCGTCATCGGTGGCCTGTGGCTGCGGGGGGGCGGCGCGAGATCGGCGTCGGAAGAAGGCTTACCGCACACGCAGAGTGCGGCGATTAGCGAGCCGGGCGGTGCCTCATCCCCGACCACATCCCCCTCCACCGGGCTGACTGCCACGGCGGCAACCGCGCCGGCCACCTTGTTGCCGAGGGTCTGGCGGATCGTCGATGACCCGACGGTGGCCGACGAGTGCGAGACCGTGGGCGAGGCGGTGCGACAGGCATCCGACGGCGACGTGATCGAAGTGGCCTGCGATGAGCCGCGGGATGACGGACCCTTCAGTATTGAGGGCAAGCACCTCACGATCAGGGCCGCCCTCGGCATGCAGCCGATCCTGCGGTTTGGCGAGGCAGGGGCGATTCCCCGGGACGGTGGCTGCTGCACGGTCGTGTCGGGAACGCTCGAGCTGCGGGATGTAACGCTCCGGTCGTCCTTTCTGCCTGTTGGCGGGGTGCGGCCTGCATGCGTCTGCCTGCGAGGTTCGGCGTCGCTGGTCTGCGACCGCGTGCTGTTTGTCACGCCGGCAGAGGCCGCGGCTGCCGGCGTCTGCGTCCGGTCGGAGCAGTCGCCTGGTGATCGGCAGGAAATCCGCACAAGTGATACGCGGGCCGACGGCGGCACGTTTCTCGATGCCAAAGGGGGCGGCCACATCGACCTGTTCTGGTCGGGCGGGCGTGTGGTGACGTCGGGGCGATTCCTCCTCGCCGAGGGCTCGCCGTCGAGCAACGGCAGCGGCACGACCATTCGCATGACACTCGAAAATGGCCTGTTTGCCTGTGGTGATGGATTTGCGTGCCTGCTCGACTCGCAGGCCCTCCCGCAAGCCCCGCAGCTTCGCGGCTTCGCCAAAGCATGCCGGTTTCTCGTGCCCAACGGGCGGCCGGTGCTCGAACAGTCGGGAATCGGTGATCCCGAGGCCTATCGGCAGTTGGTGGAGTGGATCGATGCCGCCAGCCGATACGAGGGCAGCGACGTGTTGCGGCGGATCGACGGGGCGGCGGAGCGGTTCGACATCGACTTTGCCTCTCAGCCGCAGCCCCTGAACCACTCGCCAAACATCGACAACTGGCCCGGCGACGACTGAACGATACGAGTTGCGTGGTATGATTTCTTGACGGCAACGTGCCCGGCGGGTCTAGTAACAGAGCCGTGGTTTCAGGACGATCCTGAGGATGGATCGACTTCCCGGCAGAGACACCTTGGAGAGCAGCGATGTCTTGCATCAGGAGTAGGAGATATGCCTTGGTCGCCGGAGCGGCCGTGGCGTTGGCATGTGGCGGAACAGCCCGCGAGGCCTTTGCCATCAAGCAGTTCTTCGAGGAGTTCAAGGCTGTCTACGTGAAGCCCGAGAGCACCGACCCGGCTGAGAAGATGCTCGTTGCCGAAGTCGAGTCGGCCAAGTGCAACGTCTGCCACAAGGGCAGCAGCAAGAAGGAGCGCAACGCCTACGGAGAGGCGCTCGCCGAGCGGCTCGATAAGAAGGCGGATGCCAAGGACGTCGCGAAGATCAAGAAAGCGCTCGAGGAAGTCGCGGCCCTGCCGAGCGACCCGACCAAGGCCGACGCCCCGACGTTCGGTGCGCTGCTCAAGGAAGGCAAACTGCCCGGCGGCAAGTAAGCTCTCCTGAGGGAAGCAGACTGCCGGGTGGCAAGCAGTCGTTCCCGTCAATTCAACGCACCAGTGCCTGCGGCTGTCCGGCGGCCTCGAGAATCAATTCCTCGAGCCCCGGACAGCCAGCAATGGCTTCAGCGCTGCCCGCTGGCGCGAAAATCCGCACCCGTTTGACGAGATCGTCGAACTGTTCGTGAGCGAGGCTGCGGACAACCGGTGAGAGCTCTTCGAAGCCCCGCCAGTAAAAGTCTTCGGTGGCTGTCGCAGGGCCGTCAGTCCTCACGCGAGTGTGCTGACGATCGGCCGGATGCCGCCGGCGATCCCGGACCATGAGGCGGAATTCGACCTCGCGTTCTGTGGGAGGAGCGTCGATGAGCAGGTCGTCGACACCCAGCGGAATGCCCGCACGACGAGAGAGCGCGTCGGCCAGACGGCCAGCGATCGCCACGGTGTCGGCATAGGCTCGACCTGCCAGACAACGGTGGATGGCGGGATGCCGCAGGGCGTCGAATGACGCCACCCGTTTGAAGAGCCGCCGGTGGCTACCGAAGAGTCCTTCCACGAGTTGGGCTGTGGATGTCTCTGTGGCGAGGGTGCCGAGGGTGTCGATGAAGCCGCGATCGTCGAGCCTGACGACATGGGCCGGATCGATCGAGTCGCGGAGGTTCCAGACGGCCCTTTGCAGCATCGCGGTCGCCGACCGGACAGCATGATGCCAGTAGACCTCGCTGAACATTACATACCGGGCAAAGACCAGCATTTCCGCAGCCGTGCGGCCTTTGTCGGTGATCGCAAGCGCCGTGCCGTGTTGATCGAGGCAGAGGCTTGCGAGCAGCCGTTCCTCGTCGAAATGGCGACCGTAGGGCACACCGGCATGCAGGCTGTCGCGGCCCAGGTAGTCCATCTTGTCGACGTCGATCGGCCCCGAGAGCAGCGAATGAAGGATGCGGCCGGCTGGATCAGAGGCCGCGTCACCGCCCGTGATCAGGGCGGCGACGCGGGATGGATCGATGCCCCACGATCCGGTCAGGACGGCAGCCGGTTCTCCGCCGGCGAGGATGTCGTGCACGAGCGTTTCATGCCTGGGAAACCGGGGCAGGTTCACATCCTCGATCGGATGGCAGAAGGGCCAGTGGCCAATGTCGTGCACGAGCGCCGCCACCACGAATGCTGCCGCGTCGGCCTGAGTGACAATCGCCAGGAACCGGGGGTCGTGCTTGAGCCTCGCGAGAAACTGGAGCGCCCGCCGATAGACCCCGAGCGAGTGTTCGAGCCGCGAATGCACGGCACCCGGATAGACGAGCGACACCAGGCCGAGCTGGCTGACCCGTGCGAGCCTGCGCATCTCGGCCGTGTCGAGCAGCTCCCGCACGCGGTCCGTGAGCGGCACGGTCACTCCCGGTGGAATCCGCACGCCCTCCGCGTGGGATTCGAACGACACCAGTTCCGGGAGGTCTGTCAGCGTCATGGTCGGCTCCACGGCAGAAGAAAATCAGACCGGCATGAAGCCGGCCAGCCAGCGCAGCAGCGCGGTGAACATGACATACAGCGAGTAGTGCGCCACACCAGTGCCCCAGTCGAGGTCGAGCGTGGCCAATGCCGCCACGGCGCCGGCCACGAGAAACGGCGGGGCCAGGTAGACCCAGGGCCACATGTCGTTGGTCAATTCGGGCGGCAGGAATCCCTTCACGGCCCAGAGCAGGGCATAGACCGCCCCGCAGATGGCTGTGCGTAAGAGCAACGAACGGCCGTGGTAGGGCTCCAGATTCCGGTCGCGGACGATCTCGTATCCCAGCCAGGCGCAGGGCATGGCCACGATGCCGGCCGTGGCCGCGAGCAGCCAGACGGGGGCCTGACCGGGCCCCCACGCCAGCCGGGCGACAAACGCCAGCAGCATCGTCGTAACCGCCCCGATGGAAACGGCCGCGTAGGCGACCTTGGAGATGGGGTGTTCGACGAACACGATCGGTGCCGTTGGGGCACGGCCGGGGAGGGCGGCTTCCTCCTCCGGCCCGTGGATCTTGACCTCCTTCACCGCGTTACTCGGGACGGTGATCGGCTTCTTGCATTTTGGGCATGGGCCCGTGCGGCCGGCGAATTTATCGCTGACAGTGAACGTGGACCGGCAGCCGGGGCAGAGGACTTGAATGGCCATGGAATCGATCGTTTCGGAGCAGGTCAGGAAAGGGGGTGGGCGGGGCCCAGTCAGTCCCCCGGCCAGCCGGGAGTACACCGCGGCAGTGTCAGAGGCGGGCCCGCCCCCGTCAAGCCGCCCTCTGACAAGCGAGAGTCGAGTTTCAATCAGCGGGGAGGCTAGACTCAGGGGCAGGGTTGGAACGCCCCCAGCCCTGGCGGCAGACTTCAAGGGCAGGCGTCAGCACAAGGCTGAATACGTCAGCATCATGTGAACACGAACGAGAAAGCCACGAGGCCATGGCAGACAACACACCGAGTTTCGACGGCCTGATATTTGAGCCGCCACAGGCCATCCCGATCCAGGCCGCCGCACCAGCGGTCTCCGCCGCAACGACCGGCAACATCGTTTTTCGCTGCTCGAACGGCCACCGAATCAATGCGCCTGCCGCGATGGCTGGGCAGCGGGGCAAGTGTTCGAAGTGCGGGGTGCTGATTCCGGTGATTCCGGGTGAGAGCGAGCCGCGTGTGGCTCCGCCGAGGGCTGCGGGGGGCGGTCTTGCCGGTCGGGCAGCCGCAGTGACCCCCGAGCCGAAGGCCGCTGGTGAAAAGTCCGGGCAGCCAATCGCTGCGGAAGCACCGGAACCGGTCGCCGTTTCCGAGCGGCCGACGTCCGCTGCCGAACCGCATCAGGCTGGTGGCCAGCCTGGGTCGCGGGTGGACATGTTTGCCGGGCTCGCGGAGTTGAGCGACAGTCAGGCACCGTCGTCAGGGGCGATCGAGGATCTCGAGGTCGCTGGATCTCGGGCTCAGGACGAACCCTCGATCCACCAGTCCTCCCCCGTGCTTCAGAGCATGGAGATCATCGAGGAGCCCAGTCAGCCGGCGGCCGCCTTTCAGGCCAATCCAACGGCCGCACTCATGGCCCGGCTGTTCGAGGAGGTGCAGCACGGCGGCGTCGTCGAGGTGCACGTCAGCGGTGGCAGTGTCATCCTGCCGGAGTTCTACGAGGCCCGCTGGTCAACCGGAACACACGGCTTGTTTGCCAGTCGTGCCGCCGATGACACGGTCACACTGACTGCCGTTGCCTGGGATTCCATCCTGAAGATCATCGTCCGACAGGTGAAGGGACTTCCCGACGGGATGTTTGAATAACCGCCCCCGTGGCGGCAAGTTTTTAACGTGTCCGAAAATCCCCTTCCCCGTGGCGGCAAGTTTTTAACGTGTCCGAAAAGCTCTCCCCACCTTATTCCTGCTCGTCCAGATCGTGCTCACTGATCGTCGTGAACCCCTTATTGGCCAGGGTCTCCAGTCCCATCTCCGTGTTGTCCACCATCAACGCCACCGCCGGGCGGCCGCGTGGACGTGCGAGGATCGGATACGCCTGGATGATGTTCACTTCGGCCTGAAGCAGCGCCGTGCAGATCCGCAGCAGGGGTTGGCTGTCGTCGGGCAGTTCTACGCCGATCAGATCGCTCTCGATGAGGGCCAGCCCGGCCCGCTCCAGGATTTCCCGCCCCTGCTCCGGATGGCTGAGCAGAAATCTGGCGAATGCACACTCGCCGGAATCGCTGATCGACAGGGCGACGATCCGCACCTTCGAGCCCTCGAACCGCCGGACCACCTCCAGCAACTGGCCCACTCTGTTTTCCATGAACACAGTGAACTGCCGAAGGGTCGGCCAGTTGCGGCCCCGGGCCGTTGCAAAACCCACACCGGTCCCCTCTCCCGCGTCTCCAAGGCTCACGTTTCGAACTCCTGAGGGTTATGGGCAGGGGGTCCAACGGGTGCGGTCTGCAGGGTCCACGCCGTGGGAGGTTTGTACCTCGGCTTTGCCGAACTAGCGCCCAAAAAGGTTTGCCGCACTAGCGCTCAAAAGAATAGAGTCTGGATGCCCGGCTGGTCAACGAACCTCGGGCACCGGCCGCGTTGGGCGCTGCTGGCAATGTCCCCCAGGAAAACGATGGCCATGGCCGAAGCGGTGCACGAGATCGAGATCAGGGTGCGGTATCAGGAGACCGACGGGCAGCGGAGGCTGCACCATGCCAATTACCTGACGTATTTCGAAATGGGTCGCACCGAGATGCTGCGGTCCTACGGCAGGACCTATCGGGAATTCGAGGAAGAGGGACTCTTCATGGTGGTGGCCGACGTCTCGTGCAAGTATCAGGCACCGGCTGATTACGACGACCTGCTCCGGCTGCGGACACGGGTTGAAAAGATGGGCGCCGCCCACATCAAGCATGCCTATGAGCTGATACGAGGCACGACGATCCTCGCCACGGGCACCACGACCGTGGTCTGCGTCGACGGCGAGGGCAGGGTTCGCCGCCTGCCGGAGTGGATGCTCGCCTGAGGGGCGTGTCGAACAAGCGACGTCGGGCCACTTTTTCCAAGGTTGGTTCCCTGGGTATGAGTCAATGGGCCGCTAAGGATGACGTTCGATCACCGAGGCTTGCCAGAAGACGAGCCCGACCGCGAGACAGGTTCGTCGTCGTCCTGCCAGAGGTCCGCGTTCGGGTCGTCGAAGCGATCGATGGCAACGCCTGCGGCATGACAATTGTCCTCGTCGTCCGGGTCGCCGACGTAGGCGAGGAGTGCCTCCATCTCGCTCTCGGAAATCTCTGCCAGCCGGAAGCTGTGCAGGATTTTCGGGGTGGGATCGGAGGAGGCCGAGGGTGTGGCCTCCCCATGGCGGCAGCGGACATATTCCTCGCACAGCGAGACCAGATCTTCGCGAACCATCACATGCTCCTTCCTGAATTGACGATTGACGATTGCCGTCGCGGCGGGTGATCACGCCGCGATCGTCGCCAGTGTGTACGAAGCATGTGAGGATCGTGTTCGCGGCTGGCCGAAAAGTTGCCGGATCAGAGCCGTAGCCGTTTGTGACGATCTCGTGTGGGCGGTCGGGTACAAGACGCGACAAAGCTTGCAAAGAGTTGCTCCATCGGGCATTACGGCGATCGTCCGGAGCGCTCCTCGAGTTGGAGTTCGAGATCTCCCACTCGCCCGAGAAGTTCTTCGACAATCGCGGTGAGAGCCTCCACCGTTTCCCGTAAGGCCGGGGCGGCAGCGCCTTTTCGTGGCGGATCACCTGGCTGCGCGGTCGTCAGCGTTCCGGCCACATGCAGGTCACCCATGAAGACGGCCCGCCCCGACGGCTCCATAACGAGCGAGTATTTCCCGCTGGGACGGTGAGAGATCATCAGGTTTCCCTCCTGCCAGCCATTCCCACCGACCTGCAGCAACCAGCTACCCCCGCGTTCGGACAGGTTTTGCAGAGTCAATAGATCTGGGTGATCGCGGCGGGCCACATGCAGCGTCGAAACGGGATCCCCGGTGCCGATGCCGATGAGATCTCCCTCCACTCTGTTCTTCTTGATGGTTGCGAAGGCAGGGGGTGTGGCCGCTTTGACAGCCGAGGGCTTGATCAGGGGCAACGGATCGTCATAGAGCCAGATGCTCTCGTCGACTCCGTTATCGCCCCGAAACTGAGCAATTGTGTCCGGATCGCCAAACAGGTCACGGATGGCAGCATCATCCAGTCGGCTCATCACGATGAAGGTCGGAAGAATCTCCCCTTCACCGTCCGCCCGGCTCTCAAACCAGGCTGAATTGTAATTGAAGTGCGATTGCCTGCCCGCCGCGTCGAGTTGCACGCAATGGACGGCGTAGTCCGTCTCAAACATGGTCTGCTTGGACGTCCAGTAGTCACCGTAACCGGCCCGCTGTCCGAGGGAAGTCAGCATGCCAGACAGCGTCTTTGCCCGCTGGAGCCTGGTGATCTCCGCGATCCCCTGGGGGAGCAGGAGGGTGCACCCCAGCCAGAAAGCCAACGTCGCCAGCGACAGCCGGGATCGTGCCCGCGGCGTAAAGCGTCGGGAGCACCATGCGAGCAGCCATACATAGGGAAGGAATACGACTGGCAGGCTGTAGCGGAGCAGGGAAGGATGGATCATCACGCCCATGAGCACCGGCAGGACGAGCGAGGACACGGTGGCAAAGATAATCGCGACCTCAACGGAATCTCCTCTCGCGTAAACGCCTCCGCGCTGAGCACGCGCGAGCCATGCCCCCCGACCCAGCATCACGGAGATCAGCATTACGGGCAGCCAGAGCTGCCACTGGCTCTGCGCAATGCTTGAGCTCAGAAGGTGGCGCCAGACTTCAATCGCTTGTAAGACATCAGGGCTCTGTACGGTGACCATGACGTTGCCCGGCCGCAGCCATCGGTCGAGTGCCATTGCAGACCCGCCGACGGCTGCGAGGCCAGCCATGGCCCGTGCTTTGTGAAAGAGGGACACGCTGGTGGGGGTGACCAGAAACGCGAGGCACACTGGCGCGGCAAACCACAGTACGAATATGGGGTCGGAGTAGCATGCGAGCCCGACAAGGACCACCGACGCCATTGCCGACCGTCGTCGCTCGTCAACCTCGCCGTGGAAACGCTGCATCAGAAGGGGGATCAGGATGAGTCCGGCAAAAAGTCCGCCCGAGTGGATGTAGGGAGCGCATATGAACTTGATAAAAATGCCACCAAAGCCGAGTCGCGTCACATTGTTGGCGAGAAATACAGCGGCGATGAGCGTTGTCCCCCACAGCGTCGCCTCCGGCCGGTCCGCGGTCCGCATCTCTTTCATCATCCAGCCGATGCAGAAGCCATACGCGGCCAGAAGAAATCCGCCGTAGGCGAAAGGCAGGATCTTTCGCGGCAGCGGCGATGCCTGAAGCACGCCCGCCACGATCCAATCGGGAAATGCGTAGATCGCCGGCGATAGCTCCCATGTCATGATGCTGGCAGGATTCCTGAACAGATCCCGCATGACCATAAAAGGCATGAGCAGATCGCTGTTGCTGATCAGGTCCCATTTGCGGTCGAGGCTGCTTGTGTAGATCAGCGTCAGCGCAGCCCACGCGGCAACCCATGCCATCCCCCAAAGCGTTCGGGCGAGGCGAGCTGATATCCGGCACCGGTCTGCATGCCACCGCGGCGTGGTTGTGGTGTCAGCGTCGTGTTCACGGGCCACGTCATCCATTTCTCATGCTCCGTCGACCGCGGCTGCCACGTGGGAGCCTTGGTTGTCGATGGTTTCACGAACCACGTAGAGCGGCCGCTGCTTGGCTTCGATCATGATGCGGCCGACATATTCACCAAGAATGCCGATCGACAAGAGTTGCAATCCACCAAAGAAGAGAATCGCCACCATCAGGGAGGCGTAGCCCGCCACCGAGATGCCGAGGATCAGCACCTTGGCGATGATGAAGATGGCGTAGAGGAAAGAGGCCCCGGCGATGATGCCCCCCACATACGCCCAGACTCGCAGCGGCACGGTCGAGGATGACGTGATCCCGTCGAGCGCCAGTGCCCACAGTTTCCAGAGATTGAACTTCGTTTCGCCGCAATCGCGTTGTTCGCGGTCGTACTCGACCGCGGTTTGCCGGAAGCCGCTCCACGCATAGAGCCCTTTCATGAAGCGGTTGCGTTCTGGCAGCGTGCGGAGAACATCGACAACGCGGCGGTCAAGGAGGCGAAAGTCACCGGCGTGGTTGGGTATCTTGTCGCTGCTGAGAAAATTGGTCCATCCGGGATCTTCATGGGTAGAGCTGCAGGCCGCCGCAGTAGAAGTAGATCACGGTCTTGAAGTTCCCGACGTTCCGGTAGCCCCCCGCCCGGCGCTT
>Ga0247837_1004259_pt1 | contig 23235 bp, 22 predicted proteins | sample LaCtaG_2_FD_187115 | JGI IMG/M metagenome (GOLD analysis project Ga0247837, IMG submission 187115) | Freshwater microbial communities from meromictic Lake La Cruz, Castile-La Mancha, Spain - LaCruzMarch2015_14.5m | ecosystem: Environmental > Aquatic > Freshwater > Lake | place: Spain: Castile-La...
CATCGTCCCACAAGTTGGAGTCAGTAGGGTAGTTGAAGAGCGCTGGCTTCCATATCATGCCGCCTACAGGGGACAAACTGGCCTGATACATGAGCGTATAGTAGTAATTCATCAGGGAGTATTTGTTGCGGATGGCCAGGATGCTGTTTTGCAGTACAACGGGGCCTAAAGCATAGGGCTCTTGCGAAATTTCGCCTTGGGAGTTGTGGTTCCGGGAGAAGGGATACAGAGTGCCCAGTTGCATCCAGCGACTGCACAGTTCAGGTGTAGTGTTATCATTGAAGCCACATATATCTGCACCAATCAGCGGAATCCCGAACATTTGGAAGTCGAAAATACCAGTGATGGAGTAGCCGATATAGTCCCATTCCGAGTAGTTATCGCCCAGCCAGTTAGACGCATAGCGACCATGAGTGGCGAAGCTGCTTCTCGATATGATGAAAGGTCTTTGGTTCAAGTGCTGGGTGAAGTACTGACTCGTAGCTCTGCTCTCCATGAACCCAAACAAAGAATGCGCGTCCCACTCTATAATGCCTCCGTAATGCCCCGCACCCAAGTCTATTGCCTTGGTGTTTAGGTTGGACTCGTTGCCTGGACAGTAGGCTGTGCACTGCATTGAAGGAGAGCCAGTGCAGGGTCCGTAACAGAAGTTACTGGCTTCGTTCATATCCAGCCAAATCCCATCAAAGTCCACAGATTGCTTGAAGATGTCCAGCATGTCCCACCAATAAGTGGCAGCGCCGGGGTGGAACCAGTCCACCCAGGCAGCGTTCCCAGGCCAGACTTGGCCAATAAAGGGACTAGAAGAGCCTGGAGCCGTGATAAAGATATTAGCCTGAGTGCCTGTATTATAGGCGAAATAGTTCTGAGCGGCCACACCTGCATCCACTATAGGTACGAATTTCATATTGATGGAGTGGAGGTAGTCCACCCAGTTACTGAACGCTGGCTGCGGGTATCTGCTAGTGTCCAGGGTGAAATCATACCAACTGAGCATGTAGTTGATATCCGTCCACATCACATCCAGTGGAATCACATTGGACTGGTAGTTCTGTACCACTGTTTGCAGGTCTGTGAGGCTGTTGTAGCCCCAACGACACTGGTGCCAGCCTAAAGCCCAGTACGGTACCAACACTGCAGGGCCCAACAGGGCGTTGTACTGCTGCACTACATCCAAAGGCGTGGGTCCAATGAACACGAAGTAGTCAATGATCCCACCAATGAACCGATACTCGACAGATTGCTGTCCCACAATAGCGTCCATAGCGTTGGAATTGAGCAGAAAACCTCCAAAGGCACTCCCTGAACTGGTGTCCAGACCCATGTAGAAGGGATGCTGTCCATACATGTTGGCTCCTATGTCCGCCCCCGTGTCGTACGGTCCTGCTTGGTCTCGAGTGAAAATGGTGTAAGTGCCTGGCTGCAGTCGGTAGCTGGACACACGTTCCCCCAAGCCGTAGGTGTAGAAGGGGTAGTTCAGGTTATTGGTCCATATGATGTCTTGGTTGTTATACTGAAACTGCGTGTTTCCGTCGATGTTGAAGACGACTTTGCCGTCCAGGTTCCTAGTGACTTGCAGGCCGAAGGGATTGGCAGTGGTGGTGACTTTGTAATTCAGAGAGCCTGAAGGAGTGGTGTAGGGCATCAAGTCCACAGGCACTTCCCACCTACTGGCCTGGGAATTTGTTATCTGCACTCTCACAGAGTTCACAGAGACGTAAGTGACGTTCAGGAAGAGGTTCTGAATGACAGTGCTGCCAGGGTTGCTTTGGGAGTAGGCGAGAGAGGCGGTGAGGCCTGCAGCACTGGTCTGCAGGTTCGACAACACGTAGGGGTTAAGAGTCGTGCCTACGGGAGACAGGGAGAAAGCGAAAGGCAGAAGCAACAGGGAGAAGAGCCGAGACATCTATTTTTGCAACAAGATGGCACGGAAGGGGAGACGATTTCTGCAGGGTTATGCGAAACTAGAGGCTACTGAATGGCTCTTTCCCTAGGAACAAGAAGTTCTAACCTCTGCACCACTCCTATCAAATCGGTATAGTCACTATTAATGCAGCCTCCTCAGTCTCCCAGTCTTCCTCCCATACCCTCTACCAGCCTCTGTCATTCTCCCCCTTGCACTGTGCATCTCCCCCTCTCCCCTGCTCAATTGCTTACTCGGCACTGACCTGCTCGACAGCGACCCAAACCCTTCACTCACAGATGTAGAGGGTGTCGCCATACAAGTCCTTGCAGGCAAGATCAACTTAGGCACTCCGGGCGACTTTCTGACTGCATGAAATCTCTCACGAATAGGAGGCAGTGGAGAGTACAAAGAGGGGGAAGACGGCTGTGTAGTCGCAGTAAGGCGCTGCAAGTAACGAGTCAGAGCAGGGGTGGAGGGCGGCTTTGTATACAGCGTAGCAGGTTCGTAGCAGGACACTGTGGAGTACTTGAGCCCCATGCCAGGAAGTCGGGAGCAGGTGGATATACGAAAGCTGCAGCGAAGCATGGAGCCAAGTTTCCTGACAGCCGTCACTTTCGCTGCGTTCGAGGGAATTTCGCTCTTCGGCAGCAGAGCGAATTGCAGCTTTTTCGCCAAGCGTTCGCCTCCACACGCTTCACAGTCGCAGGAGTTTTTCCGAGTATGTGTTACCGCCAGCGGCCGAATATCCTCCAAATCGACAGCCAGTGTAGTGCTATTGGACTTTGCATGCTGCACTGGATTTCGCTTTCTATCCAGCACCAATAGGCTTTTTAATGGCAATAAGGGGTCTAGGCTCCGTTCCAACCTCGTGATAGTCTTCGATAAGCGCCGGAGAGCGGGAGAGGTAGGATCGGCGGAGGACGAACTGCTGTCGCTGTCAGAGTCCACCATTGCACAGCCTCTAATAGATCTCGTAGCAGTGATATGAGCAGGACGGAGAAGAAACCTCCCGGCTACGCCAAATTGCACCTAGAAGTCTACAGCAAGAAGGTGGACTTACTACCCCTATTCGCTCGGTTCGACAGGCAAAAGACCGGGCTGATTTCTCAAAAGGACTTTTTGGATGCGGTGCGAGTGGTGGGTCTGCAGCTGTCAGACAAGGAAATATACGATATAGTTCGCTGTGCGGAGTTGGATGTGAAGGGAGACATCTACTACCGGAACCTCCTGAGAGCTATGGAAAGGACACAGCCAGATTTGCCCGAAAGTACCCTAACACCAGCCAACGTGACAGCAGACCAAGCCATGTTCAGACGCAAAATCCAGAGCGACTTAGCGAGGGGCGTTTTAGCCTTTTACAAGGGCAATTCCTATGTGGGCTTTAACCGGTTTTTGATTAATGGAGTGTTCACGGAAAGCAGTTTTATGGAGTTTGTGGGCCAAAATACGCGCTTAGAGTCAGCGGAAATGAAGAATTTGTGGACTTTTCTGCCGTCCATGCTCAGTCCACAAGTACTGGTGAAGTGGGCACAAAGCTACGAGGCACAGGAAGGTTTCAAGACCATTTCAGAGCCTAAAGGTCCTATAAGAGTCCCTCCTCCCCCCGCAATTCTCTCTCGAATCCGCAACGTCGTCCAAAGCCACGGCGAAGATTACGTCAAAACTGCGCTTTCCACCTTCACTTACCTGCGCCTAATAGACCTGCAGGAGGTATTGGTGCAGTTGGATGTCTGCAAGGCACAGGCTGAATTCGAGGAGTTCCGCCTGTGGGGAGTGAACGAGGGCGTTATTCATCTAGTTGCGCAGGAATTGGCCTTTGAAGGCGCTAGATTTGCGCCGTTTATAGACGGATACGGCGGAGAAGGGCAACTAGTGGCAGGGGAAAAGTCCCAACTGGGGAATGTAGTGGAAATGGCACTCAGAGACATGCTAAGTGCCCAGCTGACGACCCTAAAGCGTCTCTTAGTGAGCGAAACTGGTACAGACGCAGTGACAGAAAAGCACATCAGACGAGTGATGCAGGCATACACGCCCTCTCTCACCCCCCACAACATGTCTTTGCTGCTCAACTCCCTCACCTTGGTCGACCCACCAGTCCGAGGCAGGCCTTTCCGCAACTTCAGCGCTACGGAGATAATCACTGCGCTGTCCAATTGGGAAGCTGTGCAGTTGGGGGCGATTCCGCTGTTCCCAGACCTAAACCCCCAGCAGCAGATGGTGAAGCCAGCAACTATGCCGGCTCCTGCTCCGCCCAGCACTGAGCCTGCTCTAGTGCAAGTACATCAGTGGCAGGGGACTGTAGGCCAGCCTGCACTATTAGCGCAGCGAGGCGCTGAATGGGAGCAAGCCCTCTACACCAAGCTAAAAGCCGCCCTTTCCCCCTCTAACCGTTTCTCTATGGACCCCCTCCTCGCAGCCTTCCACAAGGTCGACCAAGACCACCGCAAGGTCCTTTCTTTGGACCGCTTCCACTGGACTCTGAAGCAAGTCCTACCATTCCTTTCCGACGCTGAACTTTACCACTTGCTGCAAGTGGCGCTGGACGTAGCAGGCACTGTGGACGAAAGGAAAACTGCGGAAGTGAGGAAAGGCTTGGCGGATTATTTGGAAACTAGCAAAACGATAAATAGAGTGTTGTTCCCGGATGGAAGTCAGTATGTGGTTTCCTATACCTTCTTCACGGTCCATTTAGAGGCCAAAATAACAGCTGAAGCGGCTTTAGATGAAAAATAAGTATTTTGTTCAGGCTTCTGGCCCATACTAATTAGCGTCTTCGGTGAGTGTCTATTGTAGACAAATTCTCCTTTGTCTGTTTCCTAGCGAACTATCGCTAAACCCTTGGAGACATGGCCATATATTTTGTGGAGGAATGCGGCCCATTGGTTCAGGCCCCCTGTACGCCCTTCCCCAGCCCATCCTGACTCACGCAGAGCCTTTGCAGACTCATGTGTCCTTGGAGCCGCTGCCTGCCTTCGCTGCAACCCTGGGGTGTGCGGCTTTGCTCAGTGGAGTGCAGATGTATGCTAGGTCTATGTGGCGGAATGAAACTAGTGAGGAACCGGAATCGCCGCTCAGCTCCAAAAAGCCGGGTAGGAAAATAAGTTCTCTGAACACGACTCTCCGTCTCTTTACCCGAGCGGACCCCAGCCACGCAGACAAGCCTCCGAAGCTGGAAAACATCCGCTACCGCATCATGCGCACGCTCAAAAAAACTCTCCGCCGCATCTTCGAGCGCAAGAACATTAAGCGCCGCGGCCTGCTGGACGTGGAACTGAAAACAGGCGCGGGCGAGGAGTTATTCAAAGCCTTCAAATCCTTCGCCAAGGAAAACCGCCCGGAATTAGAGCGATTTTCGCAGCTTGCGAACGGTCCAAAGGTCGACCAGTCCCGCCGTCCGCAGAGAACCGGCTTCTCCACCTACAACAACTCCTACATGGAACACGTCTTTCAAAGCCCTCAGATCAGACGCATTTACTTGCTCTTCGTTAGCTTGGTGTACTCTTGCGACGTTGCAGAGTCTCTTTGCAAGCGGTTTGCTATCAACTGCTGCTGCGGAGGACTGCATCGGGCGGAGTGCCAGGAGAGGTGGGAGGCGTTTAAGAAGCTGCTGGAGAGTTACTTGGGAGCCAAGCTGTCGACTGGAGGGAGTTAGCAGTAGACTTACCCACTTATTCGTAGACAGCAGGCAGGGAACACACTCACTTTAAGGAAAATGCACATATTACAAGGAAAAGTTGGAATTTTAGTGTTTTGTCCCAGTATTTCTTCAACATAGGAAAAGACCTATACTTGGACGATTTTCGCAATCTGCGTCCTAAAACTAAACTTCCAATTAAGATCTACATTATTCATACTTTTGCAGGTAATCGACGCAAATTGAGTCCTTTCGAGATAAAAGCGTAATCGAGTGCAAAGCAGTTTTTTCCTATTCTCATAGTTTCTGCGAGTTATTGCAGGAATCAGTTATCGATAATGCTGAAAATCAGGAAATCAGCGATTTCACCAACTTGTATACTTCTGCTTTCTTCGGAGTTTTGCAGTGAAATCTCTTGAACTGTTTGACAACACTTGATAATGAGGCCGACCATCCCTTCCACTCCAAATTAACTGTTAATCAAGGCACAAAGTTCTATATCTCGCAGCGAAAGCTGCAATTACAACGATCAAAAGAGTCTACATCTTGAGCCCTTCCCAGGCAGCGGACTGACTCTACCACTACGCCCGGCCCTGGCCCTAGCTTCCTGGCTGAGTCTCGGCCCCATAGCTACTTTGGTAGCCGTGGAGTTGCTGCCCTCCCCTTGAGTTTTGCTGACTTTCCGGTTTTCCGCTATAGCGATTGACTTTCGATGTGTGGAAACGCTCTTTCTCCTTTGCCTTTTCTTCTTTTCCCCACTTGAGCACGACCTCACTTCACTCAAATCGACTTCCCAGTCGAACTTCCCAAAGGTAGTGATTTTGTTAGCAATGCAAATTTGCTTGAGAAGTCGCTTCAAGTAAGTGTAGTCGGGCGTTTCTTCGAACTTAAGCATGCGGCAGTACTGCAGGAAGGAGCAGAACTCAGGGGGCAGGTCTTTGCACAGGACGGGCAGGGCGGTGCGCATTTTGGTCTCCATGATGCCGCGGTACTGGTCCTTGTGGCTGGACTTCGGGAGGCCTTGCCAGGGCAGTTTGCCTTTCTGGAGGTAGATGAAGATGTAGCCCAGGGCTTCCAGGTCGTCCCTACGACTCTGCTCGAGACCCAAATGCGTGTTTAGCGAGGCATAGCGAGCAGTCCCAGTGAGCGATTTTTCCTCTTTGTAAGGTATATGCACTCCAGTCCTCACATCTCTGTACTTCTTCGCCAGGCCGAAATCAATGATAAACAGACTTCTCGCCTCAGTGTTCCTGCCAACAAGGAAGTTTTCAGGCTTGATGTCTCTGTGAATCACATCCTTCGAGTGCACGTCTTCCACCCGCAGCAACATTTCCTCCGCCACCTGCACAGTTCCCCTCAGACTCATCTGCCGAGCTGCCGCATTCAGTATTTCCTCCAGCGAATGGCCTAGCAACGTCATCACCAGGATGTTGTAGCTCTCCTCGGTGCCGTACCAGATTACTCTGGGCAGAGCGGGGAGCTCTCGAAGGGAACGGAGAATCTTTGCTTCTGCGAAGAGTTGGGGAGACTTAGTAGCGGTGTCTTCAAGCTTTACTGCGACTTTAAGACTTGAGGACCGGTCTTCAGCCATGAAGATTTCGCCGAAGGACCCTGCGCCCAAGCGCTTAGTGAGAGACCAGCGGCCCTGTCCGACAGTCTCAGGCTTGCTCGCCATTTCTATGCAGACCACAAATCCTAGCACTAAAATTAGAGCTACAGCAAGGGAGTCCTGGCTCTAGTCTGCAGACTGAGGCCGAAACTGTGTCCAGTCCAGATCTTAGATAGATGAAAAGAGGACTGCCGCACCATATTCCAGTTTTATCAGTATCGAAGAAGGCTTCGATTGGAGAAGATGTAGGCTGCTTGTGAGTTGGATTTGGCGACTACAGTGTGGGTGTCTTATCTTTTGCCCAGCTGTGGCTGTTGAACCAGCTGGTTTATATTATATTAGGAACTCTTCACTAGGTGGAATCGAAACTGTGGATTTTATGGATGTGTGCGCTTTGCTAAAACCAAGAAAAGAACTATAATGCAATTTTCCAGTACATTCCAATAGTCTTATTCCTATAATCACCTATTGCCTCCCACATTTCCTTCTAATGCTAGGCTTCTTCGTCAATTCCATTCTTTCGATAAACAGTCCCAGACCCCAGTGATTCCCACAATATGGAAGTGTCCAGAGCCCTGCAAGTGCCTTTAGACCTGCTCAGACTGGCACTGGACTCACAAGTGAAGGTGAGACTGAGGAGCGGAGAGACCATCCTAGGCACTTTGAAGGGGTATGATACGCACATGAACCTGCTGCTAGCGCAAACTGCCACTGAGTACGTGCAGTTTGTGAGGGGAGATATGGTCGTATTGGTTTCCAGCGACACTCACCTCTATTAGTTCTCTAAAATCCACTTTAGGTAGGCGGAAACAGACTCTATATAGAAATGCACTAATAGCTAAACTTCTCCTCTCAATACAGTGCCTGAGCAGCTCTAACACCTATTACCTCCCTATCAACTGCCGTATGGTCGCAGCAGCCTTGTCTCTGACTTTGCCCTCCAAGAACTGCTGCTTGTAGAGTTGCTTCAGCGAGCGAATCATGTCTTCCGTGCTACACTTCCTGCTAGAGTGCAGGTCAAGCACAGCACCCGCGGCTTCTTCCAGTGCTGCTTCCCTGGCCAAACTGGCAAGCAGCTGGTGGGAGTAGCGGTTGCTTACAGGCAACAGCGACTCTAGGGGCAGGGAAGCAGCCTCGGTGGAGGGGTTTTGTTGTGTCCATTGCAGCAGGGCAGCTTTAGAGCGGCGGGTTTCTTCCAAAGAAGTGGTTTGTTTGGACTGTGTGGGGGGTACGAGTTGAGTCTCTAGTTGGAGCTTGGCCTGCACCGCTGCTTCTCTGCTGGACACTAGTTCCTTCCTTTCTCTGTCCAGTTCCTCCAAATCCCTCCTCACTTTTTCCCAGGCAGATTGCAGGTTCACCTTCAAACACCCCAGAACCTTCCGCTCCGACTCCTCTTTTGCCCTGGCTTCCGCCTCCTTCTCTTGCTGTCCCTTCAGACTTCCTCGGCCGTTCCTCACATCCGCAGGCGGCATTTGACCTGCAGGCCTGTTAGTGGGTTTGGCGAAAACAGGCATTTTATATGCAAAAGCAGCTTTGAGATCCTTGATTAACACGTCGCAGTTGCAGACAGGGGTCCACTTCTGCACCATTTGACTCACCACTGTGCCGTCTGCTCGAACGTATTCGTTCGGCGAAACGACCATATCCGCTGTGGGTATCACCTGCACTATAGGCGCCCTTGCAGGATATCCTTCCAAAAAGGTAACTCTGATAGGGATATTGAAGGAAGCGCCTTGGAAAGGCACGGGGATCGTCCCTGTGACACAGATGGCTTCTCTGACGCTCCCAGTGTCGTCTAGGTGTGAGTCTTACTGATGCGAAGGGACTGCAGGTGCAGACTGGAGTGCAGACTGCAGAGGAAAGGCAGTTCTTGGGCGAGGAAGGTACTGGTGCGGGGGGAGTAGTAGCAGGCTGCGAGGAGGGCAGGGCCTGAGCTTTGAGCGCGCCCTAGTGACATTACAGCAACACCTTATAATGGCTGTTAGTCCGCAGACGCAAATGAGGCTGCCGCCCGAAGTCAACCGCATTTTATACGTCCGGAACCTCCCCACCAAAATCACACCCGAACAGCTCTATGAAATCTTTGGGAAGTATGGCCCTGTGCGGCAAGTGCGCAGAGGCATTGCACCGGACACCAAAGGAACTGCTTTCGTGGTTTATGAGGACATTTACGACGCCAAGAACGCTGTGGACCACCTGAATGGCTTCAATATCAGTGGGAAGTTCCTGATTGTGGTGTACTATCAGAAGGAAAAGATGATGAAGAGGCTGGAAGTCCGCAGGGCGAGACAGGAACTGGAAAACCTCAAGAAGAAGATAGGCTAAAGTAGGGAAATGATCATTTAAAGGGGAAATAAGCAGAAACTCCGCTAATTTCCCTAAATACTCCGCTTTTTCTTATGTACAAGGAATATTACGGCTACTCCTGGCTATCTCTACTCGTAGCAGTCCTCAGCACAGCCTCCACATCATCCTCGTGCAGGCCAAACAACAAAACAGCCCCATTTCGCTCCCCATGCCTCCTCTCAGGCGCTAAAATGGCTGCAATTTGCTGCCACTTGAGCATCTCTGGAGCGAGTTTGTGTTGGCAATCTGCACAGCGGTTGATGACAGGGAGTGCAGAGGAGCAGTTGCAGTCGGACTGGAAGGTGAAAGTGATGGAGAAGTGGTCGGAGCAGTGCGAATTGGAGGCGAATATGTCTGGGTCGAGGTCTGTTTTGGGGAAAATGAGGGTGTTGCTTGGGATGAAGGCGGTGTTGAAGGTTAGTCTGCAGACTTTCTTCACTCCTAGCATGCCCCAGTGTGACAGCTTGACCAGGATGTCCCCAGTACACACCATTCCCTGCGGCACAGGCAAGTCGTACGTCTGTCTGTCCTCCCAGTTGTCTCGGATCTTCTCTTGTTTGTCTCGATTGGACTCTTTGCTGGACCAGACTGCCCTGCCGTCCACATAGATGTCGATGAAGGGCCTACAACTCGAGCCTCGGCCGCTTAGGGAGAAGTGAGGGAAAGTGGTCAATGTGACTCTTTGGAGCACTTTCAGCACTGGACTTTTGATATTGCCTATAAGGACTTGGTGGAAGTAGTGGATGTACCGCTTCTGGGAGGGGTGTGTGACCCCTCCCCCTTCCGAAAACCTGCGCAGACGGTAGTACTTCATAGCGTCGTCTGGACTGGTGAACCTGCCGGAAAAGAGCAAAAAGCAGCAGATGAGAGTGCCAGTGCGGCCCTTGCCTGCCTTGCAGTGTACTACCACTACGTTCCTTGGGTCTTCCATTAGCCACGAGTTCATGTGCTCGCAGGCTTGGAACAGCAGGTCTAGGGGAGGCGCATGGTGGTCCTGCCAAGGGAAGTCGCGGACATTATTGTGAAACTTGTCATAGTCATAGGTGATTCCCGAGAGATTGTAGCACCAGTACTCTCCTGGGTGCTGTTCGTTCATGTACTTAGCTACGTCATCACAGGAGTTGCGGAACAGCTTTTCCAGGCCTTCGGCTGGCAGACTCATTGCGATCACACGGGGAGTGATGTAGGTCAGGTCCAGGTTATAGTCGCTCGTGTATAGACGACGCTTGTTGCCAGACACCAGTTCCCTCACAGAGTCCATTATGAAAAGCACTCCGAGAAACTCGCCTAGACACTAAGCTACAGCTCTCTAATTACAATCTGGTTCGAATCCGCGTGAAAAGTGACCATTTCCCCCGTGTCAATCCTCACCCAAAACCCCTCTTTCCCTAGGACGACAGGACTGCAGCAACTCAGGCCGAGGTTAGTTTCCGACAATTGGCAGTTTCCCAAGGCCTTGCCCTGCTCTATTTCCCTCACGTTCCACTTCCCTAGGCGTCCCGACCTGGAAATGTAGCACAAAGTGTCGCTAATTAGGAAGGACACGGACCCGAAGAAGCGCGGTTCGACGAGATAAATAGGGATACGGTGGTACTGGAGAGTGGAGGGGTTGAAGCTTTCGAAAGGCTTCCGCTTGGAACTGGCTTCCGGCAGGTAGATCAGATTGGCAAATAGACAAGGGGAAAAGGCCACTCGTGAGAAAGACATTCGAGGGAGCGGTTTCCACTCTCCATCAAGAGCTGAAAAACGCTCACTAGCAACCATAGCTCTCCCACTCTTGTCTTTGCCTCCAAACACATAGATAAACGGACCCAACTTGATAACTCCAGGCCAAAACCTCGCTTCCAGCATCCTAGAGTGCCCTGTAACTGCCTCTGTTCCCCGCAATACTACCACTAAAGCATCTGCAGACACTGGCTGTCCTCCCAAACACATCACCGAGTTGGTCGTCAAATGTGTGAAAAGAGCCTGAGTAGGAAGTGGGGAGGCAAGTTGAAAGCGACTTGTATGGGAATTAGTGAGGGAGCGGAGCACAATGGAGTTGTTTTGAAGGGCTATAAGTGTGGGGAGGCGGGAGAGGTAGGTGCAGATTTCTCGAGAGACGTTGGAGCTAAGGGTGTGGAGAGACGGGACTTGGGAGCGGAGCCAGAGAAAGGAACATTGGTCGCAGTGGTAGGGACAAAGGCCTAGTTGTGCATATTGCCGCAGAGTCATTAGAAGGCAAAGTGGCTCAACTGTGTAGGAGCTGTATACATCCCGCTAGAAAGCAGATGTTAAGCCTCGATTATGTCTAGAACTAGGTTGAACTTGACCAAAGTTCCCTTGGAATAGTTGCTCCAATACACCTTTCCCAGGTGCACGAGTGGCACCGCACTGCTGAGGGCATTGGTTTCCTCCGCTAGTCTGGTAGTCACCACTTCCCAGGTTCCTTGTTTCAGCCCCAACTTCCCAACCTGCCCCGAACACGTCAACACATAAATCACATCTCTCACCAAAAAGGACACACTGCCATCCAATTGGTCCCGAAGCACAATAGGCAGCGCTTCCAACGAGTCGCTCTTTGGGTCGAATACTTCGAAGGAAGCAAAGTCCTTGGTTGTGCAGGGCAGGTAGATGCGAGTGCCACAGAGGCAGGGAGCAAAGGCCCACTTGCCTGTGTGCGTGTTGGGTAGAGGGGTCCAGGAGTTGAGGGCGACACTGTACTTTTCGCAGGTGGAGAGGATAGGTCGGTCCCCACTGCCAAAGACGTAGATGAAAGCGCCGTAGCGGATTACGCCTGGGAAGCGGCGCTTGGTGGACATTGAAGCCAGTTCTTTGCAGTTTCCGCTTGCTAAGTTCACCCTAAATACTCTCGTAGTGGCAGGTGCATCTCCGACTCCCACGACTCTGTCTTCATCCCACACCGCAAACACACTGCCCATAGTGAAGCGCTCCTGCAGCCGTATCCCTGGCTGCACCAGTCCTTTCAAGTCGTACAGCACTAGTTTGTCCTCCGTTATGCCTGCCACTCTAGCAGGAGGGTGGAAGTAACTACACACTTCACGCAGGACGTTGGGACTGAGTCGCTGGTAGTAGTTGGAGCGGGTGCTTGTGAGGAAGGCGAGGAAAGTTCGCACTGCGAGGCAGGTCCTGTGCTTCGGTTTGCCCATATTATCCTACAAATTAGAGATTAATAGCTGTACTTGTGTCCGTAAGTCAGATAGCTGCCTTTCTTAATATCCAGTACTGCTATACAGGTAAACCCCGAGTATATAAGTCCGAGACAATGTCTCTCCAAGCGACTTATTTCCTATATATTACCTCGACTTCACGTAAGTGCCTTAGTTCAGATACCTTATCTGTTAGATTTCGCGAGGGCCAACTACACAAGCCATGCCTCTCTGAGCCAAGTTGAGTGCTAAGCCAGAGCTAACACAGAACTATAATGGCACAGCAACGCTCCCAAATTCCGGCTGTTCCTGCCGCCTCCCAAGCCCCTGCACTGCAGGTTCTGGACGAAGTCAGGCAACACATGGTTGTCTCTGATCTCCATGACCAGTATCGTGATAGTCTCCTGCATCAAATCTGCACTACTCAAGGCATTGAGCATGAGATACAGTCTGTTTATCGGAAGGAAGACAGCCAGCGGCACAGCACGGTGTTAGCTGCCATCTCCGAAGACCATCAGTTTAGGGACGCAGGGTATACGCTACTACAAACGCTGCAAATCGAGTACCAGAGTCTGATTGGGAGCGTCAGGGAACTAGTGACTGACCTCGGGAAGGAAAGACAGCGGTGGGAGGAGGACAGACAGTGGCGTGCAGAGGACAGACAGAGGTGGGAGGAAGAAAGGCAGTGGCGTGCAGAAGACAGACAGCGGCGTGCAGAAGATAGACAGCGGTGGGAGCAGCATGTACAGTGGCTTGAGGAGAATCTGAAGAGGCAGGAAGTGGACAGGAGACTGTGGGAAGAGAAGCAGGAGCAGGACCGGAAGAGGCAGGAAGAGAAGCAGGAGAAGTGGCAGCGGGATGTGCTAGAGGCCTTGGAACGCAAGTCTTAGGTGTTAAGCATAGGTGTATCGCCAATTGCTTGAGTCGAAGCAACAACCTCCTCGTATCTCTTCAAGTCTGGACTAAGCCCTGACAGCCCTCCGCTGGGTTAATTTCTTCAGTTATTATATGCACGTGGTGGAGAAGGGAGCAGGCCGCGCTCACCTCTGGCTGCACTGCATGCTAGGCCGCGGGTCCAACCTCCTCCCTGTGTCTGCTGGACTGCCCGGCCTACACCTCTTCCCAGACGCACGGAACCATGGCCTATCTGCCCATAACCCAGACATGAGCATTGAAGCCATGGCAGATGACGCTTTGAAGGTGCTAAATGCGAGGAATATCAAGAAGGCAGTGGTAATTGGACATAGTATGGGTGGGAAAGTGGCCATGTGTGCAGTGGGCAAGCAGCCTGACCGCTTCCCCAAGGTGGTTATCCTGGATATGGCTCCAGTGGACTATAGTCAAATGATCCCTGAAGAGTCCTTTGCCACTTATGAAGCTGTAACCGCACACACAGTTGATGGCCTGTGAGAAGATAGTGCTGGAGGGCAAAAGCAGGGCGGAGGTTGTGAAAGCGGGAACGAAGCTGTTTCGGTCCAAAATGATGGGTGCACTGCTGGGGGAGCAGCTAGGCGGAGAGGACGGCTCTCTGAACTGGTCCTGTTCCCTGGCGAATATCACTCGTGGGTACTTTGAAATCTGCACCTGGACTCACATGGAGCAGAAGTACCCTGGGAAAGCGCTGGTTATAGTGGGAGAACGCTCGAAGCATGTGGTTGGACTACCACGAAAAACCCCTGCTGCTTCGCTGGAATCGTACTATAGTGATTGTTTCTCTAGGGTGGATCTATCAGTGGTCCCAGAGGCTGGGCATTGGGTCTACAAGGGCAGAGAAATATCCATATCTCAGGCAATCGCCCGCTACCTCCACAGTCCCATTATGTGAGTTAGGTCTGGGCCTATTAAAGCCAGTCGGATATTAAGTTAACTAAGGACTGCTGGCGGGCGCTGCAGGGGCTGTGGACTGCTGGTTGCCAGCCTCGCTGGAAAGCACGAAATGGCCCAGTTTCTTGAGCCAGGTGCAGTAGACTTTATCCTCCTGAGGCGCTCCTTTCTCCTTCGATAGGTCCAAACGGTCCAACTTTCCTGTGGTTCCTGAGTTGCAATTACGTAGGAAGCCCACTCCTGCGCCTAAGGCCAGCGGCCAGATCCAGAACCACACTGCCAGTACGCCCACCACACTGATGGCCACAAAGACGAACAGTGCGCGCACCTGCAGAAGGCCGAAAGGCTTGACTTGGTCGTTCATGTCCTTCATGTAGAGGACATAGGCCTCGACCATCACGAGTGGCCACAGCCCCAAGCTGGGCTCTTCTAGGCTGTAGCGGACTATGGGAAGGACGGCGAAGACGTACATAAGCACGCAGAAGGCCACTTGAATAAGCAGCGCTGAGTGAAGCTTACTGTTGACAAGGAAGTACCAGATATAGCGCACCGTGCCCAGCCGCCATTCCGCCTTCTCAGCTGTATACGCGAAGAAGAACAGCCCCGTCAGCAGGTCAAACAAGCGCCAAAGCACGAAGTTAGTAGTCAGAAGTCTCCACACTGAGTAAACTTTACCCTGCAGGCCTTGAATCGTGTAGTAAGGGACGTTTACGAACCACCAGGCAATGGAGAAGCCTAGGATGCTGAGGAGGGAAAGAGGCAGGGAAGCTGCGAGGACGAAGCGTGTGAAGCTGGGCACTTGCGAGACCCATTCCTTGACCTGACCTAGCTTCTCAGACATTATTAACGAGCAGCCCGGACCGCCCGTTCGCCACTCCAGCAGCGGAGAGACATATCACAAGTTTGGGACAGTTCTCAATTGAGACCTGGGAAAGAGCGTACATCTGCACTTGCAGACTTTCCCATTAGTTCCACTCAATACATTTGCATATCTCCTCATCGAAACTCAAAAAGAGCCTAGTGCTTGAAAATCCAAAAGACCCTTACGCTATTCGTCCGAAAACAACACGCCACCAGCATAACCGTAGTGTCTTCTCCAGAAAGACTAGCCTTAGCAATAGAACTCGCTTGTCCGATTACACAACTGCCACTCCCTGAACCCTTCCCACTACTACTCAGGTCAAATAGCCAACGAGCGCTTCTTCTCGTGTTTTCAAAAACTGTCTCTCTGTGCTTAGGCCAAGGATAGGCCTGAGCCTGTAGGCTAGTGGAGTTCTGCAGTGGGCAGCAAATCTGCTGATTCCCGCCTCTATGAGGACATACTATATGGACCGCAGTTATCCCGCCTGCCATTACCTATAATGCCTCCCAAGCCCAACCCGAAAGACTTCATCTTCTCAAACAAATCCGGCGAAACGCTTATAAAGCCTCCTGGCGCTATTCGCGGGTACGACTTCGCCATCGAGAACCTGCAAGACTGCGACATCTACCTGCTGGACCGCTCCGCTCAGATCACTATAGACGAGTGCCAAGGCTGTCATTTCTACATCGGCCCAGTGGAAGGGTCGATCTTCTTCCGCGACTGCGTGGACTGCACAGCGTCTGTGTGCTGTCAGCAGCTCCGCACGAAGAACTGCCACCGAGTGGTCTTTAATGCGATGGTCACTTCGGACCCCACCATTGAGTATTCGGACCAGTTGCAATTTGGACCGTACAATTTCGCGTATCCGTTGTTGGAGGAACACCTGTCCCAAGCGAAGCTGGAGGTGGAGGATGACCACTGGAGCCAGGTCTTTGACTTCAACCGGGAAGAAGGCAAGCAGCACTGGAGTCTACAGAACCCCGCTTCCTTCAAAGCAACGGAGTACAGTCTGGAAGGACTGGAGGCTCCGAGCAACCCTGTCCCTAGACATCAGAAGTACGGAGGAACTCTCACAGGACCTATTCCTTTGGGCTCCCAGCAGCAATTGGGCGTTGAAGACCCATCCGGCATGACGCAGTTCGATATAGACACTTCTCAGTCGGCTGCCCAAGGCGTGCTCCTCAGCAGTAAGGCGGCCTACACTCCTCCAAATGCTGGCATATTCGACAGCGGGCCCGCCCACTCTGACCCCTTCGCTCAATCTCACGAGAGTGCTTCAGTCTTTTTCCAGCCTCTTCAACCGTCAAGTGACCCGTTCGCCCAGAGTGACGCCCTCTACCCCCCAATGCAAGCCGAGCCTTTAGACGAGGAGGAAGAGTTTGACGAGGACGTCAGACAGCGACTCGCAGCCCGCGAGCTGGCCTACCAAGAGCACATGCGTGCTTTATACGAGAAGGACGAGCAAGAGAAGAGTGAAAAGGCAGAGCGGAGAAGTGTGGCTGCTGAGGAACTGCGGAGATGGCGGGAAGAGCGGGCCCGGCAGACCGACCAGCGGAAGCTGTACAACCGCCAGCAGGAAGAAAGCTTCCTCCAAGCTCGCAAAGGCTTCCAGGCAGGCGGGGCTCAGTGGAAGAAGGTGAGCTCTATGATTGACTACAAGGAAAGCAGTGAGAGAGCGGACTTGGGACGCATGCGGCAGGTGCTTTTAGCTAAGAAGAATGAGGCGTAGCTAGTCGTGAGGACAGAGGCCGAGACTTGTGGACCTGGGGGCAACTCGGGGAGGGGGCTTGACTAGCCGTTTGAAATGCAGTGCAAAGGTAGTCTGGTAGGTGGAGTGAAAGCTGGGAAGTGAGATCTGCGACCGCAACAGCGACGTAGACCCCAGCAGTTCCCGCTGCTTCCTAGGCTTGGAGTGGTTGGGCTGCGGGGTGAACTCCACCGAGGAAGAAACAGGCGAGGAGTCTCTCGTCAAATTGACAGCGGAGCTAATGGAAGTCAGACTCGGGCCTACTTCTGCCCTGGGCTTCAGCCTTGCTGCCTTGAGGAAGTCTCGCTTCGAGTACCACACATAGCAGGAACGCTGCAAAGAGTTGGGAAACACGCAGTTCACCTTCACTACCGAGTGGATTCCTCGCAAAAACGCCAACAGCGCCGTGACCAAAGCCTCATTATCCTTCAAATCCAGCCAAATCTCCACCCTTTCAAAGGCTTGCGGCTGCAAAACCACACTAAAGGGCAGTTCTCTGAGGGAGTGATAGCGCAGCAGCTCCATATAGCTCCTAGGCTTGGCAGTGCCCTGGTACTCCACTCGATACACACTGCCTGCAGGGCTTTTCAGTGGGTTTTCCTGCGATTCCTCTAGCTTGCTGGCCATTAGGTCCTCAAGCGTTTCCCCTCCGCCTCGATTCCACACCTCTACAAGTACTTTTGCACCTAATCGTTCCTCCTTTTCCGCGTTTTTCCACCAGTATTCAGCCTGTGAGTATGCCAGTGGGACCAAAGCCTGCTTGAGTCCAGCCAATACGAGTTCCCTTTCCCTCTCTGCGGCCATTATAGTATGAAAGGCAGTGGCTCGGCTCAGCAAATTGTCCGGGAGTTGTTTGACCTGCCGGAAGACGTACTCTGCACCTAGGAAGACATACTGGACGACTTCGCCTGCGCTCTCAAGAAGACCATCTTCATCCAAGGACGGCTTTTCTGCACTGACAACCACCTGTGCTTCTACGCAAACGTCATGGGCTACAAGGTGAAGCTGACGATTCCCTTCAAAGAAGTGGTGAAGATCCAGGACCACAAGTCCAAGTCCCTACAAGTCCTTTGCTCCAACAAGAGTCTCTACCTCTTCAGCTCCTTCGCCCAGAATTCTCGCGCCATTCGCTTCATTCTGAACCTGTGGGCGAACTCCGGCTTCTGCAGAACAACAGAGATCCAAGAACGTAAGCAACACCTAGCTCTGCTCGAGGACTACCAGCCCGCCACTATCGTTAGCGAAGATGATTTCGAGGGCGTTCATGAGCCAGAGGCCAAATACGAGATATTTCGAGCCACAATTCCTATGACTCTCACTGAATTCGTAAAAACTTTTTTGGAAGAGAATGCGGCTTTGCGGTTTGAAGACCTGTTCGAACGCTTGAACTGTCAGGCAGTGACTCGGAAGTCTTGGAAACAGCTGGAGGAAATGAAGCTGCGGTCGAGGAATTTGGACTACTTGGCTCCTGCGCCTGTGGCCTGGAAACAAGAGTTAGTGCATGTGCAGACCTTGCAGCACTATAAGCTTTTCACAGGAATTTTATTCATCAAGTCTAGCACCAAATACCTGGACTTCGACCCTCTGGACAATACCACTGTCGAGCAGAATTGGATCTTGAAGGATGTGGCCCCAGGCAAAACCACTCTGAGTGTTTCCCTGCTCTACAGAGAAAAAGCCCCCAAGTCCGACTCCGACCTGGACCTGGCTCTCAGGAGCCAAGCCAAAGCCTTCGCAGAACTCTGGCTTTCCGAGGCAAAAAAGCGGGGCCTATTTCCAGAGAAAACAGGGCCTGAAGCCTCCCACCAGGTAGCAAAATACGAAGACGTGCACTTGCAGTCCAGACTGGACTTGCCGCAAATCACTGCCGTTTATAAGAACTTGGCCATTTATATCAACTCGGTTGCGCTAGTAGCGCTCCTGGCCTACCTCGTTTACCTGCATATTCAGCTGGAAGCGAAACTCAGCGACCCGAATTGCTTTAGATAACAGTGTTTTGTCAGGTTGGATTGCCTTGGGGCTGATTTTTCACTTTGCCATCAGTCAAAATGTTATAAATTAGAGAAAGATAGAAACTTGGACAGTTTTAGGTAGGAAAAAGTGTTTGAGGGTCTTGAAACAAGAAAAATTTCTTCTAAAGCCTGAATTTTTCCAAAAATTAGCAAAAACATACATTTACTTCTCATCTTTAATACCCATTATTGGACCACACACAGAAAAAGCCTTGATTTCTCATAATTCCCAATGCCAAGACAGTAATAGCGACAGCACACATACCCAGTGCACTCGAAGACTAGTATTCGCAGGGAATTCAGGAAGCCAAGAGCAGACATTAGGAGAATTATATGGCTTCCCAGCTGATTTACCCCCTAGTCTCCTGCCGCCGGCTCAGTCACCTTCTCAAAGCCAGTCCCGACCTCGCCCTGATCTACCTGTCAGACGACTCCGAGGCAGGCATTCCCGGGTCAATTCAAGTGCCCATATCAGCCTTAAAGGATGTGGATTTGCTGCTCGAGTATCTGCGCGGGCTGAGTGAGGAGTCCGCTCTGCTGGTGTGCTACGAGCGAGAGGGACTGAGGTGGGCGAGTTCTGCCTGGTGGCTATTGGTCTCTAAAGGCTGGAGACTGGTGATGGTGTTGGAAGGAGGGTTGAAGGCGTGGAGAGGGTGTGGAGATATGGGAGGAGTGGTCAGGTCTCCGGTTTCTTCGCCTACTGTCAGGAGCCGCAGAGAGAGCAAGTCGCTGAAAGTGCGGAAAGTGAAGGAAACGCAGGAAGTGACGACGGACAAGTCCGCGACACACATACAACTCTTCATCGACCCTTCCCTTCTCTTGAAGCACGGACTGGACCTGGCTGAGCCCAAGTTCCTCAAGTGGGTATTGGCGCAGGCAGGCCTCCGCCTCGAAGACGAATGCGAAACTGTGGTTTTCGGACCAGAGGCGCATTTGCTGCTTCTGGTCTTATGCAGTCTGGGCAAGCGGAGTATCCGGCAAGGCGTGGAACTGACGGAAGGACTGAACCTTTATACAGACGACGACGCTTCCACCCAGCCGCAAAGGAAAGTCTCTGACATTGACTCTGGGGAGAACTTAGACCAACAAGAAGTTGTTGTTGACCACATGTCTGAGTCGCTGCAGGCCAAGTATACCAATACACTTAGCTACATCGGCCCTTCCCATCCTGTGGTCAGGAAGGACATCAAGGCAGCGAAGGTCTGCACGTGGTGTGTAGTCTTCTAATTTAGCTTCGTCCTTTAGCTTGCATGAATTTCGGAGAGCAAAAAGGGAAGATCGAGGAAGTGTTGACCCACAGTTCCCAGCGGCGGGAAGGCCTAATGCAGCTATGCACAGCCCTGAAAGAGCGCGTGAGCCTGGAAACAGACATTTCTAGACGCTTCGAGAAGCTGTCCACCACATCCTTCCCTTCCCTCAACAGTCCAGGCTTGACAGCACTGGCAATGGCGCTGAAACAGCTGTGGCAGGGACATGCTGTGCACTCCAAAAACCTGGCGGACAATATTGATAGGGAACTGGTGCAGCCGCTCACTTACTACTACTCCATTCAGGCGGACTTGCAGAGGACTACGGCGCAGCAGACGAGGGACTTGTTCAAGCAGGCGAAGACCACACTTGCGCACTATGAGAAGGGCAAAACGCGATATCAGAAGGCCTGCAAAGACGCTGAGTTGCTCGCCTTTTCCCTAATTGACTCCCAGGGCAGTTCCGAAGACACGAAGAAGAAAGTGATTTCCAAGCTGCAGTCCGCTCGCATTGAAATCATCCTCAGTGAAGACGAGTACAAAGAAGCAGTCCAGAGCACCAACGACTTCGAAGTGGAGTACACCAGTCAGCTGGTAGGCACTAGGCAGGCAGTGTACCTGTCCGACTTGGCCAAGCAAGAGCTGGCCCGAAGCGAGCGACTCCGGACAGACATAGGCAAGATGATGGCGTTTGAAGTGGGGCATGGACGCAGGTGCATGAGCGACTGTGAGAAAGTGATGAAGACTTTAGAGCCCTTCGACCCGGAAAGTGAAGCCGCAGCCTTCACGTCCCACACTTCCCTGCAAGTCCCGCCCTTGCAGCGAGTGGACTTCGCCAACTACTGTGGCTCTCACCCTCTTTTCAATGCCTCCACACTCAGCATGACTCGTCTGGGAGACGACTGGACCGACATCCTGCGCTACCTCACTCCCACCAGCCAACTCAACTTCGACCTCGAAGTCCTCATTTCTCGAGCCTGGCACGGGGACGAAATCCAAGAAAGCGACATGCAAACTGTACCTGTTACCTAGTATAAGCGCTACCTGCAAGACAGAGGCAGCCGGAGAGCTTGGACTGCCTGCATCAACCGCCGCAGACTCACAGCCAAGTTCTCGTTGAGTCTGGACGGGTTCACGAATGTGGGGAAAATGATGAGAGCGGCGCTGGATGTGGCCTGTGAAGAGGGGGATATGAAGGCAGTGCGGGACTGCATTATTATGTCGCAAACGTTCTTTCTGAAGGACTCTGCTCCGAAGCTGTTCCTGCACAGTGTCATCACTGAGAACCCAGTCATGAAGACGCAGCGGTTTTGGAGGGATATGATAGATAACGCCCTGTTGAGTGAAAAGAACCTGCTAGGCTTCAGTCCCTCTCCTGAAGAAACCAAAGCCAAAATCCAAGCCATGGTCTTCGGCCAACTGAGTTCCTTTGCCCTCATAATGCAGTCCTTCGGCTGCGCAGGAGACGTGACTGCGCAGGTCATTTCTGACTACGCCCAGAGGTACGAACTGCCTGCAGAGAGCGCCGCTGCCATGCTGTCGGCCAGTGAGGTGCAGGGAACAGTAGTGGTTGAGAAAGAAGAAGACCGCATTCCCGAGCAGCGTACAGCCCCGCAGCCCACTTCCGACCCACTAGGCGTCAGCCAAAGCGTGCAGACTCTCCCAGTCAAAGCCTTTTCCCAGCCTTGATAAGTCACTTAGACATATTTATGACTGAGTCCAAGAGTCTCAGTGAACAGCGGCAGTCTCGCAAGGTCCAAACTAATCGAGGGACGGAAATACCCCCTGGAGAGCTGCCCTGGGACGAGGAACTGGTCACCTTTGGCAGAGACCTGGGCAAACTACTTGCTTGCACCCAGCGAGAAAACCTCCACTTGCGCCTTCAACTCAAGCAGTTGAACCAGAAACTCGATACTGCCATAGAGGAAACCAAGGCAAGGCGAGAGGCCAAACCTGCGCATACCCCGCAAAACACATCATCAGAAGAACTCAAATCTGCCCAAATCCACCTTTCCAATACGGAAAAGGAGCACAATCGCTTCAAAACTCGATTTGAACTGCTTTCAGACCCCAATTACCTGCAAACTCTTGTCGACACAGTCCAGGAACAAAGTGAAAACGTGAAAAGGCTCGAACAAAGCCGACTCCTGAGGCAGCAAAAGCAGACAAAGCGGGAAAAGGTGCTGGAAACTGTACTTGAAACTGGGGAAACCCCTGAAATGGCGAAAGAAGTGGGACAGCAGTTGAAGGAATTGGAGGTTCTGAGGAGCAAAGTGAGGCAAGTCGAGAAAGCAGGCAGGAAAAGTGCGATTTCTTATGAGCAAATGAGACTCAGAAGTGAGGAGTTGACCCGGGAAACAGCCCAATTGAGGGCGGAAGTGGGGGACATACCGGAAGAAGCAGACAAATCCACAGAAATGGAGCTAGAACGCGTGAAAAAAGCGGCAGAAAGTCAGACAGTCCAGCACAAGTCGAGCCAATCCAAGCTGAAAATGCGAATTGTGCAGCTGCAAGCCGAGTTGCAGGCACTCACGCAGCAACAGCAACTGCTCCAAAGCCTCATTCAGGACAAATCGATCTCAATTGACCAGTTCTCCGCTGCATTAAAGGACCTGCAGCCCCTGTCCAAGTATCCGTCTGCCAAGTCAATTCCTGCACAGCGCAGTAAAAGCACGTCTCGTCGTGTGGGCGAAACCTTCCTCACCGAAGCCAGGTCCTTCCTGTAGTCTAACACACTCTATCTGTACGGCAATAGACTGCTTGTGTGCTGTTGGCAGTATGTGGATTTTACCAAATCGAAGCACATGATTTGGTGCTAGCATCTATAGAGTTGCACAGTAATTGCTTGCACTCCACCGTTCTTTCGCCAAACAGAAGTCCAGATATCCCTGCTAGTCTT
>Ga0247837_1004262_pt1 | contig 23232 bp, 19 predicted proteins | sample LaCtaG_2_FD_187115 | JGI IMG/M metagenome (GOLD analysis project Ga0247837, IMG submission 187115) | Freshwater microbial communities from meromictic Lake La Cruz, Castile-La Mancha, Spain - LaCruzMarch2015_14.5m | ecosystem: Environmental > Aquatic > Freshwater > Lake | place: Spain: Castile-La...
GAAGTCCGGCAAGTCGCTCAGCGAGCGATCGACTTATCCTCTTGTGGTACGCTCGTGTTTATTGATTGCAAGTTACGTTGCGCGTCATAAAAACTTCAAAGCGTCTCGCAAAAACTTCAACCAAAATTACTCATCGTGATCCGGAGATACATTTGTCAACGAATAGTTTAGCTGGCTCCACAGGCGATAGTGCCGTTAATGCGTTTTCCATTATTCGGGAGGTGCTTGCCTACGTTAGCAACTTCAAAACGCCACCAACACCTGAAGTATACGAAGTTTGGTATCGCTTTGTCGAAGGAGGCAACAAGTCGATTCGGGAACAGCTGTCGCATGCCATTCACGAAGCAAAGATCGTCACAGAAAAGCAGCTTTTGGATCTGCGCCGCCAGTTTCTAAATTCTTGCGAGAATGCCGAAGTCAATCATTTGATTAGTCAGTCGCTGAACTTGGAAGTAGAAGGACTGCGTAAAATCATGGATACTCAAAAGGGTGCCAACTCGATTTATAGCAACTTCATTTCCGATTCGAACGAGCTACTTCAAGATACTGGGACGACGTTGGAGCAGACCAAAACTTGTATTGAAGCGTTGCTGATTCAGAATCATGATATGATGGTTCAGATCACAAGGACGGATGCGAAGTTGCAAGATTCGATTGCAAAGGTAGAGGGCATTAAGAAAACTGTGGAGGACTTGCAAAACGCCGTATTGATTGATCCTTTAACGGGAGTTGGCAATCGACGTGCATTTGATTCCAAGATCCACGATTCGATTCAGTCTAAAGATAAGAACGCATCGCAGTATCTGTTTCTGCTTGATCTCGACGATTTCAAGATCATCAACGACACGCATGGCCACTCTACCGGGGATGATGTGCTTCGGTTCATAGGCGCCACTTTAAAGAAGTTGACTGGGGAGGCGCTGGTGACTCGGTACGGCGGCGATGAATTTGCTGTTTTCGTGTCTGTTGCTCCAGATAAAGCAAAGGACTTAGCCGAGGAAATATGCCAGCACTTCTTCGAAAGTGATTTGACCATCCGTAATTCGGATCTACCACTTGGAAAACTAACTGTTTCGGTCGGAGCTGCCGCATTGAGGGCAGACGACGACGCAGAATGTTGGTTTGGTCGTGCGGACAAGTTGCTTTACAACGCGAAATCTGCGGGGCGAAACCGAGCTATGGTGGAGCGTAAGCATGAACTTCAATAACACATTAGCATCCATTTGCGGGCTGGCACATCTGGAGCGGGGTTTATGCACGCTAGCAAGTTGGTTCTGCTTTATTTTTTGTCTTTCACTTCTAAGCTTGACTGAGAGCTTGAATGCATTCCAAGAATGGCAGTTCTTCGACACCAGCACCGATGCTAGCTTGCGCGGGCTTGTTGCGATCGATGATCAGGTTGCATGGGTTTGTGGAAGCAAGGGTACAGTCGCAAGAACGATCGATGGCGGCTCCACCTGGACCAAGCTGGCAGTTACTGGTCTGACGGGCAACGGGATTGAGGGTATCGAATTTCGCTCTATCCATGCGTGGGACGCAAAGCGGGTTCTAGTGGCAACCGCAGGCCAGCCCGCTCGGATCATGAAATCGATTGATGGAGGGGGCAATTGGGATTGTGTCTACGAAAATCCATCGCCCGAGGCGTTTCTGGATGGCTTACGGCTATGGGACGATCGAACGGGGTTGGCGTTCAGTGATCCTGTGGATAGGAAAATGTTGATCTTGAAAACAGACAATGAAGGTGAAACCTGGATCCCAATTGATAGTCGGGACCTGCCGCCCATCGAAAGCGGGGAAGCAGGTTTTGCGGCCAGCAATTCAAGTCTCGCCGTTTTTCCTCCACGGCACGCTTGGATTGGTTTGGGGGGAACCCAGGGTGGAGAGAGTCGAATTTTCCGAACGCAAAATGGCGGAAAAAGCTGGACCGTGAATTTGGTTCCTCCAATGGTTCGCAACGAATCCTCGGGGATCTTTTCGCTGGCGTTTCAAGATGCTCAATTTGGCATTGCTGTCGGTGGAAATTACCGATTGGATTCCGATACATCTTCCAACATAGCAATTACTAACGATGGTGGACTCAGTTGGCGTCATCTTTCCGGGAGCAGGCCGCGTGGTTTTCGATCCAGTATTATTTTTGCGAAAGCGCCGAGTGGATGCTCGTGGTGGGGGCATCAGGCGATTTGGATTACTTGCGGCCCTTCGGGCTGCGACTGGAGTCCTGACGGAAAGACATGGAACGAGCTATCGGATACTGGCTTTCATGCCTTAGCTCTTTCTTCTCAGGGATCGGTTTGGGCTTCGGGAACTCAGGGGCGAATCGCAAAAATGCGGCCCATGAATGCTCGAAACAACTAACGTTTTCGGCACGACTACTGCGTATCTATACGATTTCGGGACCTTTGGCGAGGTACGCCTTCTTTATTTGCTCAGCCAAGTCTGTTTCTTGGAAAGCGATCATTGTCCCAGCTGCGAAATGGCGTACTTGATTCCGGCCGTTGTTCTTGCAAGCGTAAAGAGTTTCGTCGGCCCGTTCGAATAGTTCCTTGACTTCGCAACCATCAACCAGCGACGTAGCTAGGCCAATCGAAACGGTTACTACAAGGTCATTTCCAGCATATTTCAACCCTGAACTTGCTACTTTCGCACGGAATTTTTCTGAGACTAGCATTGCATCGCTGGGGCGCGTGTTGGGCATGAGCATGCAAAATTCTTCACCACCATATCGGAACGCTAGGTCTTCGGTTTGCAATCGAATGCACGATGCAAATATCTTAGCTACATGTTTCAGGACTTCGTCACCAGCAGCGTGGCCGTGCTGATCATTAAACTTTTTGAAATGATCGATATCGCAAATTGCGATCGTCAGTGGCTCTTGTTTTGCGATCGAGTCGTTCATCTGATCGAAGAAAACTTGTTCGAAATATCGGCTATTGTAAAGGCTAGTCATTCGATCCGTTATCGATTGACTGTAGATCCGAGTCTTGTTGAGATTGACCGCCGCTTGGTCTGCTAACCCAAGCAGCAAAGCAACATCCTCTTCGGTGAATCGGCCAAGCGGATCAAGGACCTTGTTTCCGTCTGAATCGATGATAACTTTGTTGGTCATGTTGATGACACCCTCCAATTCGTTCCCGTACAAAATAGGAGCGCTTGCCATGCAATAGACGGCGTGTTGGCCAACCTGTGGGATTTGGGTCCGGTCGTTGATGCGAATTGGTTTCTTGGTTTGTGCACATGCCCCTGCAACTCCTTCGCCGATGTTGAAGGACTTGGTTTCTACGAGCCCATTGTTGATCTCGTCGCGAACATTGGTCGGAATGTTTCCCCATACGACCCGAATCTCCAACTTGCGTGTGATCTTGTTGTAGATCATCAAGTTTCCTTTTTGGGTCATCAAGACATCTACTGCCTTGTTGAGCGTCTCGATGCATAATTTCTTGAAGTCGTTTACATTCGCAATCTGCTGATTTATGTCATACAAAGTTTGAATGTTCTTGAGGATTCGCTCGTTCTTTTCATACTTAAGAGTCGAGTCGATATTGGTGATGGCAATCGATGCCAATTCCTGAATAAAAGCATAATCGCTTTCAGGAATCTGCGAGCCGTCTTCACGTTCACCGATCGTCAGGATCCCGAGCACTTCGCCGCTCTTGATTAATGGACACCACACGTCGGACTTCAATGTTTCGATGTTCCATTGTCGCCATGCATGCTTGAACCGAGGTTCTTTCTGCATGTCTCGGACGCTGAAAACATTACCCTGCTGAATCAATTGCCAAAGGAGGCCATTGTTCTTCGGGAACTTGAACATGTAGATAGATTCTTGAAGACCGCTTGGATGTGTGAACTTTTCGTCCAGTCCAAAGTGCGACTTGACTCGGAAGCAACGCTGTTCGTTTTCTAGATCGTCTTTCAGCAACACCGCCGTATTGACTGCACTGTATTTTTCACGAACAACCGCCATGAAAGTTTCCAGCAGTTGCTTCAAGTTCAGAATGTTGCTGAGTCCCTTACCGGATTGAAGCAACGCTCGCATCTCGAAAATCTCGATATCCTGCTCGATAGCTTTATGCTTGTAGTAATCAAGTTCCTTCTTTAGTTTCAATGCGACTGCGGGCGATTCGGTTTTGACGGTATTCTCATAGGTGGAAATGGGGGCAGCCAAGGCGGTTGACTGATGGCTCTCGACGTCGGCGTTTAGAAGTAGGCTTTCTGCATAGTCCATTGCATCGCACAGTATCCTTGGTGGGGGGGCGATGGGGACTTTGACCTCCAAGCTCTGTAGTTCCGCCGCCAGGAATCCTGCGGAAGTAGGAGAGGTTTGATTGGAGAGAGTCATATGATGCTTCCCCGTTTCGGGATGTTAAAACTAGATTTTATAATTGACGAACCAACCCAATGGCGAACGCGGCTCTATGCAAGAGTTCGTTCATCATGCAGAATCGTTGATGATGGAGATTAGCTCTTAAAAAAGGCGCGCGCCGTAAATTTGCACGATAACAGACACCCCCCATATGGGTTAGGACCGCTACATTCATTAAACTCGACGCAATATTTTGACGATCGAGTCCTTTTTCCGGTCTTTGCAGGATTCGTTCGGCGCAATCCGCGTACTCGACATCGATCGGCCAAATTTCGCAAAATTGTTCGATCGATTTCGAATAGGAGTGAATAATCTTGTCCGTTCCATCCTCTTCAAATGGTGTGGAAAACGCGGACGTCCTGCACGCAATGCCTTGGTTTTTGCAACACTTGCGTTGCAGCTTGGAAAGTGCCCGAACAACGTGAATAGGAAGGAACAGGTAGTTTCGGCATGACGACGGAACGACCTTTAGAATCAAGTATCGTCGCTGACTGTCACCAAAGCTGGTATTTGAGCCTTGAGCGATATGCTTGGGCGATCCTTCGCGATTGGGCGCTCGCTGCCGATGCAGTTCAAAACTCCTTTGTCGCGCTAGCTCGGTTTGGAGGGGATGTTGAGCCGGACGCTCGGAAGGCTTGGATCTTTCGAGTCGTGCACAGGGAGGCGATTCGAATGCGAAACGCAGAAATACGCCGCCAAAACGTGACGAGCCAATTGGTTCAGGAGTCGCCGACTTCGTACCATGCAAACCCACTTGGGGAGATTGCGAAGACGGAAGAAATCGAAGAGCTTCGCCGAAAGATTGCCACGCTTCCATCTGAACAACAAAAAATAATAAGAATGAGAATTGTCGAGGAAAAAACGTTTAGCGAGATCGCCAATCTGTTGGCCATCCCCATCGGCACGGCTTTGTCGCGAATGCGATTGGCTCTTGAACGATTGAAGGCAAACCGCCATGACGAAGGAAATAGCCATGACCAATAAGAATAACAACGACCAAGGCCTTGAAGCCATGTTGTACGTGCTTTTCGATGAATCGATCGACCGCAATGCGTTCGAAGCAAAATTGGAGAACGATCCGGCGCTGGCCGAAGCGGTTGCTGAATCGGTATCAATAGTACAGGGCTTGAAGCAGGCGGCAATGAGTTCCAACGCTTCGATGGCTACTAAGCCACGTTTCGAGGATAGCGTTGTGCGTTCGAGGCAAATGCCCTTTTTTGCTAAAGGACTATTGGCCATGGTATCTATTGCGGCAGCATTTTGTGTAATCTTTTTTCGTTGGCAGCGTGACACTGTGATCGCTTCTGCGGAATCGCTGCCTGAGATTGCTGCAGCTTGGATCGACTTGAACGAATCGAATACCGACTTGATGGACGGAAGCATCTTTCGGTTTGAGAGCGATGGCGAATCCGACACCGAATCAGCGGGTTTAGGTGCGGAGTACAAGCAACTTGCCGTTGCTGACGACATGCCGGATTGGATGCTTCTTGCTGTCACTGGGACCGATTCTCAAAATCCAGAGGCGATCAAGTAACCATGTCCATTTCTAAACGCAGTTTTTGTCTTGCATTCGGTCTTATTGCGATCGTCTCAACGAGTCTTTTTGCACAAATCGATACTACACCCGTTGCCGAAACGCCCACCGTCATTCTGGAAGCGTCGACTGCTGATGATGCCAAGCAACCCGTGAAGGCATCGGGAGGGTTGCTGCAAGAATCGGAAGCGACTGTTTTGCCTTTCGTAGAAGAACATCACTCGCAGCTGTTATCGGTTTTGACTGCCTTGAAACAATCCAATCCCAAAGAATACGAAGCCGCGATTGCAGACATCCATAAGACGCTGCGTCGATTGTCGCAATTGGAGAAAAGGAACAAAACGCTTTACGAAGTCGATCTTGACGCTTGGAAGACCCAATCGCGAATCGACCTGATGATGGCTCGAGCGATCGCGAAGGAACACAGTTTGGATGAAGCTGCCCTCCGAAGCCTGGTCGCCCAGCGAAGAGCCATTCAGGTAAAGCGGTTGAAGGTCGAACTGGAGCAGCTTGAAGATCGAAAAAAGCAACTCCAGGATTCACTCGTTCGGCTAGAAGACAATGAAAAGGAACGAATGGATCAGCAAGTGTTGGGCATGTTAAAAAGAATCGACTCGAAGAAACCCAAAAAGAAAAGCAACGACAGTACCAAAGTCGAAGAGGCATCCAAATGAGTTTTCAGAAACACCACTTGAATTCACTCCATGCAAATTTCGCATTCCGCTTTACTGTTTTAATCTGGGCGGTAGCCATCCTCGTTTTCGCATCGCCTTGCGTATTGCATGCCGACGAAATTCTTTTGCCCTTGAAGGATCGCTTTCGTGCAAATACCTCGAGTGAATCCACAAACAAAGAAGTGCCAGACTTCCAGAAGCATGTTTCTCCATTGCTGGGCCGATTAGGTTGCAACGGCCGAGCGTGTCATGGATCGTTCCAAGGTCAGGGGGGATTCATGCTTTCTTTGTTTGGATACGATTTTGATATCGATCATAAGGCTTTATTGGACGAAAAACGTGTTGCTCCAGATGCTCCCTTGAGCAGCTTGATTCTGACCAAGCCGATCAGCGACGAAACGCACGAGGGTGGCAAGCGATTCGAACAGGGAGGATGGGAATATCAAGTCCTGAAGGCGTGGATTGAGGCGGGAGCACTCAAAAAGAGCAAGGGGCAGCCGAAAGATTTGCAACTCGAACGACTTATGGTAACGCCTACCGAACTAGTGTTCGACATACCGGGAAAACAAGAACAAATTCTCGCAATCGCCGTTTGGAACGATGGCACTCAAGAAGATGTTACCAATCTATGCCGGTTCTTTAGCAACGACAGCGAAATCGCCAAAGTCGATGAACAAGGCGTTATCACTGGCGGTGAGAGGGGCGATACTCATGTCGTCGTATCGTATGACAATGCAGTAGTTCCCATCAACGTGCTCCGTCCGTCCGGGCCACCTGGAATGCTTCAATCGTCGATTGCTAACGCTTCCAACTTGGTGGACCGATTGGTTCTGACAAAGCTTGATAAGCTTGGGGTCCAAGCTTCCGATATTGCATCGGACGAGGAGTTCTATCGCCGCGTCTCGTTAGACGTTGCTGGAACGCTTCCAACATCGGCCAAGGTCAGGGAATTTCTGGCTGACAGCGATCCCAACAAACGAAGCAAAGCCGTAGAGCAACTGTTGAACTCGCCAGGTTACGCTGCTCTTTGGGCAACGTTTTTATGCGACATTACAGGAAACAACGAAGAGCAGCTCAATAACTTTTCCTACGTCCGAGGCTCCCAGTCGCAGCACTGGTACCAGTGGGTTTACGATCGAGTTGCCCGAAACGTTCCTTACGACCAGATTGTAGACGGAATCGTGACTGCGGTTTCGCGAGAGCCCAACGAATCTTATCGTTCGTATTGCGAAACGATGACAGCCATTGCGAACGACAAGTCCGGCAAACGTTTCGCGGAACGTTCCGATATGATGTACTATTGGGCTCGCAACAATCAGCAAAAAGCGGAGGACAGGGCGGTTGCTTTTGCCTACGCATTCTGTGGCGTTCGTATTCAATGCGCCCAATGCCACAAGCACCCTTTCGATCAATGGTCCAAGAAAGACTTTGATCAATTCGAACGTCTCTTTGATGGAATCGAAGCAAGGCAAAACAGAGTTTCACCCGAGGCAAAATCCGACTTCGACGCGATCGTGAAGGATCTTGGTTTCGGACAAGAAGCTTCGGGCAACAAGCTCGCGAAAGCCATTCAAGATAAGTTTAAAGGAAACTACGCTCAAACACTCCCCTTTCCTGAAGTCTACGTCGCGGCCAAGAAACCCAAACCGACCGAGGGCAAAAAAGGCAACAAGGGCAAAGGCGCTAAAGAGCAAGCCGCTAAGCCAATTCCAACAGCCCGGTTGCTTGGCGGTGATTTCGTCGATTTGTCGACAGTTTCGGACCCCCGGGAAACGTTGATGGCTTGGCTTCGCCAAAAGGATAACCCCTATTTTGCAAAGGCGATGGTGAACCGAGTATGGGCGCATTATTTCCAAATTGGGATCGTCAATCCGCCAGACGATCTTAACTTAGCAAACGCTCCCAGCAATGCCGCTTTGCTGGACGCTTTGGCGCAGGGATTTATCGAAAGTGGTTTCGATCTCAAATGGCTCCACCGAACTATTGTGAATACCGATACCTACCAGCGCACATGGCGAACCAATGCGACCAACGATCAAGATCGTCGCAACTTTTCGCACGCTCTTTTGAGGCGTCTTCCCGCTGAAACCGCATACGATGCAATCAAGATCGCGGTCTCCAACGAAGTCACCGCGACATCCATGTGCAATCTGGAAATAGAACGAGCGATGACGATGGCAGGCGCCAGCGTTAGGAATCGCGGCAAAGGAGACCAGTATGCGTTGTCCGTGTTTGGACGCTCGGTTCGGGAGAGTAACTGTGACTGCGATCGCTCCAGCGATCCGAGTCTCCTACAGACTGTTTTCCTGAGAAATGACGTGGATGTTCTGAAGGCAATGAGCGATCCGAAAACTAGTTGGCTGGCTCAGGTAGCTCGTGAACATCAATGGCCCTCGTTGCAAGCAGAGCCCAATCGTCGCGACAAACAAGAAGAGCCAAAAGCGATGATGTCGAACGCCGCTGACCCAGATCAGAAGATAGCCGACGATCTTGATCGCGAGATTCGGTCCTTGAAAGTTAGGATCGACCGTCAAAGCAAAAACGACCCGGATGGAAAGCGGCTGGCGGATTTGAAGACGCAGTTGGCCAATCGTGAGACGAAGCTCGCGGCCCAAATGGAGAAGCTCGCGAAGTCTGCTGAACTTGAAGATGAGCAAAAAGGGGCGATGGCAGATGCTGGATCTGCAGCAAACCTAGTTCAAGCCGAACACGAAACAATGCGGTCGCTGATTGAAGAGGCTTATCTTCGATCGCTTTCAAGAAGACCTTCTGAGTTTGAATTGGCGAGATCGCAAACCGCCATCGCTCAAGCGGAGAATCCAACTCGCGGTCTAAGCGATCTTCTATGGGCCTTAATCAACTCCAAAGAATTTATTCTGAATCACTAGCCGTCTAACACCATGCTAACCATGGAAAGAAATGAACATGAAACGTAATCAATACTGTGATGGGATTCGGCGTCGCGATTTCATGCGTGTTGGCGGTGTTGCCGTCGGCGGGCTTATGGGCAGCGGGTTCAATCTTGCGAGCTATTTGCAACTAGCGGCGGCTGGGCAAGTTCAGGACGGGTATGCAACCTCGGGAATCTTTATCGATCTGAGTGGTGGGCCGTCGCATCTGGACACGTTTGATCCGAAGCCTGATGCTCCCGATGGGATTCGTGGTGATTTTAAAACGATTGAGACGTGTGTTCCTGGCGTTCGTGTTTCAGAACACTTGCCAAAGCTTGCCTCTCATTTTGACAAGTATGCCATCGTTCGTGGTGTTTCGCACACTTTGGCAGCGCATCGATTGGGAAGCGAGTACATCAACACCGGCAGCCGTCCGTTGGCTTCGCTCGAGTATCCAGGTTACGGTGCAGTTGTTTGTAAAGAGCGACCTGTTGCTAATGATATCCCGCCCTTTGTTGCTATTCCCAACGGAGGGCAACGCGCTGGTTTCTTGGGGATTCAGTATGCGCCCATGAACACTTCGGACACGCCAAAACAAGGGAAGCCTTTTAATGTCCGAGGTATCTCTTTAGGAACGGGCATCACGGTTGAGCAATTGGATCGACGACAGAACTTGCTCCGTGATTTGGACACCACTTTTTCGTCGCTGGAAGGGCGGGATCAGCTTCTCACCGGGTTGGATAAGTTTGGTGACAAGGCATTTTCGATGTTGACCAGCGAACGAGCACGGATCGCATTTGATATCTCGAAAGAATCACCAACATTTGCGGCTCAGTTTGGTCCTGATCCATTTGAGCAAAGCTGCCTCTTGGCCGTTCGACTTATTGAGTCGGGCGTGCGCTTTGTTTCGTTGTCCTTAGGTGGCTGGGATAATCATACGGATATCTTTAATGCGTTGAGCAAGAAGCTATTGCCGAAGCTGGATGGTGGGCTTTCTTCTTTGTTTGTGGGACTGCAGCAAAAGGGTTTACTCAGTTCGACTGCGGTGATGGTGTCGGGTGAATTTGGGCGGACTCCTAAGATCAATACGCGAGCCGCTCTCGGGGGACGCGACCATTATCCGCGCTGTATGTTCATGTTGATGGCGGGCGGTCGCGTGCAAGGTGGTCAAGTGATCGGAGCAAGCGATGAAACGGCTGCTGGTCCGGCCAACGAGTCGATCAGTCCGGACGATGTCGCCGCCTCGTTTTATCACAATCTAGGCATCGATCACAAACAAGAATTCCATACCGAAACCGGCCGTCCGATCACGCTTGTTCGCGACGGCGACGTGGTGAATCAGCTCTTTTCGTAAGTGAAGTCATCGTATTTCAAGAAAGTCCTGTTGGCGGGCTCAGTGTGCGTTGCATGGCTTAGCAGCGAATGGGCCGATCGGCTACAATCGACAGAAATGGTTTAGCCATTTCGAACTTGAGCACGATGAGGACACCTTGGATAATCGACGAAAATTCATGCAGAGGGCGGCGACGGCCTCGATTGCGATTGGGTTCTGTCATTGCGACAGCATGCCCCAGCTTTATGGTCGCCCGGTTCAACCCGAACCAACTCATCCCGAACCAACCATCCAAGCTTGGGTCAACGCAAAACTGGTACCTGTCGATCTGCCGCAGGTAAGCGATGGAGTATTGATCACTTCCGGAGGGAAGATTATCGCAGTTGGAACTAAAGCCGACGTCAAAATTCCAGCGGGCGCGGTGGTAGTCGATGCCAAGGGGAAGTGGATCATGCCAGGCTTGGTTTGCACCCATAGCCATATCGGTGGTTTCGGAGCAGCGGACTCTAGTGGTCCCATTCAGCCTGGCGTTCGCATTCTTGATTCGTTGAACGTGCGGGACGCAGGGTTCCGTCGGGCGTTGGCGGGCGGCTTAACGACATTGAATGTGATGCCGGGTTCGGGGCATTTGATCAGCGGGCAAACGGTCTACTGCAAGCTGCGTTACCATGGATCGTCACCGAGGGTAGTGGATGAAATCTTGATCCGCGATAAGGATGGCAAGTCACTGGGGGGCCTTAAGATGGCCAACGGAACCAATTCGCAGGGGGATGCGCCCTTTCCGGGGACCCGCGGCAAGTCCGCGTACTTGGTTCGGGAGCAGTACATTAAGGCCCGCGAATACCATGCCAAGGTTGTGGCTGCCGGTGGGGACGAGTCCAAGTTGCCGCCTCGCGATTTGAACTTGGAATGTTTGGTGGAAGCCATGCAAGGCAAACGCATTGTGCATCATCACACTCATCGTCATGACGATATCATCACCGTGATTCGGTTGTCGCAAGAGTTTGGGTTTCAAACGGTGCTGCACCATGTGAGCGATGGCTGGAAGGTAGCCAAAGAGATTGCAGCCGCAAAACTTCCCTGTTCCATCATTGTGTTAGATTCGCCTGGCGGAAAGCTCGAAGCGAAGGATCTCTTGTTCAAAAATGGTAAAGTGCTTGACGAAGCAGGTGTACGAGTGGCATTCCATACCGACGATTGGATCACTGATTCAAGGCTGTTCATGCGATCCGCTGCATTGGCCGTACGGGCAGGTATGAATCGCGCCAAAGCGATTGACGGGCTGACGCTGGCCGGGGCCGAAATGCTAGGTCTGGGTGATCGAATTGGTTCGTTGACCGTCGGAAAGGATGCTGATTTTGCAATCCTGAGTGGTGATCCATTGAGCGTCTACACGCGAGTCTTAGAAACATGGGTCGAGGGGAAGAAGGCGTTCGATCTCAGCATTCCAGAAGATCAACTTTATGCGGAAGGGGGCGTTAATGCAGGGAGCGATTTGGATCCGTTCTTGTGTTGCTATGCTCCTGCATGGCAAGGAGGTGCCAAGTGAGATTCCATCTAAAAATGTCCCGCTTATCGCTTTTAGTGCTTACCTGCTTTCTTCCATTGACGACAGTGTCCGCATCGGAACCGGTCGTCGTGTATGGCAAAAAGATCGTGACCGCCACCGGAAAAACATACATGGATGGCATTGTCATTTGTGTTGATGGCAAAATCCAAGCTGTCGGTTCCCCCGACGAATTCAATGTGCCTGGTAACGCCAAAGTTATCCGTGGCGAAGTGGTGCTTCCTGGACTGGTCGATGTGCGCACATGTGTTGGGCTGTCAGGGATCTTGAACTTCGAACATGATTCGGACCAACTGGAGTCGTCGTCACCCTTGCAGCCGGAATTACGAGCCATTGACGCTTACAATCCGCGTGAAGAATTGGTTGCGTACATTCGCAATTATGGGGTTACGACCGTTCATACGGGGCATGCGCCGGGCGAGCTGATTTCGGGGCAGACCATGATTGTGAAAACGGTGGGCGATACGGTCGAGTCCGCTTTGATGGTCGATGGTCGCGCGATCGCGGTGACTTTGGCGGAAGCATCGACAAAATCGGGAAAGGCCAGCCCGGGAACGCGTGGCAAGCAAATGGCCATGCTTCGGTCGTTGTTGATTGAAGCTCGCGAGTATAGCGCGAAGGTTGCCAAGAAAGCAGCCGCGAAAGAGTCTGCAGCCAGTGAACCGGACAAGGAAGGCAAAGAGAAAAGCAAAGCGGACGAGCCCGTGGCTCGGAATCTCAAGCTAGAAGTTTTGTCGGAAGTGCTGTCTGGAAAGAAGGCTTTATTGATAACGGCCGATCGAGCTCAGGATATCGCGTCTGCAATTCGACTTGCCGAAGAATTCAAGATTCCATTATGGTTGGATAGTGCATCGGACGCACATTGGATGATTCCGCAATTGAAGGCTGCTGGGGTTACCGTCCTGTTGCATCCTTCGATGGCTCGGGCCAGTGGCGAGAAAGAAAATCTTTCCTTCCAGACAGCGTCGAAGCTTCGAGAGGCGGGAATTCCGTTTGCGATCCAGGGTGGCTTTGAGCCTTACGTTCCCAAGGTGCGTGTCGTATTGTTTGAAGCAGCCATCGCGGCCGCTCACGGACTTAGTTTCGAAGATGCGGTCGAGTCGATTACCCTGTCGCCAGCCAAGATCCTTGGCATTCAAGACAGGGTTGGTTCGATTGCCGTAGGGAAAGATGCGGACTTGGCTATCTACGACGGTGATCCGTTTGAATATACAACTCATTGCACCGGAGTTGTAATCGACGGGATTGTTGTGTCGAGCGATAGTCAGTAAGCGAAGGCTTTGCGACTTGGCGTAAGAATCGCAAAGCTTGGATAGATTTACTGAGCTGCGGGCGCTAGCCGCGTTACGGTTTTCCTGCCAAATACGGTTATCGCGGCTAGCGCCCGCGGCTCAAGGGGCTCTTTGTTATCTTTCCTCTACATCCGGTGATGTTGACTTTGAATTCGGGTCTGCCGGTTTTTGCTTTAGCTTCTTGGGCTGCAGAGCGGGATTCGATGGGGATCCATTGGGTTGCTATAGTTCTGAGGATTTTGCGTGAGAGCTCCTGGCACGCCAAGCAAAGGGTTTGCCCCTATTCCGATGTTCCCGGTGGTAGGATTGTAGTAATGAGTTTGAGGAGGAAAGTTCGAAGTTGGAAAAGGGTTTGGAACAAGAGTTGGTGGCATCATCGGTGGTGTTATCGACAGCTCAGGCATATCCCCTTCCGAATCTTGTTCGATCAACTGAATTCGCAGGTCGATTAATTTGGGAAAGGATTCCTCTCGCTTTTCAATTTGCTTCTTGAGTTTCGCGAGTTGCTCCTCCAGTTGTTCCACTTTTTCCTTTCGCTGCTTTTGCTCTTTTTGAAAGCGTTCCAACATGGCTTCCTTGAGCTTGCTCTTTGCCTCGGTCTTTTCTGCTTCCTCGGCCTCGGGGGATCGAATGGTCCCGACCCATTGGCGGATCTTCTGTTCCATCTTTGCCCGTTCTTGCATCTGCTCGAAGTTTCCTTCGGGGGCCGGTGGAAGTCCTGGGTACCCAGGGTTCGCAGGGGGTATTGTGTAGGAGTTGTTCCAGGACGGTACCGGCTGAAAGACAGACGGGGGTGGGTTCATCATCGATGGTTGATTAGGCCAGCTTGGTCCGAATGATTGCCCGAAACCGTTGGGGTTGGGATTTGGATTTCCCTGGGGAAAATTATTGCGAGCCGAATCGTAGGGCCCGTTAGGATATGGCTGGTTTGGCCCCCGGTTGTTTGGATTTGAGTTGTTGTTGTTGTTGTTGTTGTTGTTGCTAAATTGCGGCTGTACGCTTGATGGGCCAGGGCCTGGGCTCTCTTGCTGAGCGATCAAGCGAATACCACCCAGCGCAACGGTTGCAATGGCGGATGCGGTAAAACCCAGGTACAAACTTGTTCGTTTCATTCGGATTCCTTTTCACTTTCTTTCGAGTTCAACAGTTGTGACTCCAAGGCATCCAGTTCGATTTGGATGTTTTGCAAGTCTTGGTAAAAACGTGCTTCGTTCGTGGATTGGTGCTCGGATGACCAGGATGCCATCGGTATGGATTCGATCTGTCGCAGTTCGCTTTCGATTTGACGGAGATCGCTATCGGATTGGGCTATTGCTTGGATCTGGTGATTTTGTTCTGCGACAAGTTGCTGAACCTGGGTATTGAGGTTTCTTGCACCGCGGTTGGATGAGTTCCGTTGAAGTCCTCGCCATTCTTGCCAGCCTGTCCACCACGTCGAAACAATCGCAAGGCTCAGTATGGCTGTCGTGCTTGTGATGGCTGCCCATGTCATCCACGAGCGATTTTTCCAGGGTTGGAAAAGAGCTTTCTGTTTAGGTTTTCGACGTTGAAGCGAAAGTCCGCCGGATTGCAGTGTCAACAGAAGGCGTTCTAGTTCTGCTTCAACGGCGTGCATGTCGTAAAAACGGTCCGACACATTTTTGCTCATCAGCCGCGAGACCAGGGCAATGACTTCCACGGGAACATCCGGGTTGATTTCATCGATGGGTCTTGGCGACTCGGTGCAGATCCGATGCAGGACACCCATGGCGTTGTTCGCGCGATACGGAGGTCGCCCAGTGAGCATAAAATAGAGAACGCTGCCCAGGCTAAATTGATCGCTTCGCGTGTCGAGCGCATCGCCATGAGCTTGTTCGGGGGACATGTAGTGTGGCGTGCCAGCCACGACGCCAGTTCGCGTGAGCGAGGCGTCGTCCACGGCTCTTGCTAATCCGAAGTCGCTCAGCAGCACTCGGTCGACATTGTCTTCTAGCAGAATGTTGGCCGGCTTGACGTCGCGATGAACGATGCCTTGGTCGTGAGCCGCGGCCAAACCGGAGGCCGTTTGCTTCGCGATACGAAGCGATTCGGCAAGTGATAGCGGTCCGTTGTGATCCACCTTTGCTTGCAAAGATGCCCCCATGACGCATTGCATGACAAGATAGGGGACTTTGCCAGCGGTTTCGACGTTGTAAATCGGAATCACATTCGGATGCAAGATGGCGGCTGCGGCTTGTGCTTCACGAGCGAACCGCTTCCGTGCCGATGCATTGTTGGCGAGATGAGCTGCTAGCACCTTGATCGCAACCACGCGATGCAGTTCGGTGTCATGCGCTTTAAGCACCAGGCCCATTCCACCGGTACCAATGACGCGTTCAATGTCGTATCTGCCTAGCCGGCCTAGTAGTTCCGGATGGCGAGGGGATTCTAAGAATGGGAGCTGAACAACTTCAAATTCCACTCGGGCTGCGTCTGGAATTTCCGGTTGGACTTCGATGACGACGGAACTGGTGATGTTGTCGCATGTGCTAGAAGGTAGTTCGTGTTCAAGCCAAGAACTGCGAGCTTCGTTCCACCAGTTGGTCTTTTGGTTGGCCGCATCCGCAACGCGTTGTTGGCAGGTGGTGCATCCTTCCACATGTCGAAAGGCTTCGTTAAAGCTTTGTTCTCCTTCCGTGCCATCCAGCAAGTGGTGCCAATGGGCAAACCGGCAATCGCGCCCTGAGGCCTTGGCTTGGTTCGTGTTAGATAGCATTGTTGTCCTCCAGTTGCACGATGATGTCCCGAATTTTCGAGGTGACTCGGCTTCGTGCGATGTAAACCGCTCCTGGTGAGAGTTCCAAGCTGGCGGCGACCGAATCTACCGACTCGGCAAGCACCGCAGTTCTCCAGAAGGCATCCCATGTGCTGGCGCTGAAGGAGTCCCTGGCTTGAGCGGCAGCGACTCGAAACATCTCGCGACGGTATTCCAGTTCGATTTCCGCGGCGCGGTAGTCTTCGGAGGGGAATTGCTTCAGGGCTGAGCCATCAAGAGCCCGAGCGGACGAGGCTTGGGTGGCCTGTTTGGAGATCCAGTTGATCAGTTGGTTACGAGCGATTCGAAAAAGCCAAGCGCGAAAACGGCCACGCTCTCGATCGGGTTGCCATCGGTCGACCGATTTGGCTACCGCGATCAGAACGTTCTGAGCAATTTCTCGAGCGTCAGCTTCTTGCAAACCTCTTCGGCCGGCAAAGCGAATGATCAGTGGTTCGTAGATCGCGATGAATTCCCGCCATGCGAGAGCATCCTGCGAAGATGGTAATCGCAGGATCAGGCTTTCTCGAGTGTCTGGGTTGGAAGTCATGGTGCCTCATTGGAAATGCAATGGTTGTGACGCGTTCGACAAGCGAGATCGCAATAACAACCTTAACACCATCGTCGACCAGGAACCTTTCAGCGCAAGTCGGAAGAATTTAGGATTTCTGGCTTGGGTTAGCTAGCACCTTTTGATGTTGCGCGTTGGCTCTTCCATAACCCGAAGCTTAACGGCATTTTGATTTAGTCGTTTGACTGCAATACCGTTCGATCAATCGTTTAACAGTCAGCCGAAGGCGTACTTGCTGCCATTCACGTACGCCTATGGCTGACGGTTAAACGAAATGCATTCAATCAGCAAGCCGTTACGCTCGGGTTTGAAAGTCCCTTCCGTGCCATGGAGCTAGCTCGGCAACTTTAGGCATTGTCCATGGAAGCATGCGATGAGACGTTGTCCGTGGCTTCTGTCGAAACGGTGTCCATGGAGATAGATTCCAATCGATTGCCTGCCATTTGCTTTTTCCCAGAGCCGGCAGAACCGGGGCGTCGACCGCGTCGCTTTTGGGTCGAATTTGGAATCAAGTTGGTGTCAATTTTCTGAAGCATTCGCGTGATGCAAAGTTTGTTGACACTTACCGCTAGTTCATTAGCCTCGGCACAGATGGAATCGTGGAGGCTCTTGGGGATGCGGACCGTAATCATGCGTTGCGGTTCGTGAGGGTCGTTTTCAGGTAGGTCGCGGGAACGCAGTACGGTTAGCATTTCCATTACCTTGCAGTGTTCGTCGCTGCATTCGTACTGATGCGATTCTTCGATGTCTTGGAAAAGAGCCCGAGCAACGCCGGCGGCGCCAACGGTCTCGCGATAAAAAGCTGTCCAGGTTGGTGCGACTCCGAACAATTCAGTCGCAGTATCAACCACTAACTTTCGACGATCTGCGGCGGGGAGGTCGCAATTTCGCTTGGCTCGAAGCTCGGCTGCAACTTCGTTGAAGACCTTCATTTCGGCAGCAAGCTTTTCTCCTGCCTCCTTGGTGGCTTCTTCCTTGGCCCGAGTTGAAGCGGTTTTGGCGGCAGCGGCTGTCGCCACGTCATTGTTTGCCCATGAAGTCGTTGCTTGGTCGCCGCTGGTGTTACTGTCAAAGTTCATCCTGTGATCCTTAATCCTTGTGTCGTACCGAAAAAGTCGATGCCCATTAGCCGCAGATCCATTTCCTGCACCTTGAACGATGGATCCGGTCGAAGGAAGAACTGGGTCGCGTTCCCGTCTCGTTCCTCCGAGTGAGCAAATCTTTGTTTAGCTGGCAATAGAGCCTTCGCAAAGCAAATGCCAGCAAGGCTTTAGGGTGATTTTGATAGCATTGCTTACAAAATAAGCAGCACCCCAAGGCGGGTGGTTTTTCGAGGTTGCCTTCATTTTGGGCACAGGTTGCATTCTCAAATACCAAGTGTCTGTTCGGTGGGGGCTTGAGGGATTTTGCGAATAAATGGGTTCTTGAGAAACTAGTCTTGGTTCCGTTAAGATGCTTTGGTATCGTCGCAATCCCTACCGCACCAAGTGGATGAAGGGTTCTTCTCAGCCGGCTATCGACGCAAGGATTGAGGAGAGTTTGATCTTGCTTTGCTCCAAAGCGAAAGTTCTCGGAAGGAATCTAGTCAATGCCAAGGATCGACTCGGACCAGTCTTGCGTTCACATTCGGTGGATGATTCGTCGCGACATGCCGTCAGTGCTAGCTATCGAATCCAACAGCTTTGAATTCCCTTGGACCGAAGACGAGTTCATTCGCTGCCTTCGACAGCGCGATTGCATCGGAATGGTCGCCGAGCGCAATGAAGAAGTCGCGGGCTTCATGATTTACGAGCTTCACAAGACTCGAATCCACGTTCTCTCGTTTGCGGTCCATCCTGAATTCCGTCGGGAGGGAGTTGGCAAGGCGATGATTGAGAAACTGATTTCTAAGCTTGCCTATCAGCGCAGAAACCGGATCGTATTGGAAGTTCGCGAGACGAACTTGGACGCTCAGCTGTTCTTTAGACAACTAGGCTTTCGTGCTACGGGAGTCCTGAAAGGCTTTTACGAGGACACGCCGGAAGATGCATTTCTAATGCAGTTCCGTCAAGAGAATGAACAAGCCTTCGAACTGAACGCGAACCAGCGTTTCGCTAGCTAAGTCATGGGACTTGCAAGAGCCGCAGTTCATTTGCTGATGACCGAGGCGGCAAAACGGCCATTCAAGGGCTCGATTGTCACATTGGGGCGTCAGCATGTCTATGTGACAGCGGACGAGGTGCGTGCGTTAGCCGATCAGCATCAGGTTGCTCTGCGATCCTACCCCGTGGAATTGCATCGCGAGCTCAGTTTATCCAAGTTGGGGTATGTCTCCGACGATTGGTTGCTGAAAAGTCTAGGTTTTGATTCGATCGTCAGGTTGGACTACTCGGACTACGAGTCCTGCGAGATGATCTTGGACTTGAACGCTTCTCAGACTCCCGAATCCATGCACCACCGTTTTGATGTGGTGTTGGATAGCGGCACACTGGAGCATGTTTTCGATTTTGCGGCTGGATTGCGGCACTGCGTCCGAATGGTTCGCGAAGGCGGCCGAGTCATTCACCTTACGCCTGCATCCAACTGTGTCGAGCACGGGTTTTACAGCGTCTCACCGACACTGTACGCCGATTTCTATGCTGCGTCAGGATTCGACGTTCAGCGTGTCTGGCTTTGCGAGATCCCAATCGATCTGCCGCGTGGTGTTTGGAATGTTTATGACTACCTTGGTTCCCCCGAACGATTTATTTCGCTGGGGCAACTCTCCGATAAAATCTGGTTCGCGTTTTCCGTTTCCACAGCCCTAGCGGGGTTCGAGGCTCGCACGCCGCAGCAGTGGGTTTATACTCGTACATGGGCGGAAGCAGAGAAGGATTCCAGTTCGACAAGTACCGGGGATTCCCAGCTTACAAGCCTACAGTTTGAAGAAGGTTCGAAAAGCCAAAAGCTCATGTCGATGCTCGGTAGGTTGCCGGCGGCCCAACGAGTCGTTTCTCAATTAATCCTACGATGGCGAAAACGAGTTCATCAGGCGAGAATTCGGCGTCGTGAAATTCCCTATCCCTTCTTGGGCAAGTTTTGAAGTTATGAAGATCGCGATTGTCGCTCTGAACGGAAGTCCATTGATCGACTCGCGTGAATCTAGGCAAATCGGCGGTCTAGAAACGTTCGCCTGGAGTCTTTCCCAAGCGTTGGCAAGGGATCGTTCCCATTCCGTGATGTTTCTGGTTCGAAGCGGACGGCCACGAAGTGCGATCACGCTTCATGGAGTTCAGGTCAAAGCCATCCATGAACCGCTTCGCGACGTTCGGCAAAGCGTTTCAAAATCCATGGAGATCGATCCTAAGGCGGGTAGATTTCGAATCAAGCGATGGAATCCGAATCTACTTTGGCAGGTTCCCACGATCGCTGTCAGCAAGTTGTTGTTCAAGCCTTATTCCGAGCAGGACGCAATCGAAAAGTCGCTTCAAGAATTCTCGCCCCAGATCCTTGTGACTCTCGGAGTGAACGAAACTTCGAGACAGCTTGGCGAAATCGGAAAGCGCCGCGGAATTCCAGTCTTGCTGTGGATTCAATCTAACGCGGACTTGGAGCCGAAGCTTTACGCAACAGAAGACTATCAAGATAAATATGGCGTCACGAGCGCGGTGGCTCAGGCCTGCCTGGCATGTTGCCGATCGCTCATTTTTCAAAGCCAGGCACAGCAGAAGCAATTCCAATCTCTTGAGCCAACACTTCGAAGGCAAAGTGCAGAGCCTTTCCAAGCAAACCTGATTCCCAATCCGGTCGATGCCAATCGCTTTGCTTTGGGGGCAGTTCATCCTTTGCGAAAAGGAGTTCTATGGGTCGGCCGAGCCGATCGATTTCACAAACGCCCTTTGTTGGCTATCGAGATTGCCAAATTGTGCCCCGAGGTGCCATTCCAATTCGTGCTCAACGCGGGTGAAGCCGATGTTCGAAAGCAAGTTGAGAAAGAGCTACCGAACAACGTACGACTGATAGACTTTGTTCCCAATGAATCGATGCCTGAACGGATGCGAGAATCGCGCATCTTTCTTTCTACAGGCTCCCCTGAATTCGAGGGTTTTCCCAACGTGTTATTGGAAGCTGCGGCAAGTGGCACACCCATCGTATCGCTTCAGGATTTCGATGGTTTTTTAGCTAAGTCTGGTGCGGGCAAAGCTCACGGCGGAGATGTTTATCAAGCTTCCGAAACGCTGAAAAGATGGTACGAGAGCGAAACCGAGTGGAACCCGCGATCGGCAGACGGGTGTCAGTATGTAGACAAGTTTCACTCGCTGGATGCTATCTCCGCCGAGTTCGCTCAGCTTGCGGAAAAAACTATTTCGGCAACGCGTTGACCAAACGTGTCCCATAGAGGCTCGATGATGATCCCATGCGGTGGCTTTGAGACTGACATCAAATGCACCGCCGGACGAATTCACCTTTTCGAAGACACTTTTTCGCACACCTTGGGGATTACCATGAGCATGACAGCAACGCTACCCGCTGAAGCATATTCGAGTTCTGCTCCAACAGCAGTTAAACCAATCATGCCGGCAACTACTCTGCCAGCAACGGAGCGAATTGCAAAATTGATCGAGCGCGTGATGCAACAAACCGATGACCTGGTATTGGTTCTCGATTACGAGGGTAAGGACGGCTCACGGACTCGGCGTGTTGTCAGTCCTATTCGATTCGTTGCAGAGAACCGATTTTTAGCGCTGTGTTTGTCGCGTGAAGAGCCGAGACAGTTTTACCTTGATCGTTGCAGCAATGTCCGAGTTGGGCTGTCCGGTAATTATGTGATGCCTGTGGAAATTCAAACCCTCAGCTAACGCAACCAAGCGTTCACTTCGTATTCGATTTCATCGTGACTAATTTCTTCATGAGCCAGCAACAAATCTTGAACGGCTGCGATTGCAGACCAGTACCGATCTTGTGATAGGCTTTTATGGAGCTGAACAACAAGTTGCTCAAGCATTTGAAGGCAACGGCGATCGGTAGGAAAGCGAGGGCGTGCAATTTCCCAAGCTTGTTTCCAATCTTGGCTCCATTGCTCTACCAAACCAGGATGCAATGGTTCGGAACGGTAGATCATTTCGGCAACTGGTCCCGAAAGAATGGTTGCCAGTTGGTCCTCTGTTTTGCAATTCCGAGGCCAGTGGATTTCCACCTCTCCATGGCGTAAGGACTCTTCAGGAGAAATGGACGCTCGGCAAACTTGTGCGCCGCACAGGACTGCCATCACGCTATGTCCGGCCTCGTGATAGGCAGTTCTCGCCTGCTCTTCTTCGTCATCGCATTCGTCGTCCATACTATTCATCTGAGCCGCAGGCGCTAGCCGCGTTACGGATTCCTGTTCATCTGAGCCGCAGGCGCTAGCCGCGTTACGGCTTATTACTTTAGTCGTTTAGCAGCAATACCGTTCAATCAATCGTTTAACAGTCAGCCGAAGGCGTACTATCGAAGTCACAAAGTACGTCTACGGCCGTCTGTACGCCTACGGCTGACTGTTAAACGAAATGCATTTGAAAAAATATTTAAGCAATAAGTCGTTACGTGTCGGGTTGTGAAAGACAAAAATCGCAACATCTGAACTAGTGCCTGTAGCTCAGACCGTGACTACTTAGGAATTAAATCCACAGGTCGGATCTTCTTCGAGCTAAAGAATTTCGCGTCCCGGAAACCAAAGTAGCTTGGCTTGTAATTCTCCGAAACTTGAACGCTTGCTTGCTCGGGGATCTTATCTTCAAGACCTGTCATCCAGTAGGTTGCGTTGACAATCAATCGACGCAGATCTTCGTTCAGAAAATCCACTGCGGCACCCATGGTGGTGCAAAAGACTTTGCCTTTGGGGCCGTTGTCGTATTGATAATCCTTGGTCCAAGCCAGAGGCATCATTGGACTGTTTTTGCCGCCTTCCACAGGTGGATCGGTTGGCTTCATTCCCTTTACAACTTGGCCTAGAAGCAGAACCTTCGCAGTGCTTGGCAGGTGGACAACGCCGTAGACGTCGCTAGGACCAAACACATCCTTCACTCCGTTCAGAATAGGATCCGATTTGGCATCTTCGTTGATGACACCTCGAGTCGCCTCGCCATTGTGAACTCCGTGGTGCGAATGCCATGTTTCGCCGATGATTTGTTGGCCGAAACCGCCTGGCCAGTCCTGGCTGTTCCAAGACCAGTTTTGGTACGAGGTCTTTTGCCCGCTGAAGTTGAAAGGGTGAGTAGAAGTACGTAGGGAGGCAAG
>Ga0247837_1004263_pt1 | contig 23231 bp, 20 predicted proteins | sample LaCtaG_2_FD_187115 | JGI IMG/M metagenome (GOLD analysis project Ga0247837, IMG submission 187115) | Freshwater microbial communities from meromictic Lake La Cruz, Castile-La Mancha, Spain - LaCruzMarch2015_14.5m | ecosystem: Environmental > Aquatic > Freshwater > Lake | place: Spain: Castile-La...
CCGCCGTTGTCGCCATGCTCAGCAACGGCACCAGCGGCAACATCAACAACAACGACTATTCCAAGCCCGCCACCAAGTCCGTAGGCAGCTACAACAAGATCCGCGAAGTCGCCGATGACGTTGCAAAGGCGGCCTTCGACGCCATGCAGGGCATCACCTATCAGACCTGGGTGCCTCTTGATGCCCGCTTTGCCGAACTCAAGCTGGAGGCCCGCCGTCCTACCCCTGAGCAACTGGCACGCGCTGAGGAACTTGTCTCCAAACCGCGCATCATCGGCGGCAAGACCGCCCTGGACGTCATTTACGCCGAGCGCACCCTCAAGCTTCGCGACGTTCCTGCCCACATCGATCTGCCCCTCCAGACCCTGCGCATTGGTGAGGTCGGCATCTGCGCGATTCCCTGCGAGACCTTTGTCGAAACAGGCCTGGAACTGAAACAAAAGAGCCCCTTCAAACCCACCTTCACCCACAGCATCGCTGGCGGCTACTTCGGCTACCTGCCCACTCCCGAACATCACGAACTCGGCGGTTATGAAACCTGGCTCGGCACCAACCGGCTGGAAGTGCAGGCGAGCGTCAAGATCACAGACGCCCTGTTGAAGATGCTGGCGGACATGAAGGCCGCTCCTGTGAAGTAGAAAGTCCCAGCGCGATCCTGCCAGCGTTCGACTAGGTTCATCGTGGATTAAATGAGCCATTTGATGCCTTTTGTAGAGCTTTTGCATTTTTGGCCCGTTTCCGGTCAAATTTTGACTGCAACCTGTTGAGGATAAAGCCATTGCGCCACTTTCAGGATGGCTCATCCCTGGCTCAAAACGGCTCATCGTCGCCTCTACAGTTCGTAGTTCGGGCTTCAGCCCGTCTCGGCTATGGAGCGCCGACGACTCGTCGGCATTCAATGAATTCAACGCCGACAGCTCGTCGGCTCTCCCTGGTTCTCCCGGCCCAGCCTCAGCCCCGGTCTCCCTGCTGGAAACCCCCTCTTCCGCCGCCTGCCGCGCCCGCATCATGTCCACCCAGGCCTTCAAATGATGCCGATAAACCACAGATCGATGTTTCATGCTCATGCTCAAATCGGGTGGATTAACCTCCGGGAATGCAAGCCGATTGTGCAGTAGCCATCGCTCTCCGAATGATAGATTTCCAGGTAGGGGCGTTTTGTCGGTAGGGCGTTTTGCCGGTAGGGCGGCTGGTCCTCCAGCCGCCGTGTTGGGCCGGGAAACTGCGCAGAATGAAAAGAGGTGAACGTAGCCGAGAGACCTTCGACGACGGCGCATTGAGGACCATGCGCCCTACCTGTCGCGCGTTCGCGATAGCAAGGTAGGGCGGCTGGTCCCCCAGCCGCCGTGTTGGGCCAGGAGACTGCACAGAATGAAAAGAGGTGAACGGAGTCAAGAGGCCCTCGACGACGGCGCGTTGGGGACAACGCGCCCTACCGGGCGGCGCTTGAAGGACCAAGCACCCTACCCAGCGCACACGACTTTGCGCTTGCTGGGATATGGCAGGGGCCTCACTTTGGATTCATGCCTAACCACGATTTGCCGAATCGTAAGCGCCTGCATCATGACGTGCCTCATTGGGTCGAGGACGGGTCGTTGTTCTTCATCACGGTGAATTGTACGGAGCGTGGGCGGGAGCAGCTCACTCTGCCCTCAACTTCCACAGCGCTTTTGGAGGCGGCACGTTTTTATGAGGACCGGCACCAGTGGCACATCACGTTGATGCTGCTGATGCCCGATCATTTCCATGCGCTCCTCAGCTTTCCCCGGGGGGCCGTGATGGCGGATTTATTCAAAAGCTGGAAACGCTACACGGCGCGGACGCTGGGCATCGCCTGGCAGGACGGTTTTTTTGATCATCGCCTGCGCAACGATCAAGAGGAGATGGCGAAGCATCACTACATCCGGCAAAATCCAGTGAGACGGCAACTGTGTGCGAAGCCGGAAGAGTGGCCGCATCAGATGCGCTGGACCTCTCAGGGGCTGGTCATCGGTCCCTGGTGAATGCCGGATGGCCTGGAAGCGCGTGATGGTAGGGGGCAACAAGGTATGGCGGCATCTCGGTAGGGCGGCTGGTCCTCCAGCCGCCGTGTTGGGCCGGGAGACTGCGCAGGATGAAGGAAGGTGAACGAAGCCGAGGAGCCTTCAACGACGGCGCATTGAGGACAATGCGCCCTACCTGTCATGCGTTCACGCATCTCGGTAGGGCGGCTGGTCCCCCAGCCGCCGCGCTGGGCCGAGAGACTGCGCAGGATGAAGGGAGTGAACGAAGCCAATAGGCCTTCGATGACGGCGCATTGAGGACAATGCGCCCTACCTGTCATGCGTTCGGCAGCTCGGTAGGGCGGCTGGTCCTCCAGCCGCCGTGTTGGGCCGAGAGACTGCGCAGGATAAATGGATTTAAACGAAGCCGAGAGGCCTTCGATGACGGCGCATTGAGGACAATGCGCCCTACCTGTCGCACGTTGGCGCATCTTGGTAGGGCGGCTGGTCCTCCAGCCGCCATGTTAGGCCAGGAGACTGCGCAGGATAAAAGGAAGTCAACGAAGCCGAGAGGCCTTCGACGACGGCGCGTTGAGGACAATGCGCCCTACCATTTTCCACTTGGAGGACCAAGCGCCCTACCAGACTGAGCATGAGATTACAACAGTTTGAAAAACCTCTTGATGTGCAACGCCATCAGCCGTCGGCGCTCTTCGAGAAATGCATCGTAGTCTGGCACTGCTGCATCCAGCATCGTTTCAGGAATGCAGTTCTCTTCAAGATTGGCCTTTAGCTCGGCGAGATCAGTGATGCCTCCGTATTTTCGCTTTCCGCCACTGCATTGCTCCATCAGTTCCTTGAAGTAGATGGCAGGAGCTTTGTCGCCGATGGCAATATTAATCTCTGATTGGGCCAGCGCAAAATTGGCGATTTGATTGTATCGACCACGTGTCAGGCCCTGACCTTTGAGATGATTGCGGGGATAGAGGTGATGCACATCACATCGGTTCAGGATGAGGTCGAGCACCTTGATATCTTTGGAAAGGAACCCCCGATCCCCCAGCTTGACCTGAGCCGCTTGGAAGACTCGAAAATAGGGACTGGTTGAGCTGGAGGTATTCATCTCCTGCGGCAGCAAGGCATCCCAGAAAGCATCCGAAAGTTCGCCCGCAAACATCGCTGATCCGAAGACCTCGAACCCTTGCTCATGCATTTGTCGGATGTCGAAATCAAACGCGCTCTCTGGCGATGCGGAATAGCGCCCGGTCAGCACCGACATCACAAACCAGCGCCGCACCGCAGATTCGATGTCCGCAGCGGGCTTGCCCTGACCGCGCAGCATCAAATAAAGAATGTAAGCGAAGTTCAGCGCGTTCTGAGAGCCGATCATCGACGCATCCACGAAACCAGCGGAACGGATGATCATGATGAAGCGCTTGAAGTGCGTCTCGTTAATGAAGTTGAGCACGCCCTTGCGTAGCTTCACAAAGGACTCCTCGGCAATGGCTATTTCGAACTGTTTGGTCTCAAAGTTTCGGCCTGAAAGCAGTGCCACCAAGTCCTCCAACTTGCCGCGCTTAAACTCCGAAGTGAAGGCCACGCGCAGCATGTCCGTGTAGGACGGATCGTAGATGTCATCGTTCTCATTCCGAATCCATGACATCTGCTGGAAGTAATCCGTGCTGGCGAAGGGCTTGTCGTTTTCCTTGATGATGCCATGAAATTCGGGTGCCACCGCCAGATGACAGAAGTAATCGATCGCCTTGCGCAAGGTGTTGCCACCAAAGTCCTCATTGCTCGCGATCTTTGACATAGCGAAGTCTGCCTGGCTCAGCTCCGCACCCGCCGAGTTCACCCGGATGAAAATCTCTGTCACCGTTTCGATGTCGAGATCCCCATCCAACTCGATCACGCCCACATGGTTGTTCGTGATCTTCCGAAGCTTTTCGATGATTTGGAAGACGGCATCCTGATTCGTTTCGGGATTACGCGTGCAGTATTCGTTCACCAGCGCGAAGAGACTGGCCCCAGGTGCGAACACTGCTGCCACATCCGAGATCCATGCCGCGTTTTTCACCGTCGCCGCATTCGCCACCTCGAACTTCTCGTTGAGCGGATTGAAGGCGATGCGGATGCGTACCTTTTCGTAGTTCTTGGTCACCACTTCCTGTCCCAACAGCGCTGCCATGAGCGCCGTCACGCGTTGCTGTCCATCAATCAGCACCCGCTTGCCCGCGGAGGACGAGCCATCCTTCAGTTTCACGGCAGGATTTCGCCATGCGATCAAATAACCCACCGGATAGCCACGATACAGTGAGTCCAGCAGGTTACGCACCTTGGTAGCCTCCCACACAAAGGGCCGTTGGATTTCTGGAATGGCGATTTCACCCGACTTCACCCAGGTAAGCAGGGTCTCAATAGGATGCGGGGTGACGGTGTAGCGTTGCGTGGCCATGAATTAGGATAAGAAGGAAAGATCTATGGAATGTCCCCCAAAATCCACACCGTGATCAAGGTTTGTCTCAGATTCTCGCGACGTGGCGAAAAAAACAAATGGTGCGCGGTGCAGGGTTCGAACCTGCGACCCTTGCCGTGTGAAGGCAATGCTCTACCACTGAGCTAACCGCGCATTGTGTGGGACGTGGAGTTAATCATGCTGTGAAAGGTTTGCCAGTTCTTTTTTCATCCATTTGATGGTTTCAATGATAGACAGGGGGATCGCGTTTATGTTTCTCTGATGTCCACCATGACCCATTTCCTGCGGATCGTTTTCTGTGTTTTTTTGACGGCTGCTTTCAGCCCGGCTCAATCCCCGGCCCCTGCGGAGGCGGAGAAGAAGCCGGAGGGAAAGGAGGCGGCCAAGGACGCACCGCCGGAGAAAGAGGAGAAGGCTGACAAAGCAGAGAGGAAGTCGGTGACGGAGCACAGCATCACGCTGAACGGAGTGAAGGTGGACTTTACGGCGACGGCGGGGACCCTGAGTCTGAAGAATGCGGAGGACAAGACGACGGCGGACATTTTTTATGTGGCCTACACGAAGAAGGGCGTGACCGATGCGGCGAAGCGACCGCTGACGTTTTCCTTCAATGGCGGGCCGGGATCGTCATCGGTGTGGATGCATCTGGGCCTACTGGGGCCGAAGCGGGTGAAACTGCGTGACGATGGTTTTGCGGTGCCGCCACCCTATGAGCTGGTGGAGAATGAGTTCTCCCTGCTGGATGAGACGGACCTGGTGTTCATCGATCCTGTGAGCACGGGTTACAGCCGGGCGAGCAAGCCGGAGGAGGCGAAGAATTTCTTTGGCGTGAATGAGGATGCGAAGAGCATCGGGGACTTCATTCGACTTTATATCACCCGGCAATCGCGCTGGCTATCGCCGAAGTTCCTGATCGGCGAGAGCTATGGTACCACACGTGCTGCGGCCCTGAGCGGGGAACTGCTGCGGGCGCACAGGATGAACCTGAATGGCATCATGCTGGTGTCCACCGTGCTGAACTTTCAGACGATCTGGGGCGCGGAAGGCAATGACCTGCCGTTCGTGCTGTACCTGCCCAGCTATGCGGCGACGGCCTGGTATCACAAAAAGCTTCCGGCGGATCTGCAAAAGAAGCCACTGGCCGAGCTGCTGAAGGAGGCGGAGGCCTTTACCAGCGGGGACTACAATCAGGCGCTGCTGATGGGAACGTCTTTGCCGGCGGATCGTCGTGCTGCGGTGGTGAAGCAGATGGCGCGCCTGACCGGCCTAACGGAAAGTTTTATCTCGGCGTCCAACCTGCGGGTGTCGCTGAGCCGCTTCAATGCGGAGCTGCTGCGGGATCAGCAGTTGGTGATCGGTCGCTTTGACAGCCGTTACACCAGCTACATGCGCGATCCGCTGAACAACGAAGCCGAGCGCGATCCCAGTGCGGACGCGGTTTTCAGCGCTTTTGGCTCCACCTTCAATCACTACGTGCGCAACGATCTGAAGTTCGAAGAAGACCGGCCCTACAACATCCTGACCAGTGTGGGCAAATGGAACTGGGACGCGGAAAATGAGTTCACCAATGTGTCCGAAATTTTGGCCGAAAGCATGACCTCGAACCCTTTTCTGAAGGTGCATGTGTCCAATGGATTTTATGACATGGCCACGCCTTATTATGCGGCCCGTTATACCTTTTCCCACCTGGGCATTCATCCGGAACTGATGAAGAACATCACGGAGGATGACTACACCGCCGGGCACATGATGTATCTGAATCTGCCAGACCTGAAGAAGCAGAAAGAGGATCTGGCGAGGTTTATCCGGGCGGCTGCCGGTCAATAGACGGGGAGTCATCCCCAGAGTGTGTTTCCAGCTTCCTGTGGACTTGTCTCACTGCGCCGTGTTACAGACTTGATTCGTATTTAGTTTGCTTTGAACACCCACTCCCACGCCGCCCTCATCATCGCCGGTCACGGTTCCACGTTGAATCCAGACTCCAGTGCCCCGACTCATTTGCATGCCGACACGATCCGCCAGCGGGGTCTGTTCCGCGAGGTGGTGTGTTGTTTTTGGAAGGAGGAACCATCAATGCGGGAGGTGTATGAATCGGTGGACAGTGAGGTGATTTACATCGTGCCGAACTTCATCAGCGAGGGATACTTTTGCCAGCAGGTGCTGCCCAGGGAACTGCGCCTGGACGGGCCAGTCACGCATCGTGATGGAAAGACGATTCATTACTGTGACCCTGTGGGGGTTCACCCGAATATGACGCGGCTGCTGTTGCAGCGGGCCGAGGAAGTGGCTCCCGGGGTGCCGCGCGATCAGACGAGCCTGATCATCGTTGGGCATGGAACCAATCTGAATGATAACTCAACCAAGGCGATTCAAGATCAGGTTCGGTTCATCCGTGATGGCGGTTATGGTTTTGCGGAGGTGATCGATACCTACATGGAGGAGGCACCCTTTGTGGCGGATTGGCATAAGCTCACGACGGCACCGAATGTGGTCGTGGTGCCGTTCTTCATCGCGGACGGGCTGCACAGTTTTCAGGATATTCCGGTGCTGCTCGGCATGGAGTCTGAGCCTGGCAAGGCGCTGAGTCAGATGGATGTCTTCAGGCATAATCCAATCACCATGCATGGACGCAGCTTATACTACAGCAGCGCCATCGGGACGGAAGTGCTGATGGCGGATGTGATCTTGGATCAAGTGAATGACTTTGATGCAAAGCACGGTGTACAAACGCCAAATGCCAAGATGCCGAATGCCGAGCTGAAGCAAGCTTTGGCGAAATGGCTGGCCGATGGAAAAGATGTGATCGGGCAGGTGAGCATTCAGGTAAGGGGAAGCGGGTATGTGCTGAGGCATGTGGACGATGCCGATTTGGCCGAAGAAAATCTGACTCGCTACAGGCAAGCCGGCGATGCACGCGAGATCGCACGCAACGATGCGGAAGGGGAGTTTCGCCCGATCAAGACTGCGCCGACCCTGAAGCGTGGCTGGTTATTAGAGTTGTCGGCCTTGGAGGCTTTGCATTTGGCCTTGGAGTTCTTATATCCTGCGGCTATCGGTATGGCTTTGGCTCAAGAGAAGGGCACGCTGAAACCTGTTGCTATACGTGACTTGTTAGGTCGTCAGACCGGTATGTATCGTTTCGCAAACGGTATCACCGACGCCCAGGCTTCTGAGATCATTGGCAAGTGCTGTGAGACCGGCACGAAATGTCTGAGGCGTATCGTTTATCCGTTGGATGCGACCCAGCAGCTTTCCGGTCCCGCCTCTGGAAAGTTGGGTGATGATGCCGGGCATTTGCCGGGATACACGAATGCGATTCCCTTGCTTTGCATGGAGGCCTGCAATCACATCGTTTCGGCTGCGCGGAAAGTTTCCCGTGAAAACAATGACGCGAGGGCAAAGGCTGCCGAAGCGGTCGGCGTTTAGCCGAATTCAGGGTTTCTTTCCTAAAATCAGGTGTCCATTGACGAATCGGGTCTGCCAACGCAACTTTGCTTATGAGACTTCTCTTGCTGTCAATTTTGTCGGTCTTTCTGATGCCTGTCTTGACCTCGGCTGAGATGGCGACGGAGTTGCCGATCATTGAACTGAAGCCGAAGCCTGAGGATGAATCTGTCACCACGTCTTTTGTTTTTCATAACAAAGGCACGAAACCGGTCAAGGTGTTGTCCATCGACAGTGCGTGCAGTTGTCTGAGTGCCGCCCTGGACAAGGCTGTTTATGAGCCGGGTGAAAAGGGAACAGGGACAGCGGAATTTAAGGTCTCCAGCTTCACCGGGCGGCACGAGAAGTCCGTGCATGTGCAGACCGATGATCCCGCACAGTCCGATTGGGTCATCACCTTTGTGTTGGAGGTTCCTGAGGTGATTAAAATCGAGCCCAAGACATTGCAATGGTGGTTAGGCGATGAGGCGCAGGCGAAGACGACGAAAGTGACGATGCTGGGCGACCGGCCGCTGATCATCAAGGGCATCACTTCCACCCGTGAAAATGTGGAGTTTAGCTGGAAGGAGATCACTCCAGGCCGGGAGTATGAAGTGACGGTGAAGCCGAAAAATACCACGGAAGTCATGCTAGGGGCGCTGAAGATCGAGACTGACAGTGCCATCCCCAAGTATCAGCGTCAGATGGCTTTTTTCTCAGTGTATCGGAAGCCCTCTTCTGAAAAGCCATGAGCTCCTCGCTGATCCAAGTATTGATTTTGTCCGTCATGGCTGCGGCATCTGCGGTGATCACCTATGGGCTGCATCCTCGGGCACCTGCTTTATACTTGAGTGAGGCACCACTGCGAAAGGATGAGATCACTTTGCAGCAGATTCAGGATCGCTGGCAAGGGCAGGTGATTTGGCTGGATGCACGCCCTGCGGATGCTTTTGAAAAGGGACATATTCCCGGTGCTCGGATGTTGAATGAGCAGGGCTTCAATGAGCAGCTCCTTGATCTTTTAGACACTTTACAAACGAGTGATCAGCCTGTGATCATTTATTGCGGAGGGGAGAAGTGTGAGGCCAGCCGCACCATCCGTGAAAAGTTGCTGCCGATGGTGGCGCTCGAGAACTGTTATATCCTCAAGGGGGGCTGGCCTGCCTGGCAGGCGGCGCAGAAATAAAGCGAGTGCTCATGTCTTTGCTGCCACTCCATCGTGCTCATGACTATCGTTTTCTGATGTCACGTTGGCGTACCTTGGCACTGAGACTGAAGGTTAAGTTCCATACGTTGACCGTGGTGCAGGGCGTGAAGATTCATTGGCTGGAGACGAATGGTGAGGAATCTCAGGCGATTTATCTGTCCTCAGGCGTTCATGGGGATGAGGCTGCCGCGGCCTGGGGATTGCTGATCTGGGCGGAGGAGAATGAGCCGCTTTTAAGCAAACATCGCTTTTTGATTCTGCCTTGTCTAAACCCTCATGGCCTGATGTTGAATACGCGTGTCGATCATCGTGGTCTGGATATCAATCGTCGGTTTCACCTGGAGGAGGATGAAATCTGTGGACCCTGGCGGCGGCTAATTGCCGGGCGTGACATCACTATCGGTCTTTGTTTGCATGAAGACTACGATGGGCAGGGCTGCTATGTGTATGAACTGAGTCGGCATCGCCCGCCTGTGACGCAGGAGATCATGGCAAACATGAAAGCCATTCCCCCTGATCCGCGGCGGAGCATGGATGGCAATAGGGCCAAGGCCGGTGTGATACAGCGCAGCAAGATCCCTATTCATCTTCCGGGGCTGCCCGAGGCGGTGGTTCTGCATCAGTTGGGCTGTGGCTTAACCCTGACCTTCGAGACGCCTTCTGAGTTTAGCTTCGAGGATCGGGTGCGTGCTCAAGTGGAGTTTTTGAATGCGGTCTTGTCATCTCCCCGAATTGCGGGGAATACTCATCCATGACCAACCCTGTCTGCCGGAAGCCAGCCCTCTGGGTGCTGTTGCTGCTGGCCTTGCTGAGTTCTTGTTCGACTCTGCCCAAGGCTCAGTCGCGCCCGGAGTTGCGTGCCCATGAATGGGTGAGCTATGATGGCAAGGTCATGCCCACGCAGACTTGGCCTGTGCCCGAAGGGGGCAAGCCGCGTGGCATCGTCATTGCCGTGCATGGTCTGAGTGGTGCCGCTTCAGACTTTTGGTTCATTGGGGATCAACTGCCGAAGCAGGAATATACCGTGTATGCTTATGATCTGCGAGGTCAGGGAAAGGACCCCGTGATTGAGGAGCGAGGGGACATTCAATCGGCCCGGCAATGGCAGCGTGATCTGGAAACCTTTCATCTGCTGGTGCGGCGTAAGCATCCGGGCGTGCCTGTCTTTTGGTATGGGGAAAGCCTGGGTAGTCTGATCTGTCTGCACACGGCGGCTAATCGTCTTAACGATAAACGCGATCCTGACGGCATCGTTTTGGCATCGCCCGTGGCGGGTTTGCGCACGACCGTATCCGGTTTCCGGCGTTGGTTGTTAGAAGCCGCAGCAACGTTATCGCCAAGGTCACGTTATTCGTTAGGCGATTTGGCGGGTGTGGATGAAAAGAAAATCCAGGTTACCAGCCAAACGACCCATGCCGGCCAAATGGCTGTGACAGAGCATCACATTCATAGTTTCACCCTGCGCTTACTCACGGAAATCGGCAGGATGTTGGATGCCAATGCCGGTGCAGTGAGGCGTCTTCGCATGCCGGTCTTGTTCCTCGCCAGCCCAAATGACGTTTTGTGTAGTCCCGATCAGGTTCAAACACTTTTTGGTCAGGTGAAATCTCCACGCAAACGGTTGCTCTGGTACACCCGCAGTTACCATTTGCTGCTGCATGATGTGCAACGTGCAGAGGTAACGAATGATCTGACCAATTGGCTGAATGCGAGGGTGCAGTGAGCGGAGGTGTTTAAATCTTAGGCACCTCCAGCCACTTGCGTTCCGCCCAGCTTTGCAGGCCCAGTTCGGCGAGCTGCACTCCCTTCGCCCCTTCACGCAGAGTCCAGCGGAAAGGCGTGTCCAGGACGACGTGCTTGATGAAAAGCTCCCACTGGATTTTGAAGGCGTTGTCATACTCCATCATATCCGGCACCTCCTGCCAGTGATCATAATGGTTGATCGGGCTGTCGATGTCTGGATTCCAAATGGGTTTTGGTGTGCCGGCCAGGGACTGGAACCAGCACTTGCGCAGGCCGACGAGGGCGGAGCCATGCGTGCCATCCACTTGGAGGGTCAGCAGGTCATCACGACGAACACGCACCGTCCACGAGCTGTTGAACTGGCAAACGACATTGTCCGCGGTTTCAAAAGTGGCGTAGCAACTGTCATCCGTATCACAGACATAGGCCTGGCCCTTTTCATCTACGCGATTCGGCACATGGGTGGCCCCGAGACAGGAAACAGCCTTCACTTCGCCGAACAAATTATCAATCACGTATCGCCAGTGGCAAAGCATGTCCACGATGATTCCGCCGCCGTCCACCTTGCGGTAATTCCAGGAGGGACGCTGTGCAGGCTGGCCATCATGTTCACCCGTGAAGACCCAGTAGCCGAATTCGCCGCGCACGCTGAGGATGCGGCCAAAGAAACCCTGGTCCTTCAGCAGCGCCAGCTTGCGCAGGCCTGGCAGCCAGAGCTTGTCCTGAACGACACCATTCTTGATGCCAGCTTTCTCACAGACCTCTGCGAGACGCAGTGCCTCGGCAGTTTCCACGGCAGTCGGTTTCTCACAGTAGATCGCTTTCCCGGCAGCAGCCGCCATCTCGACAAAACGTGCGCGGTGCAGTGTGCCGGAAGCATCAAAGAAGATTGGATAAGCGGGATCGGCCAGCACGGCTTCCAGATCGGTGCTGGTCTTTAGCGGGCCGGTTTTTTCACAGCTATGCTTGATGGAAAGAGCCTGAAGCTTGCTGGCGCTGCGGCCGGTCAGGATCGGGTCGGGCATCAGAGTTAGATCATCGGAAACCTTGATGCCGCCTTGCCGAATGATGGCCAGGATGGAGCGAACGAGGTGCTGGTTGGTGCCCATGCGTCCTGTGACGCCGTTGAGGATGATGCCGATGCGTTGGATGCTCATGGTGATGCTGGTTGGGGGTCAGGCAGGATTGCCGGTTGCAGAATTAAATCATATATGATATATGACAAGAGATTTTTAAAACTGGACTGTCCGCCATGCCGAAAACCAAATCCTTGCCCGCCGCTGCGGAGCTGCGCCCGATGTCCATTCCGACCAAGCAGGGCGCCGTCTATGCGGCGCTGCGTGCGGAGATCATGGGAGGCCGACTTCAGCCCGGCGAGGTTTTGGTCATTGATGCCCTGGCGAAGCGCTTCCAAGTCAGCATCATTCCCGTCCGCGAGGCCTTGCGTCAGCTTCAATCGGAGAGGTTGGTGGAGATTCGTGCCCATACCGGGGTGCGTGTCACCCCGGTAGATGTTTCCGCTCTGACGGAGATTTTTGCTCTCCTTGGGGCTTTGGAAACGTCCTCTGCCATTCATGCCCTGCCTCACATGACCGAGACTCATTTTGACGAGTTGGAAATCAAGTTGGAGAAGCTGGAGTCCACAGCCGCCAATGCCGATAGCGCGGGATTTGAACAGGCCAATCGTGAGTTTCATCTTCTGCCATGTCGCATTGCCGGATTCACGCGAATGGAACAGGGGTTGCAATCCACCCTGGCTGAATGGGAAAGGTTGCATCGCCTGGCCTTCAAAGGCACGCAGCCGCCTAGCCAAGATCAGGCCAATAAGGATCATCGCGGCATCATGCGCGCCTTTCGCCAAAAGGATGCGGCCAAATTGACCGAGGTCATCCAGCGGCACAACGCCACCGCCCTCTCTCATTACCGGCGCCTCATGAAGTGATGCGGTAGGAGGACCTGTATCCCTTGAAACTGCCGCTTTCCAAAAGCGCCTTTCTGATTTACGCCCTAGGCCCCAATCATGATTCGCGTTCGCTTCGCTCCTTCCCCCACTGGTGACCTGCATGTCGGCGGTGCCCGCACGGCTTTGTTCAACTGGCTTTACGCCCGCAAAAACGGCGGCACTTTCATCCTACGCATTGAGGACACCGACGGTGCCCGCAATACGGATGAAGCCTCTGCCGGTATCCTGAAGGGGCTGAAGTGGCTGGGCCTGGATTGGGACGAAGGCCCGGAGAAGGGCGGCGACTACGGCCCTTATTACCAGAGTCAGCGCAAAGTTATCTACGATGCCTATCTGGCCAAGCTGGAGGCGGCAGGCCGCACTTATGTGGAGGAAAACGGAGCGGTGCGTTTCAAGTTTAGCCGCACAGCCATCACGGTCCATGACATGGTCTGCGGTGATGTCACCTTTGCTCCGACAGAAGAGCCTGACATGACCGTCCGCCGACCGGACGGCAGCTACATCTTCCATTTCGTCAACGTCGTGGATGATATCGAGATGAAGATGACCCACGTCTTCCGTGGTGAGGATCATCTCTCCAATACCTGGAAGCACATCGATCTCTTCAATGCCTTCGGAGCAACTCCCCCGACCTACGCCCACATTCCGCTGATCCTGAACAACGACGGCACCAAGATGAGCAAGCGGGATGAAGGCAGCGCCGTTGAGAAAAGCTACATGAACGAAGGCTTCCTGCCGGATGCCGTGTTTAACTACCTTTGTTTGTTAGGCTGGACCCCACGCACGGAGGCCGAAGTGCTCAATCGTGAAACTTTGGCATCGCTGTTCGAGCCCGGTGAAATCCACAGTTCCAATGCGCGCTTTGACATGCACAAATGCTGTTGGTTCAATGCGCAATACCTCCGCGCGCTCAGCCCCGAGGCACTCTTCGCTGTGACCCGCCCATTCCTGGATAAAGCTGGTCTCGCAATTGGCGATGAAGCGATGGCAGCGGCGGCAGTTTACAGTGTGAAAGAAAAGGTCAGCCTGCTCTCTGAGATTCCTGCCTGGGTTCATTACTTCTTCCGCGAAGACTATCCTTATGAGGCCGATGTGGTGACCAAGCTGAAGGCCAAGCCGGAAAACATGACGCTGTTGCAGGGCGCGTCTGATTCATTCACTGCGCAAACGGATTGGACTGAGGCGACGGTGCATACCGCGATTGAAGAAGCTGCCAAGGCTCAAGGAGTGAAACCGGGGGCTCTGATGCCGCTGCTGCGTTTTGCCCTCAGTGGGCAATCCCGAGGCCCCGGCGTGAGCACGATCGCTCATCTCATCGGCAAACAGCGCACGCTGAGCCGTATCGAGCGGACTTTAGCTCTCTGAATCTTTCGATTTCGAGGGACGTGGTTTTTTGGATTTGGCAGGCTGCTTCGTTGCCGGTGTCGTTTGGGCTTTGACGGTCTTGGATGAGCGCGGTTTTTTGGGGGCCTGCGGTGGAGGCGTCTTGGCCGCTTCCAGTTCTTGTTGAAGTCTCAGGATGACGTCTTGTTCCGAGGTCTTGCTATGCTGCTCGGATTGGAGGTTTTGTTTGATCGCTTTGAGCTCATCTGAAAGACGCAGAATTTCTTTTTGGAGCTGGGTTTGGCGATCTTGTGACTCTTGCAGTTCGGTTTGTGTTTGGCTGAGTCTGAGTCGCAAATTTTCCTCCAAGCTCCGGGCGGTGTCGCGCTCCTGGCGGGCGGTTTCGGCCTCGACGTTTTCTGCGTCGATGAGTTGGTTTTGGTTCTGGTGGGTGCGTTGGCTATCCTGACCGCGCCAGCGCCAGCCCAGAAGGAAAAAGACGACGGCGGCGGCAGTGATTAGCGGCAGGGTTTGGAGCAAAAGCCAGAGAAAGCCTTCCATGATCGTAAAGGGATGAGTCAGCGAGTGGTGGGTTCCGTGGGCGAAGGCTTGGCGCTTTGACGCCAGTGGTGGCGAAGGTGATCGTAGGCTTCGGCTGCAAAGGTGTCTTCAGCCATGGCCGCAGGGAAGTCGGCGGGGATGATGCTGCTCTTAGCTACGGCCCCAGGTATCAGGATCTCCTCGGTGGCAGGCATGCTTTTCCAAACTTGACCTGGACGTGCAAAGGCGATGACAGGTGCTGCTTCCCCTTCTGGCAGCGGTGGAAAACTACGAACGGTTTGCTCCACATCCGCCGTCGCCGCACAGGTGCCACGGGCGAGCAGTGCTTCGGAGAAGACAATCGCTTTGCCGGAATAGGCGCGTTTGGCGGCCTCGACCAAGCGTGCGCGAAGGGTCTCTTCCTGCAACTGCCCGGCTAGGATGACCTTGTCCGGCAGCAGGGTGAGGGTCAAAAAGCTGGGCTGCGCAGGAATGGGCAATTGCGGGATGCCCTGATTCTGACCTTGCAGCCATTGAGTGACCATGCGGCTGTCTTCACGGATGGCCTCGGGTGGCAGATCTTGGGGCAGAAGGTCACGCCAAGGTTGGGCTTCATCTCCGACCTGCCAGTCCACGGGGTGCCAGGCTGTTCCTGAGATGCCCAAAGAAAGACTTTTATCGCTGGAGGCCTCCTGGGTGGATGGCAGCAAGGCAGTTGTGATGGGGCCAAATTCAGCCACCGCTCGGCGCTGCGAATTGACCCGCAAGTCATCAAGCACGCGCCAGTCGGGGAAGGACTCGATCACGGCATTCAAAAGCTCTCGTTTGATCTTCAGGGTTGCCACTTCTCCGCGCATGAGCAGGCGTCCGTCTCGTGCAGCCAGGAAGACATGCGGCGGCGGTAGTTTGTTTTGTCTTTCGGCTTCCGCGATGCGCAGGCGCTCGTTTTCTTGATATCGCCGGGTTTGGACCAGGGCAGGTTGGATCAAGGTCTGCCACTCCGTTTCCGTGATGGGATAGTCTGTAAGCTGTTGACGCAAAAAATCATCCGCTGCATCGAGCGTGAGTCTTTTCCAACCTGTGCCTAAAATCGTGATTTGCACCTGGGCGGAATCGCCTCCGCCTTGGAGATCAGGCTGAGGCAGTTGATCCAAGGTGGTTTGGATGCCTGGGGCCTCATCGAATCGGGTCGCATCGGTTTTGAGTGCGCTGGACAAACGCCCGCCAGATTTGCTCCACCGTTCTTCCATCAGTCGCCCGACATCACGCGCCTCATACTCTGTGGCCAGAGTTCCGAGCAGCATTCCCCGCTGTCCCTGCGCGGCGATCATGAGCCAGCCTGAGGTGTAAGGAACGATCTCGAGTCCGTCGGTGACCTGGGTCACCGGATTGAGGCCGCTGCTGAGAATCCCCGGCACGCGAACCTGGTCGGAGATGCGGCGCAAGATTTCCACCTGCTCAGCCTGATGCCGCACTTTTCCGGTCAAGTGTGCCTGTTGCCCGCTGAATTGAATCTCGGCACGGGCATAGCCTGTGTCGAAGCCGTCGAGCAACTTCACGGCTTCGATCTCCAGCTTTCGCTCAAGCATGGGCACCCAAACCGCGCCGGCGATCAGCCAGAACAGCAGGAGCCAGGAGCCAGCGATGAGCCAACGGGCAGGTGTCATGCGGATCTATCCGTAGCAAGGTCGCGAGGGCGTGGCAATCCCGCAGTTCATTTCATGGTCCCTCACCTGCAAGGGGCTTTTAACCTTTAGTCGCGTTGCTAACGAGGCGCTGGGCCTCCGTCAGTTCTTTGTGTAGCTCCATGATCTCCCGGGTGAGTTCTTCGACATCCTGGGGATCGAGATTGGGCTGTTTGAGTTGGGTCTGCAGACGCTGCTTTTGCTGCTGCAGATAGGTAATGGAGAGGATATGGACGGCGTGTTTGACGTCCGGCAGTTCACTTGGAACCGGTGCCATGTTTTGAATTTGGTTGAAGGCGGCTTCTTCATCGCGGGCCAAAGTGATGGTAAAGCTGTTGAAAGCGTCAGGAATTGATGGGTCGTAACCGCCTAACCAGATGTGTGAAAGAAGTTCAATGCCGGAAAGGGTGTGAAGAATGTTCTGATCACCATTCTCACGAAGCCAATGCAGGGCCTCTGGGTTGGTCAGGACCATCTTACAAAGTTTCATCGCCATGGGGTCCTGGGCGGCGAGGAGCTTTTCACCAGGGCGTTCGTTGGCGGCTTCTTTTTTGCCTTTGCTGCTGCTGCCTTTCTGGGCGCGGAGGACGAGCTTGCGCATGACCTCCTCGGAGATGCCGAGCTTGTTGGCGACGCGCTGGATGGTGGTCTCCCGAGCCAGGGGGGTGTCGAAGAGCTTGACGTTTTCGGCCATCTCTTCGGCGAATTTGGTGCGCTCGCGCATCTCGGTGAGGTCGCGGCGGGAGCCGACGCTGGCGAGCTGGTAGTCCACGAAGTCGAGCGCCTCCTTGACCAGGACGGCGAAGGCTTCGGTGCCCTGTTTGCGGATGTAGGAGTCGGGGTCTTCGCCTGTGGGCAGGGTGGCGACTTTGACGATGAGGCCGAAGGGGGCGAGGGCCTGGAAGGCGCGCTCGGCGGCCTTGTAACCGGCGTTGTCGGAGTCGTAGCAGAGGACGACTTCATCGGCCTGGCGCTTGAGGGCCTTGGCGTGGTATTCGGTGAAGGCGGTGCCCTGTCCGGCGACGACGTTTTGGAACCCGGCCTCATAGACCATGAGGGTATCGATCTGGCCCTCGCAGACGATGGCCTGGCCGGCTTTGGAAATGGCGCGCTTGGATTTGTCGAAGCCGAATAGGACCTTGCTTTTGTTGAAGAGGAGGGTCTCGGGGGAGTTCAGGTATTTGGCGGCTTTGGCATCGGCCTCCAACACGCGTCCGCTGAAGGCGATGACTTCGCCGTTGTCGTTGCGGATGGGGAACATGAGGCGGTGTCGGAAGCGCGGGTAGGCATCGCCGCGTTCCTCGCGGGTAGCCAGGATGCCGGCCTCGATGAGGAGGCCGGAGCCGAACTTGTGCTTCATGGCCCATTCGCGCAGGGGCGGAGTGTTGGGCGGCGCGTAGCCGAGCTGCCAGCGTTTGGCCACTTCGGCATTGATGCCCCGGTTTTTCAGATACTGCCGGGCGGCATCGGCCATGGGGTGCTTCATGAGGAGCTGGTGATACCAGGCGGAGATTTCCTGATGCACTCGGATCATGGCGCTGCGCTGTTTGGCGATGGCTTCGGCATTCGCATCCCAGACTTCCTCCTCAATGCGGATGCCCGCGCTGTCGGCGAGACGCTTCACGGCTTCCATGAAGGTCAGGCCGTCGTGCTCCATGACGAAGCGGAAGGCATTGCCGCCGGCTCCGCAGCCAAAGCAGTGGTAGGAATTCGTGGAAGGCCGCACGTTGAACGACGGCGACTTTTCATTGTGAAAGGGGCAGAGGCCCACCCAGTTCGTGCCTGCCCGGCGCAGCTTCACCGAGCGCCCGACGAGGTCCACGATGTCCGTGGCGGCGAGCACTTGCTGAAGGGTTTCTTCCGGGATTCGGGGCATGACTGGGGGGATACCATGGAGCGCCGACGAGTCGTCGGCATCGGATTTTTTCAAAGCCGACGGGGGCGTCGGCTCTCCGTTTATTAATGCCGACGGTGGGCGTCGGCGCTCCGTTACCGGCGGCGCATCCGTAGCCAGACCAACGAGATGGCGAGGGTGCCGGTGAACCACCAGGGCCACCAGGTGAGGCCGGTGGCAAAGACGCGGATGTCATCGGAGGGGATGCCGAGGTCCTTTTGCAGCCACTGCGTCTGCCAGCCGAAGAGCAGGGTCATCACGCCATAGGCGAGGTTCATGGTCAGGCCGCGAAAGCTCAGGGCGGTGGCGCGGCGGCCGGAGTCCACGATTTCATTGAGGTAATGGGAGAGGAAGAATTGCAGGAAGCGCATCCCGAGCATCAACGGCACGACCAGCGCGACGCCGAGGAAACCGGGCTGCGGATAGGCGGCGAACCAGAGCCCGGCAAAGGTCATGATGGCGAGCCAGGTGAAATTGGTGCGCAGGGTGTTTTTGACCGTCATGCGCTCCATCAGCCCGGAGGTGGCCAGGGCCAGCAGGGAGGCGGCGGTTCCGATGACGCCATACCAGGCCTCCTCGATGCCGACGAGGCGGTAGAAGTTGCTCGAGACGGTGAGGAAGAGGCGGATGATGCTGTCAAACAGCACACCGAGGAGAATGAGCGTGAAGGCGGCGTCGGTTTTCCAAATCCAATTTCCCGTCTCCAGGATGCGTCCCCAGGCCAGCCGGGCCTCATGCAGCCAGCCTCCGCGTGCGGGCGGTGTTTCCGTGGAGACGGGTTCGGTGAATCGCAGGGTGACCAGCAGGCAGGCGATGCCGGTGAGGAGGTTCAGGACGAGCGGGATCTTCATCGTCCAGGCACGATCCGGGGCGGCGAAGCCCAGCCATGTGAGGGCGGACGTGACCTGACCATGGTCATAAAGCAGACCGCCGCTGATGGAGGTGATGATGAAACCGATGGCGGAGGCACGGCTGAGTTTGGCCATGACCTTCGGCCACATCGTGGTCCGCTCGGCCTCGGGCAGGGAGTCATAGGTCAGGGCTTCATCCGCCCCGCTGGCCGCAGCCTCGGCAGCACCACTGAGAATGCGGTTTAAAACGAAGAGCCAGAGGACGACATCGTGATTGCCCACGGGCATGAGGCAGAGCACGGCCATCTCCGCCACCATCAGCCAGCCTGCCGCGATGACCAGAGGGCGGCGGCCAAACTGATCCGCCAGGGCCCCGGACGGCACCTCCAGCAGGACGATGGTGATGGCCCAGACGACATTGAGCGCGGCGAACTCGCCAATGCTCAGTCCCAGGTCCAGAAACAGGACGGTGAAGATGGGGTAATAAAGGCGGCAATTGAAGAGCAGCCGGAACCAGATAAAAAGGCGGGCGTTGAGGGGCATCGTCAGGTAGAGTGGTGCAGGGCAGGGGTGGTGGCAAAGAGGGATCAAGTCTTTTTCCGTTACCAGGTGCATACGGTTCCCGTTAGGCCGCAGCGTATGTCAACTTCTCTACAAAACACCTTGATCGGCCTCATTCTGCTGTCGGTCCTGTTTCTGATCATTGAGCGGGTGCTTGGAAGTGCCAAGGGACCGTTATTGCGGCGAGGCTGGTTCACGGATGTGACTTACTTTTTTTTCACTCCCTTTTTCACTCGTGTGCTTTCCAAAATGGGGCTGGTGCTGCCCGCTGCCTTGCTTGTCTGGTGCGGCGTGGCCAGTGTGGAGGATTTTCGCTCGCAGTCGTATGCGGGCTTTGGCCCCATCGCCCGGCAGCCGTTGTGGCTACAGGGGATTCAGATTTATCTGCTGGCGGATTTGCTGGCCTACTGGAGTCATCGCCTGTTTCATCGCGGTCGCTGGTGGCCATTCCACGCCGTGCATCACAGTTCCGAGGATTTGGACTGGCTCAGCAGTATCCGTGTGCATCCGGTGAATGATCTGGTGAACAAATTCATTCAGGTCACGCCGCTGCTCCTACTGGGGTTCAATCCCTGGGTCACCCTGTCCACCGCGCCTTTGTTTACTCTCTACGCCATCTTTCTCCATGCCCGTGTGAACTGGGACTTTGGCCCGCTGCGATATGTCATCGCCACGCCGGTTTTTCATCGCTGGCATCACAGTCGTCAGCGGGAGGCCTGGGACAAAAACTTCGCGGGATTGTTTCCCTTTTGGGATTTGGTCTTTGGCACGTTTTACATGCCGCGAGGGAAAGTGCCGGAGGATTTCGGCATCACGGAACCTTTTCCCCAGCATCTGCCTGGACAACTTTGGGAACCGGTAAGGCGTCTGATGGTGAAGAAAAAAGCGGTGGAGATGAAATAAGCCTCGATAAAAGAGCCGTCTTTTTGGGGCGTGGTGGATTCCAGGCTTGCAACCGGGTGATGGTTTCCTGTTTCTAGAAACGTTCCCATTGCTTCATGAACCGTCGTTCCTTTTTCCGCTCCTCCACCGCCCTGGCCGCCACCACCGCAGGTGTGGCCCTGACCCAGCGCGCCTCCGCCGTGTCCATCGACAAGGCCGCAGCCGATCCCGCCTACAAGATCAAGAACAGCGGCATCAAACACACCCTCATGGGCTGGTGCTGGAAGCCAATGGACATGCTGGTTCTGGCACAGCACGCCAAGGACATCGGCCTGGTGGGGATCGAAGGCATCGACAAAAAACTGTATCCCGACGTGAAGAAACTGGGCCTGGGTATCAGCCTGGTCGGCTCCCACGGTTTTGCGAAGGGCCCGTGCAATCCTCAATACCGTGACGAGGTCATCAAGGCGTTGACGGAGAGTATCGACGTGGCAGCGGATGTCGGCTGCAAAAAGGTCATCACCTTCACCGGCATGAAGTTTGAAGGCATGGACCGTGACAAGGCCATCAAGGACTGCCTGGACACCTGGAAGGTCGTGTTGCCCCACGCTGAAAAGAAGGGCATCACCCTCGTGCTGGAGCACCTGAACAGCCGGGACGACACCCATCCCATGAAAGGCCATCCGGGCTACTTTGGCGATGACGTGGACTTCTGCGTGGACCTGATCAAGCAGATCGGCAGCCCGAACTTCAAACTGCTTTTCGACATCTACCACGTCAGCATCATGAACGGCGATGTCATGCGCCGGATGCGTCTGCACAAGGACTACATCGGCCACCTGCACACTGCCGGAAACCCTGGGCGTTGTGAACTGGACGAAAACCAGGAGATCAACTACCCCGCCATCATGCGCACAGCCCTGGAGATCGGCTACCACGACTACGTCGCCCACGAATTCATCCCGACTTGGGACGATCCGGTTCTGGCGCTGCGGCATGCCTGCATGGTGTGTGATGTTTGAAATCTGCCTAGCGCTAAGCCCAACGTTTTAGTAACGAGCGACAAGACCTCAAGTGCATCAAAACATTGAGGACCTACTGGGAGAAGGGGTCTCGCGGCAAAGGGTTCTCCCGCAGCCCAATGACGACGTCACTTTAGAGAGTCACGGTTTGAATCAAAGAGTTCAAAACCACGGACAGCACAGATATTCAACAGAGGGAATCTAATCCTTCTGAATCCGATCCATCCGACTCATCCGTGGTTCAAAAACTCAGGAGTCCCATGGAGTCAGCCATCCCTCAGCCCGCCACCCGCTCCACCTCAGGCGACCACGGACTGCGGCCCCCGGCCCCGCCCACCGCCGCCACGCGGAAGGCATAACGCGTCCCCACCACCAGGTCGGTCAGCTTCGCCAGGCTCGGCCCCACCTTCGTCAGCGACCACTCCCGCCCGCCGTCCGGCAGCACCGCGCTCTTCTCCAGCAGGTAGCTCCGTGCGCCCGATACCGTATCCCAGCGCAGCGTCATCTGCCCGGCCACCTCGCCCAAATCCGTGCGCAGACCGTAGGGCGCAGGCAATGGCGGCAGCTTCGCCGATGGATTCTTCACCGGCAGCGCCACCTGCTGGATCAGCACCGGATCACCCCCGCTTTGCAGCTCCACATAGGTGCCCCGCTGGGTAAAGATCGCGTCAAAAGCCGCCCGCGCCTGGTTCCGCCGCTCGCCCAGCGCCTTCAGCGCCAGCCTCATCTGCTCATACTCCTCATTCAGCGCCTCCAACTCTGCCAGCGCCGCATCAAACACCGCCGGCGTCGGCCACGGTGCGGGAAAAGCCGTGTGCCCGCCGATGGCCCGCTCATGCGTCCGGCCAAAGTCGATCACATTCGCATTGTTCCGCTCACTCAGGCCCAGCTTCACCTTCGCCGCGATCCCCGTCTGCACCGGCGTCTCCACCGGATCAGCCACCGCAAATTGCACCGCCCGGTCATAGCGCGCCCCCCTCGCCTTCAGGGCCGACTTCTTCGCCCCCGCCTTGCTCACACGCTCCACCGGCCTCAGCGCCACCCGGATCACCGCCCGCGCTTTTTTCGGACCCGCTTTCATCTTCTTTGCAGCGGCAGGCTTTGGAGACTGAATCGTGTTCTTTTTCGTTTTCATAGGTTTTACATATGGGTTGTCGCTTCAATAGCTCATTGTTTTTCTAGTGTTATTAAACTCCAAATTTATGGAGATTGTAAAATGTAATGGAAAACATAAGAAAAGCGCAAGTAAAAAGTGGCTTATTTTCTTACCGCATTAACTCGACTGCCAAAGAGTTTCCCTTTAATCCGCCTCCGATCTGGGCGTGTGAGTTGCCGCTGGAACCACTAAACCACCCTTCTCCCAAGCTTCCAGCTTTTTGCTTCAGGTCATGCATCCTGCTTGCCAGAATGACAGGAACCAGTCAAAGGAGGAGGCCGTCGCTTTCCTTCTATAGGTTTCCTATGTCGAATCCCTTCTTTGAGCATCCTATCCTAAACTCGCCCTACGAGTGCCCACAGCGTCATTGGGAACTGGATGCTTCAGGACAACCGACCCAGAAGACCATCGAAACACGCCGCCGGGCGGAGTTCATCACGCCCATTCCAAAGCCCAAGAAGCGCAAGGCGACGAAGGAACAGGCGGAGATGATCTTCGATGATGGGAAAGGCATCTCGACCAA
>Ga0247837_1004264_pt1 | contig 23216 bp, 24 predicted proteins | sample LaCtaG_2_FD_187115 | JGI IMG/M metagenome (GOLD analysis project Ga0247837, IMG submission 187115) | Freshwater microbial communities from meromictic Lake La Cruz, Castile-La Mancha, Spain - LaCruzMarch2015_14.5m | ecosystem: Environmental > Aquatic > Freshwater > Lake | place: Spain: Castile-La...
TTCTGCCTTCTTGGCATTACGAGTAGTGCAATCGGCGCGAGTTAATACATGTAAATGTGTGAGTAATTCACCAGCATCGCGCACGTAACGGCGCACCGCAGAGTCAGTCCATTCGCCATCGCCATAGCCGTGAAAACGCAGATGCAAAGCGGTGAGGGTTTCAACGGCGTCGACTGTCTCATTATCAAAGCGGAGCGCCTTCATGCGCACCTTTGCTAGCCGGGCTCCAACTACTTCATGGTGATGAAATGAAACCCCGCCGCCTTCAATAAGGTTGCGAGTCTTTGGTTTTCCAATGTCGTGTAGAAGCGCTGCTAGGCGAATAACTAGGTTAGGTCCGCCCAGTCTGTCTTCTTGCGCGATAGCTTGCTCTAGCACGGTAATGGAATGTTCATACACATCTTTATGGTGATGGTGCTCATCCATCTCCAGACGCAGCTTTGGAATCTCTGGCAGGACAAGGTCAGCAAGACCAGTATCTACCAAAATAGTAATTCCAAGTCGTGGATTTTCTGACATCAGCATTTTTATAAACTCATCGCGCACCCGCTCAGCCGAAATAATCGAGATGCGAGAAGCCATCGCTGTCATGGCTGCAGTAACTTCTGGGTCAATTGCAAAGTTAAGTTGACTTGCAAAACGGGCAGCACGCATCATGCGAAGTGGATCATCAGAAAATGATTGTTCGGCACTTGCTGGTGTTCTTAATACTTTCTTCGCTAAATCTTCCAGTCCACCGAATGGGTCGATAAATTCTGGTTCGGTTCCTGTGAGCTCTAGCGCCATGGAGTTAACAGTGAAATCTCGTCTGGAGAGATCTCCTTCAATGTTGTCACCAAATTCGACATCTGGATTACGAGAATTCTCTTCGTACTTCTCTGATCGATATGTAGTAACTTCAACAGTGACATCACCGAGTTTGGCTGCAACTGTGCCAAAGAGAATTCCGGTATCCCAGATGTTATCTGCCCATGCTTTAAGAATTTTCTTTGTCTCATGTGGGTGCGCATCTGTTGTGAAATCTAAATCATTTCCAAGTCGACCCAAGATTGCATCGCGTACCGGGCCACCCACGAGTGCAAGGCGAAAACCACTGGCGGTGAAAGCTTGGGCAAGTGATGATGCCGCTGGCGCGTTTGCGATGAGGGAGCGGATAGCCAACTCGGCGGCTGCCCCAAAATTGCTCTTCTCTGCGCTCACAATAGATAAGGGTAGTCGCGTACTCTTCATCTATGACCCCGGCACCTGGTGCGGGCAGCGAAGGTACGAAGAAAAAGTGTAGGCGCAAGCGCCCAGCTCATCGCTCCCCACAATCTCAAGATGTAACGACCCCCACCGCCCCTAATGCAGAGCGCGCAAAAAAAGCACCGGCGAAAGTTGTTTATGCCAAACGAGTAGATGAAGTCAGCGCCGGTGGACTTGTCGTTGATGCCAGCGGAAAACTTGGCCTGCTTATCGGCCGTCGCGATCTTAAAGATACGACCGGCAAGAGAATTCTCTGGTCACTGCCTAAGGGGCATATTGAAGAGGGTGAAACTCCAGAAGAAGCGGCCTTGCGCGAAGTGCAAGAGGAGACCGGCATCGTCTCTGTTATTGAAAAATCTTTAGGCGTAATCGATTTCTGGTTTATGGCAGGTGGGAAGAGAATTCATAAAACTGTTCATCATTATTTATTCCGAGAAAATGGTGGGGTACTGGCGGCGCAAGAAAGTGAAGTAGATGAGGTTGCATGGTTCCCGCTTGCTGAAATCGTGGAACGCCTTGCTTATCCTGACGAGAAGAAATTAATCGCGCGAACAAATGCGGCACAAGAAATGTCTGCGCTATGAAGAAGGTAGCAATAGTTCTGTTGGCACTCATCGCCTTTGGTGTGACACCTGCAGATGCTGCAACTCCAGTTGTAAGAATTACTGATAAACCTCATAAAGATTTCGAGGGCAAATTCCGCAATAATGAATTAGCATCGTTAATCACACCCGAAGGTAAGTTAGGCAAAATTGTCTTTAACCCCTCAAACTCGCGAAAAACGTGGGTGATAGATCCAGCTCTCATTGATGAAATCGCAGATATGGCAGATGGCTATTCGATTGCGGGCGAAGAAGATAAAGCAGGGCAGTTAGCTGCACAGAGTTGGTTATTTGCTTTGAAGTTTACGACGCTTAATAATCCGGTTATCGCACTGCCGTATGGCAACCCAGATCAATCTCTTGCAAAGCGATTAGCGCCAAGTGAGTTACGTTTCTACTCGCTATTTGGAAAGCAGCGATTAGAACTTCAATTAGGTCGTCCTGTTATTGCCGAAAATGGGTGGAGCAAAGGGGCATCGCGCCTAAGTTCTCCATTCAGGGCCCTGTATACAGATAATCGCAGGATGCTCACTGGGCTTTCTACAATCTCAACCGCCCCTGAGATCACAGCTCTTCGGGCGCGACTTGGCACGGTAATGAATCCAGCACTTGATGAGAGTGAACGCGTCTTTTTCTCTTACTCAGCAACGCGTGCGGTTCAGGCGATGACTGCCAAGCTGCGTGTGATTCCAGGTCGATACCAACTCACTTCTACTACCGCTAAGTTGCCAGTGACTTTGGTAAATAGTTTTGACACACCAACTGTTGTAAATCTCTCCCTTATTCCGCTGAACTCACGTATCAGAATTGAGAATGTATATAACATCCAGTTAGCTGCAAAATCGCGGCAGCAATTAACCCTGGAAGTAAATGTCATTGCTCCGGGCTCTGTCCTTGTGAATGCCCAATTTATGAATAGTGAAGGGCAGTTAGTTGGTGAGCAATCTGAGCTAGCCTTGAGCTCGACAATCATAGATTCTCGTGTTGCGTGGTTTACAACGGCTGCTGCAGTTCTATTGTTCTTAGGTGCAATTACGCAATCTGTTCGAAGAGTACGAAAGAGTCGTAAATGAAAAATAACGAACTCTTTCGCGCCTCTGGAATCATGGCGATAGGAACAATACTTTCCCGCATTACCGGTTTTGTTCGTGCACTGCTTGCCGTTGCGGTACTGGGTACCGCGCTCTTAGCTGACACCTTTAACGTTGCAAATACCATGCCTAACATTTTGTATAACTTACTTGTTGGGGGTGCCCTCACCGCCATCTTTGTTCCTCAACTAGTGAGATCTTTTGAAGATCACGATGGTGGCCATGGTTTTGCTTCCAGACTTGTCACAACTATTTCTCTTATCCTCCTCGTACTTGTTGCAGTGGGAGTTATTTTTGCGCCCGCACTTGTTCGTTTATATGCACCAGAATTTTCAACTCCGGGTTTTGAAACTGAGCAAGAGATTGCAGTTGCCTTTACTCGCTATTGCTTGCCACAAATCTTCTTCCTTGGTCTCTTTACAATGCTGGGCCAAGTTGCAAACGCCCGTGGCTCTTTTGCGCCACTAATGTGGGCGCCGATTGCAAATAACCTGGTTGTGATTGTTGTTTTTGCCGCCATTCTCATCACTGAGCGCTCACTAGCACTGGGCACAATTACAGATCTGCAAGTACAGATTCTGGGTTGGGGCACGACGCTGGGTGTTGTTGTGCAGGCGTTGATTTTGATTTCAGTAGTCAAGCGCTCTGGAATACATATTCGCCCCATGTTTGGTCTTGGCGGGCTCGGTAAATCTTTCGGTCTAGCCGGCTGGACCTTGATCTACGTGCTTATCTCTCAACTCGGTTATTTGGTCACAGTAAATGTTGCGACAAGTGCCGCGGTGCGAAGTGCCCAAGCTGGAATAACAACAGGTGTTGGTTTTACTCCATTTACTAGCGCTTACTACATCATGCTCTTGCCATATTCGATCGTCACAATTTCAATTGTGACAGCGCTGCTTCCTCATTTATCACGACTTGCAATAGCTAAGGATGTGGAAGAGGTGCGCAAACAACTCATTCGCGCAATTCGAATGGTCGCTGTTGTTACCGTGCCCAGCGCTGTTGCGTTACTTCTCTTTGGCCCGCTGATGACTCAATCTCTCTATTTAGGAATTTCGCTCGAGGATGCCCGTTACATTGGTTTTGTTCTTTCCGCTTTAAGTATCGGCCTTGTCGCTTTTTCAATCAACCTAATTTTGATTCGTGGTTTTAATGCATTCGAAGATACTAAAACGCAGGTTTTATCTATCTTGATCATTAACATCATCTCAGTTGCTTTATCTTATGTATTCCTAGAAACCTTAGATAGTTATTGGGTGACAGTGGGTCTGGGTATAGCGTTTTCAGTCAGTTACATCGTTGGGCTTTTTATTACTATCTTTTTATTGAAAAAACATATTGGGCGACTACAAGTTGGTGACTTCGCCGCTCAACATGGGCTTCTGTTAATTGCATCCTTTGTGGGGATGCTTCCATTTTTTGCAATTGCTTTCTATTTCGATTGGGCCTATGACGATGCCTCCCTTGCCCTTCGTGCTATTCGATTGCTCTTTATTCTTGCGGGAAGTGGTGTTGCCTATCTCTTTATTGCCAGAGCTCTGAAAGTGAGTGAAGTCTCAGGGCTTAGAGGGTTCGTCGCCGCTACCCTGCGCCGGCGTCGCGATAAGTAATTCTGTTAAGCGCGATATTCTCACCCCATGAGCACAGATATTCGTGAGGTTGTCATTGTTGGATCTGGACCAGCTGGTTACACGGCTGCCATCTATGCCGCGCGCGCTCAATTAAATCCTTTAATGTATGAAGGTTCTGTCACCGCCGGTGGTGCGCTGATGAATACAACTGAAGTTGAAAACTTTCCTGGTTTCATCGACGGAATCATGGGACCAGATCTCATGGATAACATGCGTAAACAATCAAAGCGTTTCGGTACTGAACTGATCACCGATGATGTTGTTGAAATGGACCTCACTGGTGATATCAAGATTATTAAAGATGGTTCAGGAAATATCGTTCGCACCCGTTCGGTAATCCTTGCGATGGGTTCGGCATATAGAGAAATTGGTTTAGAGAACGAGAAGCGTTTATCGGGGCGCGGGGTTTCATGGTGTGCCACGTGTGATGGCTTCTTCTTTCGAGATCATGAGATTGCTGTTGTTGGTGGTGGCGACTCCGCACTTGAAGAGGCAACATTTCTAACTAAGTTTGCAAGCAAAGTTGTATTGATTCACCGCCGCGGTGAACTTCGCGCCTCAAAGATTATGCAGGAGCGCGCATTTGCTAATCCTAAAATCGAATTGTTATGGGATACCGAAGTCATTGATGTTCTAGGTGAGCAGAAAGTTGAAGCGCTCGAGCTTCGCAATACCAAAACTGGAGAAGTAAGTAAGCGTAACTTCACTGGATTATTTGTTGCCATCGGGCATATTCCGCGCTCTGAGCTTGTTACATCTTCTGTGACACTTGATAACGAGGGTTATGTGAAAGTCGAAGGCCGCTCTACCCGCACAAACCTTGCTGGAGTCTTTGCCTGTGGTGATCTGGTCGATCACACCTACCGACAAGCCATCACAGCGGCAGGCTCGGGATGTCAGGCAGCTCTTGATGCTGAAAAGTTTTTATCCCACTAGTAACCTCAACCGCTATAGAATTACAAGAGCTAGCTCGAAAATAGGAGTAAAGATGAGCGCACCAATCAAAGTCACAGCAGCCAATTTCGATGAGGTTGTACTTAAAAGCAGCACGCCAGTGCTCGTTGATTTCTGGGCCGAATGGTGTGGTCCATGCCGCGCAATCGCTCCAATTCTTGATGATATCGCTGCAGAACACGGTGATAAGTTAAAGATTGTAAAGCTCAATACCGATGAGGAATCTGCTATCGCCATCAAATATGGCGTGACCTCTATTCCAATGCTCAATGTTTATGTCAATGGTGAAGTAGTCAAGACAATCATTGGTGCAAAGCCGAAGCCTGCTCTTCTGAAAGAGCTCGAAGGTTTCATTTAATTAACTTACTTTTAGGAAGAGTCTTGCTATGAAAGAGATGTCGGCCGATGACATTCGCTCTTTTCAGCAAGAGCGCGGTCTTCACATCACTGGCGCGCTCAATGAACAAACGCTTCGCGCACTAGAAGAGGCTCGATGGAAGTTGGGCGATCGCTCGCTCTATCTACAAAAGCCGCCATTGATGCACGGTGATGATGTGGCCGCTCTGCAATCACGTCTGACTGAGATGGGTTTTCACTGCGGGCGAGTTGATGGAATTTATGGAGCTATGACCGAAAGTGCGGTTAAGGAATTCCAAAAATCTGTCGGTGTTGCCATTGATGGTAAGTGTGGCCCGGCAACAATTATCGCACTGCTTCGCCTGACAAAAATTGTTTCCGGTGGTGCACCAGCTGCGCTACGAGAAAGTGCGCTGCAGAAAAATCGTGGGCCAGCCTTGGCTAATAAAGTAATTGTGATTGATCCAAGTTCAAAAGATCATGAGCGAGAAATTGTCTTTGATATCGCACAGCGGTTAGAGGGACGGCTATTAGCACTGGGTGCATCTGTTTTTCTCACACGCGGTGCTAATAACAATCCCAGTGAAGAAGAGCGGATTGCATTTACCAATAAAAATAAGGCTGATCTGATGATTTCATTTCATATCGACCAGCACAAAAACCCAGAAGCACATGGTGTGGCAACATTTTTCTATGGTAATGACCAGCATGGTGTGCACTCAATTGTGGGTGAAAGATTTGCATCCTTAGTACAGCGCGAACTCTGTGCACGTACTGACTTCCTTAATTGCCGCACCCATGCAAAGACATGGGGTTCACTTCGCCTAATCACCGCACCTGCAGTTCGTGTAGATCTTGGATATATCTCAAATAGCGCAGATGCCGCCCGGCTGGCTCGAGCCGAATTTAGAGACACTGTTGCCGAAAGCTTCATAATTGCGATTCAGCGCCTTTATTTAGCGGCCGAAGATGATGCAAAGACTGGGACCTTGCGAATATCAGACCTTCGCAGAGCAGGTCTTCGCTGATTAGTGAAGAGGATATTCATTCACTAGCATCGCGTGACCTATGGGAGACTTCTCCTTATGTCTGACATCTCTATCCGCTACCAAACCGGTGCCCCTCAGAATCTCGAGAAGAGATTTGCTGCGCGCGCTGCCGAGATGCTGCCTTCTGAAATTCGTTCACTTTTTGCAGTTGCATCTCGCCCGGAAATTGTTTCACTCGCGGGTGGAATGCCAAATCTGTCTGCCCTTCCAATGGAGATGATAGCCGGAGTAATCAAGGAACTCATTCTCACCAACGGTTCTGAAGCGCTGCAATATGGAAGTGGCCAGGGACATCCAAAACTTCGCGAACAGATTTGCGATGTGATGGCACTTGAAGGGATTCGCGCAAACCCTGATGATGTTGTCGTCACTACCGGTTCCCAGCAAGCACTTGATCTCATATCTCGAATCTTTATCGACCCAGGTGATGTTGTGCTCGTTGAAGCTCCTTCTTATGTTGGCGCCCTCGGTACTTTCCGGCAATATCAAGCTTCGGTTGTGCACGTTGAGATGGATAACAATGGCCTGGTTCCTGATTCATTGCGTGCAGCAATTAAGAGCGTGCGCACCACTGGGCGAAAGATTAAGTTTTTGTACTTAATTCCAAATTACCAAAATCCGACTGGTGTCTGTCTGCCGGCTGATCGCCGCACCGAGATCTTAAGTATCTGCCGCGAAGAAGAAATCTTTGTCGTGGAGGATAACCCTTATGGCTTACTTGGTTTTGATAAGCCATCACCAAATGCAATGCGCGCCGAAGATTCTGAAAATGTTATTTACTTAGGCTCTTTTTCAAAGACCATTGCTCCTGGGCTTCGTGTGGGTTGGGCACTTGTGCCACAATCACTGAAAGATAAGTTGGTGATTTCATCTGAATCTTCAATTCTATGTCCGTCAAACTTCACCCAGCTCACTATCTCTAGTTACTTAGTTGATCAGCCATGGCGTGATCAGATTGCTAGCTTCTGTGAGCTTTATAAGGTGCGTCGCGATGCGATGCTGGAATCACTTGAAGAACATTTCCCGGCAGAGGCCACATGGACAAAGCCTGGTGGTGGTTTTTATGTGTGGGTTAATTTGCCGGCTGAAATTGATACTAAAGCTTTAATGCCAAAGGCGATTGTGGCCAAGGTTGCTTATGTGCCAGGCAGTGCCTTCTATGCAGATGGCCTGGGCTCATGGTCGATGCGCCTTTCTTATTGCCACCCAACACCAGAGCGAATTCGCGAGGGTGTGAAAGCACTCGGTGGTGTGGTTAAGCAAGAGATGGGTCGCAGAGGAACCGCTCTTACTTAGAACCTTCAATGAGATCAACAATGCGTTGAAGATCTTCATTGCCGGCAAATTCAATAACAATCTTGCCTTTACCTTTTCCGCTCTCCACACTCACGCGGGTATCAAGGTAGCCACTTAAGAGTTCGGCGGCAACTAAGCCGGCACCCGATACTCCCTTAACGCTAGATTTCTTAGCGCCCTTACTTGTTGGTTTCATGGTGGCGATAATTTCCTCAGTAGAACGAACACTTAGCCCCTCAGCCACAATTCTGGAGGCAAGCTTTTCAATATCTACAGCATCTGTGAGTCCAAGGAGTGCTCGCGCATGGCCGGCAGAAAGAACACCGGATGCAACTTTGCGTTGCGCCGCATCAGGAAGATTTAATAATCGAATTGTGTTTGAAATCAGCGGCCGTGATCGGCCAAGTTTGAGAGCTAGTTCATCGTGGGTGCAGCCGAAGTCGCTGAGCAATTGTGCATATGCCGCACCTTCTTCTAGCGGGTTGAGGTTGCTCCGGTGAATATTTTCAATTAGCGCATCGCGAAGTAATTCATTATCCGGTGTCTGTCTAATAATGACCGGAATGGATGTAAGCCCGGCAGCTTTAGCAGCGCGGTAACGACGCTCTCCCATTACGAGTTCATATTTATTCTCAGCAACTTTGCGAACTACAGGTGGTTGCAAGATTCCGACTGATTTAATGGATGCAATTAATTCATTGAGTGCACTTTCATCAAAGACTGTACGAGGCTGATGTGGGTTAGGTGAAATTTGGTTGATAGGTACTTCATTTTGTTGGGCAACTTCAGTGCCGGCAACAGTAAGTGATGTGGGAATAAGTGAATCAAGATTTGTGCCGAGCCCACCACGCTTAATCGCCATTATGCAATTCCACCTTTGTAATTAATGCTGACTACATTTGAATCAAAGACAACATCATCTTTGGCTTTCCCGCGTTCTGCAATTTCGCGGGCTACTTGCATATAGGCGATAGCACCTGGTGATAGTGGGTCATATGTCATTACTGTTTGGTGATATGAAGGTGCCTCCGAGACGCGCACCGCACGAGGGATAGGAATATCAATAAGTTCATTAGGAAAATGAGATCGCACATTTGCCGCAACATCATTTGATAAACGTGTGCGCCCATCAAACATAGTTAAAACAATGGTGGAAAGGTTAAGCGTTGGGTTCAATCTCTTCTTCACAACAGAGTAGGTCTCAAGAAGTTGTGACAAGCCTTCCAGTGCGTAGTACTCGGTTTGAATCGGGATTAACAATTCTTTTGATCCAGCAAATGCATTGATGGTAAGTAAACCTAGCGATGGCGGGCAATCAATAAAAATGTAATCATAATTTGCACTAATTTCATCGATAGCAGCCTTGAGTTGTAGTTCGCGGGCAACCATGGAAACTAAATTAATTTCGGCATTGGCAAGTGATGTATTTGAAGGCAAGCAATCAAGTGCTGGAAAACCTGCCACCTTTTGAATGACCTCTGAAATTTGCGCACTACCCATTAACACTTCATAGACACCGGCAGATTGTCGGTGTTCCACCCCCAGGGCAGTTGAGGCATTTCCTTGTGGGTCTAGATCAATGACAAGTACTCGCAAGCCCCCCATAGAAAGGGCGGCTGCAATATTGACGGTGGTGGTGGTCTTTCCCACCCCGCCTTTTTGATTTGCCACGGTGAAAATTCGGGTGGAGGCGGGTTTGGCCATCGCCTCTTTTAGCCGGCGGACCCCAACAACTTTGGGGAGTGTTTCACGTGAATCATCACCGGGCATGGGCCAATCTAACCACTCTTGGCGCTGCGGCTAGCTCGACTAGCTTGGTTTGCGCAGTTCGACGATGCGCCCAAGGCTTATGCCTTCGAGTTCAATCTCGTGCAGTACCGCGTTCTTTACCCCCACCATCTCGGTGGCGGCAGATTCACCCTTCATTGCAAGCAGGGCTCCCCCGGTTTTAACCATATGCCAGCTAATCCTTTTAAGTTTTTCCAAAGGGGCCACAGCTCGGGCGGTGACGTATTCGGCGCTTTTTTTCACATCCTGGGCGCGCCCGCGGATCACTTCAATCCCAAGTCCCTCGGTCGCCTCTTTTAGGAATTCAACCCTGCGTTCAAGGGGTTCGATCAGGGTTACTTTGAGATCAGGACGAGCTAGGGCTATCACTATGCCTGGCAAGCCCGCCCCGGAGCCGATATCAAAAAGGGAGGCGTTTTGAGGCAGAAGCTGGGTTACCGGTAGGCAGTTAAAGATATGGCGTTCCCAGATGCGCTCGCCTTCGCGGGGGCCGATCAGGCCTCGCTCAATTCCGGCGGTGGTCAAGAATTGCGCAAAGGCACGGATCTCTTCCTGACGTTCTGGGAAGTAGCGGCCGACTAGCCCCTCTACTGATTGTTCCACGTGAAACTAGATCTACGCTGGGTAGATAACGACGAAGCGGTTTGGGTCTTCCCCATCTGACTCTGAAGTCAGCCCTAAGGTCTGGATTGTGTCGTGGATGATTTTGCGCTCAAAGGCGTTCATTGGATCGAGCTTGATAGAGCTACCTGTGGTCTTTGCTTGTTCAGCCATCTCTTGCGCCAGGGCGGTCAACTCTTTACGGCGCCCTGCTCTAAAACCATCGATATCGAGCATCAGGCGGCTGCGATCCCCGGTTGCCGTCTGAACAGCTAGGCGGGTGAGCTCTTGGATTGAATCCAGTACTTCACCTTCTGCGCCAACCAGGTGCTTGAGTTTTCCACCCACGATTGCAAGGGCTGCCCGGCCATTTTCCACATCGATATCGATATCGCCATCGAGATCTGCAATATCAAGTAGGCCTTCTAGGTAATCAGCTGCGATATCGCCCTCCTCCTCCAGTTTGGCAGGAGATTTAGGGGCGCGCTCCTCTTTTGAACCAACCACTTCTTCGGTTGCTTCTAAAGTTTCTACAGTTGTTTCGGTGCTCTCTGACATCTTCTCATCCTTTGTCCGGGTTAAGCGTTATTAATACTATTTGTCTGATTTGTTACTTCTTCTTCTTTTTCTTCTTTGGTTGTTGTCGTTGTCCCAGAACTTCTGGAGCTTGCTCCTGGTTCTGGTCAATTTCAGTGCCTTGTGTTTTATTCTCTAACTTTTCTTTCTCCGCGCGCTTTTTCGCCAACGCCTCATATGCCGGAGATCCCGGTGTTGGGTTTCGTTTGATGACGTAGTACTGCTGTCCCCATGTCCAGAGGTTTGTAGTCGACCAGTAGATCAATACACCCACTGGGAAGTTAACTCCTGAGACCGCAAAGATAACCGGGAATGCATACAACATAATTTTTTGCTGCTGCAACATCATATTGTTACTTGCATCCATCTTCGGCATGCCTTTAACCATGAGTTGGCGCTGGGTAGTAAATGTTGTGGCTGACATAAAGATAATTAGAATTACAGTGACGATACGAACATTAAGGTCGGTAGATCCTAAGAAGCTCTGTGAAATCTTGGCACCGAAAAATGTCGCTTGCGCCGCGCTGTCTAGGAATTCACCTTTAAGAAATCCGCGTCCGATAGGGGCTGCTACGCCTTCATCAGTCTTTGCTGCGATTCCGTTAAGCACGGTAAAGAGCGCGAAGAAAATTGGTGCTTGGGCAATAATCGGAAAGCATGACGCAAGCGGGTTTGTTTTATGCTCTTTATAGAGCTTCATCATCTCTTCTGATTGCTTCTGGCGATCATCTTTAAACTTCTTTTGAATCTCTTTCATGTGTGGTTGCAGCGCTGTCATTGCGCGTTGGCTTTTGATCTGCTTCACAAAAAGTGGGATCAGAATAATTCGAATCAGCACCACAAGACCTATGATGGAAAGAGTCCAGGTGACACCTGAGTCTTTACCAAATATGGGAGCAACCGCTTGGTGAATTGCCACCATGACACCGGAGACGATGGTATAGAGCGGGTTAAGAATTGAATCCATTAATGGGCTCCTACTAGTGTTTTATGGGCCTTTTTGGCATCTGCGCAATCAAGGTCTTCATCTACATAATCAACACCGCCGAGTGACCACGGGTTGCAGCGAAGGATTCGGTATGAGGCCATCGCAATTCCTTTTAACCCGTGGCGAGTAATCGCTGTGAGGGCGTAGTTAGAACATGATGGGTAGTACTTGCATCGTGGCGCGAACGCACTAGAAAACAATTGGTAGGTGCGGGTGAGTGCGGTAAGAAGTAACTTCATTAGCGCGCCTCAATTTTCTTTGAGCGCTCGATAAGTTTTTGGATAAGGGTAGAAATCTCTGACGTCACATTTTTATCATCGCTTTGTTTAAGAGCGCGAATGACAAAAAGTGAACCGAGTGGGAGTTCCACAATATGAGGTGCGAGCGCGTGGCGAACTTTGCGCGCAAGGCGGTGACGTTTGACGGATCCGCCGACAGTTTTGTTAATGATGAGTCCGCATTTTGCCGATGCATTATTTGTGACAGGTGAGATGTAGAGATATCCAACAAAGTGTTCTGTAGTAACTCGGATTCCGTTTTTAGTTGCTCGGGCGAAATCAGAGCTTGAAGTTAAACGTGCATCTATTGGGAGCACGAGAAGATCCGTTGCGCTCTTAAAACCTAGGCAGAGAGCTTTATACGGCCCTTGGCACGGCGAGCAGCGAGAACTGCGCGTCCTGCGCGGGTAGCCATGCGCGCGCGAAAGCCATGCTTCTTGGCGCGGCGACGCGTATTTGGCTGAAAGGTGCGCTTTGTCATGAGAACTCCAAAATGTTGAGGGCGTTTTAGCCCTAGCTGGTCATAAATACGGGGGAGGCAAGATGGCAAGGTTACGGGTGTGGATAGCCGCGGGTCAAACCAGCGATCTGCCCCTTCTGCGCTCTGATAATTGTGGATAACCGCTTGCTATTTCCGCCAATGAGGTCTACTTTGCGGGTTCTCCACAGGTTTCCGTCGAAATCGGTCTAATTTGAGGCTAAACCTCACCTTTAGACCACAGCCTGTGGATAACATTGTGGATAAGCCTGGGGGTTGGTAGATGGCAGTTGTAGATCTCGAACTCTCCCAATTATGGGACCGCGTGGTCGAGCATGTTTCGGTGGGTGAACCTCAACACCGAGCATTCTTGGCGATGACCAAACCTTTAGGCCTTCTACAGAAAGAGGGTGGGGCGACCAGTCTGCTGGTTGCCGCCCCGAATGCCTTTGCAAAAGATGTACTTGAATCCCGTCTTCGCAGTGTGATCAATGAGGTGCTCACCACTGAACTTGGTGAGAAAGCAAATATTGCAGTGATGGTCGATGAAACGATCGAGCTCGCAGACCTACCTGCTCCTGCTGTTGCTGTTGAGGTAGTCCCCTCTCGTTCAGGTATGGGCCGCGATATCTCTGATGCTCCTAAATCAGATGAGTTATCACAATTAAATGCGCGCTATATCTTTGAAACATTTGTTATCGGCTCTTCCAACCGTTTTGCCCATGCTGCAGCGGTGGCAGTGGCTGAGGCCCCAGCAAAGGCTTATAACCCGCTCTTTATCTATGGGGAATCTGGTCTTGGAAAGACTCACTTATTACACGCAATTGGCGCCTATGCCAAGGAGCTTTATGGCAATGTGCGCGTTCGCTACGTCTCTTCGGAAGAGTTCACCAATGACTTTATTAACTCTATTCGCGATGATAAAGCCACCGCTTTCCAGCGCCGCTACCGCGACCTAGATATTCTACTGGTTGATGATATTCAGTTCTTAGAAAATAAAGAGCGTACTCAAGAAGAGTTCTTCCATACCTTTAACACTTTATATAACGCTAATAAGCAGATTGTTATTTCATCAGATCGCCCACCTAAGCAGTTAACAACTTTGGAAGATCGCCTTCGTTCACGATTTGAGTGGGGTTTGATTACAGATATTCAACCGCCTGAACTTGAAACCCGTATTGCAATTCTCCGTAAAAAAGCTGCCCAAGATAAGTTAAATGCGCCTGATGATGTTCTTGAATTTATCGCAAGTAAAATCTCTACCAATATCCGCGAGCTTGAAGGTGCCTTGATTCGCGTTACCGCTTTCGCATCACTAAACCGCCAACCCGTTGATATGGGCCTTGCTGAAATTGTGTTAAAGGATTTAATCCCCACCAATGTTGCAACTGAGATCACGGCCCCAACGATCATGGCTCAAACGGCGGCCTACTTCAGCCTTACCCTCGATGATCTCTGTGGCACTTCTCGTTCTCGCGCGTTAGTTAACGCTCGCCAGATTGCGATGTATTTATGTCGTGAGCTGACCGAGTTATCACTACCTAAAATCGGGCAGACTTTTGGCGGGCGCGATCACACAACAGTGATGCATGCCGACCGTAAGATTAGAGAGTTGATGGCTGAGCGCCGCTCGATCTATAACCAGGTAAATGAGTTAACGACGAGAATTAAGCAGCAGACAAAGTAGGTAGGGGTTAGGCGGTAATTGTCTGTTTTCACCCTCTTTACCCCCAAGGTGTGGATAAAGTGTGGATAACTGTGGATATGTAGGGTAAATATGTGTGTAAAGCAGGTACTACTAGAGAAGGTGTGGGGGTGTTGATATGGATCTAGTGTTTATTCACCTATTTACCCACAGCTTTACTGGGGTTTTCCACACCGTTATGGGGTTAAATCTAGGCTCTGACCTGGGGTTTTACCTCTTACCCACAGTTTCACTCTACGGTTACTACTACTACCTTTATATATATAAATCCCGTTTCCAGGCGGACTATCTCCAAATTAGAGTTAGTTCACTACATACAACCAATCTGATGAGTGCGAGGGCTACGGCGTGAAATTTACAGTGGATCAAAATTCTTTAACTGATGGGGTGAACTGGGTTTCTCGTTCACTCTCCACCCGCCCAATTAAAACTGAACTCCTTGGAATTAAAATCGATGCAACCGGTGATGAAGTCTTACTCTCCGGCTCTGATTTAGAAACATCGAGCAAAGCACACTTCAAAGCCGACATCGCTAATAAAGGTGCTGTACTTGTTCCCGGAAAACTACTAGCAGAAATTTGTAGATCACTTCCTAATAAACCAATCACTATTACATTAGATGGCACCCGAGTACTTGTTACATCAGGCGCGGCTAAATTCACCCTCCCCACACTTTCACTCGCTGAATATCCAAACCTTCCAGAACTCCCGGAGACAACCGGCAGTGTGGCAAGTGACACTTTCGCAATAGCGGTAGCACAAGTAGCAATAGCTGCGGGGCGCGATGATTCACTACCAACACTTACCGGCGTCCATGTTGAAATAAATGAAGATACCATCACACTCGCTGCAACAGATCGCTACCGCCTAGCGGTACGGGAATTTAATTGGAGCCCGGCTACACCAGGTGTTTCAACAACAGCTCTCATGCGCGCTCGCACTTTAGCTGATGCCGCTAAATCACTTGTTGGAGCAAAAAACGTATCACTATCTTTTGCACCAGCAACATCTAACGATCGTCTGGCTGGATTTTCCGGCGATGGTAAAACAATGACATCAAGAATGTTAGATGGAACATTTCCTCCATACCGCCACCTACTACCGACTGAGATGACAACCAAGGCTGTTGTGGAAGTAGCGCCATTTCTTGATTCTGTGCGCCGCGTTGCGCTAGTAACCGATAAAACAGTTCCACTACGCCTTGAGTTTAAAGATGGCGGGGTATCACTTGAAGCCGGCGCGGGCGAAGAAGCGCAAGCAACAGAGACAATTGATGTGCTGCTCAACGGTGAGCCTATTTCTATTGCGTTTAACCCAGTCTTTCTAGCGGACGGGCTCCAAGCTGTTGGCACACCCTTTGTGCAAATCTCCTTCACTGGTTCAAATAAACCAGCGATTCTCACCGGGCGCACCGAACCAAATGGTGCATCTATTGATAATTACCGCTATCTCTTAATGCCGATGCGCTACGCCTCATAGAGTAAAAACAACAATGCGCGTCACCAAGCTAGCGCTGACAAATTTTCGTTCATACCCACACCTTGAACTTGAATTTCCAGCAGGTCCTATTACTTTTGTTGGCAATAATGGCAGCGGTAAAACAAATATCGCTGAGAGTTTGATCTATCTCACATATTTATCTTCCCACCGTGTTGCTAATAATCAACCACTTATTTCACTCGGCGCAGATCAAGCAATCATCCGTGCCGAAATCGAGAGCCAGAATCGCACATTACAGGTTGACCTTGAAATCAACGCAACAAAAACAAACCGGGCAAGAATTAACAGCAATCCGGTTAAATCACAACGCGAGATATTGGGCGCACTACAAATTATTTACTTCTCCCCAGAAGATTTAGATTTAGTGCGCGGAGACCCCACCCACCGCCGCGATTTCCTGGATAAATTACTCATCACACAATCCCCACGTTTAGCAGGTGTGATCTCTGATTATGAACGTGTGGTCAAACAACGAAACACACTGCTAAAAACCAGGGCGCCAGAGAGCTCGCTTATCCCTTGGACAGAACAACTTATTTCCTATGGCGCACAGTTATCGGCAGAGCGCATCAAATTAGTAGATGACCTAAACCCTTATGTGGCGGCAAATTATGAAAACCTCAATGAAGTGAAACCGGCTTCAATTTCATACAAGTCATCGACAGATAACTTATCTGCAGATATTGCCCACAACATAGAAATGTTGACGCAACGACAGATAGAAGTAGCACGACAAGAACAAGATCGTGGTGTTTCACTCATTGGTCCACACCGTGATGACCTACATCTACAACTCGGTGATTTTCCGGCAAAAGGTTATGCCAGCCACGGTGAATCGTGGTCGATGGCAATTTCACTTCGTATCGGGGCCTACAACCTACTTAAATCAGAAGGCGCAGAGCCCGTACTTATCCTCGATGACATCTTCGCTGAACTCGACACCACCCGCCGTCAACAACTCACATCGGTGACACAGATGGCCGAGCAAACATTTATCACAGCAGCTGTTGAATCAGACCTGCCAGCCGAACTACTATCGGAGAAGTTCTATGTGAAGCCGGGGGTTGTTACCAAGTGAGTGAAAACCCCCAGAGCAAACGAGATTTTGCGGTAGATCTCTTTCGAAGTTACAAAACCGGATTTATTAAAAAGAAGAAAATTGTTGAACAGCGCTCAAATACCCCTGGAGATCCCACGCTGATCTCTAATGTATTAAGTGAGCTGATTGAAGAACGCGATTGGAATTCTGGGTTAGCTGAAGGAACCCTCTTTGCCACCTGGGCCCAAGTAGTAGGTGCCGACATCGCCCAGCACACAACCCCACTTTCGCTTCTCGATGGCCGCCTGCTCGTGCAGTGCTCGTCAACTGCTTGGGCAACTCAACTAAACCTTGTGGGACCCTCTCTTTTAGAGACCATCAGGTCTAGCGCCCCGGGCGCCCTTGTGGAGTCTCTAGATTTCATCGGTCCAACTGCCCCTAGCTGGAAGCGGGGCTTACGCACGATTTCCAATGGCCGCGGTCCCCGCGACACCTATGGCTAACCCCAGGGAATAAAACCCCACCCCTTCCAGTTATATCCCTTGAAACCTGAGTCGACTCGACTCAACTCTTTGCGTAGAATCGACTCAGGTTACAAACCTCGACCCACCCTGGCTCGAGCGGAAATAACGAAATTAAAGAAGGAGCAAAACCATGGCTAGAGCAGTCGGAATCGACCTCGGAACTACAAATAGCTGCGTATCAGTACTTGAAGGCGGAGAGCCAACAGTGATTGCCAACGCAGAAGGCGCTCGCACCACACCATCGATCGTCGCCTTTGCAAAAAATGGCGAAGTTCTCGTTGGTGAAGTAGCTAAGCGTCAATCAGTGACAAACGTTGAACGCACAATTCGTTCCGTTAAGCGTCACATGGGTACTAACTGGTCCATTGATATCGATGGCAAGAAGTACACCTCACAAGAAATTTCAGCACGCGTACTACAAAAGTTAAAGCGTGATGCAGAGGCCTATCTCGGTGAAACTGTCACAGATGCTGTTATTACCGTGCCGGCCTACTTCAATGACGCGCAACGTCAAGCAACTAAAGAAGCTGGCGAAATTGCTGGTCTTAATGTGCTTCGTATTATCAATGAGCCAACAGCTGCCGCACTTGCCTATGGTTTAGATAAGGCAGATCAAGAACAAACCATTCTCGTATTCGACCTTGGTGGTGGAACCTTCGACGTTTCACTCCTTGAAATCGGAGACGGCGTTGTTGAAGTAAAGGCAACGAATGGCGATAACAACCTTGGTGGCGATGACTGGGATCAAGCGCTCGTTGATCACCTTGTTAAGACATTCGGATCTGCAAACGGCATTGATCTCACAAAAGATAAGATGGCGATGCAACGTATTCGTGAAGCTGCCGAAAAGGCGAAGATTGAACTTTCATCTTCCCAATCAGCAACTATCAACTTGCCATACATCACTGTTGATTCTGAGAAGAACCCATTGTTCCTCGATGAAACAATTACCCGCGCACAGTTCCAAACACTTACTGCAGACCTACTTGAGCGCTGCAAGAAGCCATTCCAAGCCGTCCTTAAAGATGCTGGAATTCCTATTGCAAACATTCAATCAGTGGTACTTGTTGGTGGATCAACTCGTATGCCAGCAGTGGTTGATTTGGTACGCGAACTCACCGGCGGAAAAGAGCCAAATAAGGGCGTAAACCCCGATGAAGTAGTCGCAGTGGGCGCATCCCTTCAAGCTGGAGTACTTAAAGGTGAAGTAAAAGATGTGCTTCTCCTTGATGTGACACCACTTTCACTTGGTATTGAAACCAAAGGTGGCGTGATGACAAAACTCATCGAGCGCAACACAACTATTCCTACCAAGCGCAGTGAAATCTTCACCACAGCTGATGACAATCAGCCTGCTGTTCAGATTCAGGCCTACCAAGGCGAACGTGAAATGGCTGCCTATAACAAGAAGCTAGGCATGTTCGAACTCACCGGAATCGCACCAGCACCTCGTGGAGTTCCACAAGTTGAAGTGACATTTGATATCGATGCCAACGGAATCGTTCATGTATCTGCAAAAGATCTTGCAACCGGCAAAGAGCAAGGTATGACTATCACAGGAGGCTCTGCTCTTTCTAAGGACGAGATTGCACAGATGATGGCAGATGCTGAAGCACACGCTAATGAAGATAAGCAGCGTCGTGAAGAGGCCGAGATTCGCAACACTGGCGACTCACTTGTCTATCAGACCGAGAAGTTCTTAACTGAGAACGCGGATAAGTTCACCGAAGGTGAAGCTGCGACAAAGAAGACTGAACTAGATGAGGCACTTGCTGAACTTAAGACAGCACTTGGCGGCGCTAACTTCGAATCAATTAAGTCAAATACTGAGAAAGTTTCGACAATCTCACAAGCACTCGGTGCGCTCATGTATGCAAATGCCGGAGCTCAAGCTGATGGCGCAACAGCAGGGTCGGAAGATCATGTTGAAGACGCTGAAGTTATTGATGCCGAAGAAGCTAACTAATGTCAGAGACAACAGAGGAAGTTGGTGAAGAAACAACACCTGTTGTAGCAGAAGTTGTAGAGGAGGCTGCGCCGGTTCTCGAAACAGACCCGGTTGCAGCCCTCACAGCTGATTTACAACGACTTCAAGCAGAGTATGCCAACTACCGAAAGCGGGTAGAGCGTGATCGCACCCTGGCGCATGAACTAGCAATTGGTTCTGTTCTTACCGAACTTCTTGCGATTCTCGATGATGTTGACCGCGCAAGTGAGCACAACGAACTCACTGGAGGCTTTAAGGCTGTGGCAGATCAGTTAACTGCAATTACCAATCGCATTGGGTTGGAAAAATACGGTACTGAAGGTGAAGCTTTCGATCCACAAATTCACGAAGCTTTGTCACACGACACATCATCTGAAGTCAGCGTCCCCACTGCATCAAAGATTTTGCAACCAGGTTATAAGTTCAAAGAACGCATCTTGCGCCCGGCACGCGTTGCAGTGACTGACCCAGAAAACTAATTAGTTATGGCTGCCAAGGATCTCTATGAGAAGGATTTCTACCAGGTCCTTGGCGTCGATAAAAAAGCTAGCGCCGATGAAATTAAGAAAAAATACCGCTCTTTAGCGCGCGACCTACACCCTGATAAAAATCAAGGAAATGCGGCCCTAGAAGAGAAGTTCAAGGCTGTCTCTGAGGCCTATGACATCCTCTCTGATTCAAAAAAACGCGCAGAGTATGACGAAGCACGTTCCATGTTTGAACGCGGTGGATTTAGAGCACCCACCGGTGGACAAAACTTCCAAGGTGGAGATTTCAATGACATCTTTGGTGGCGGTAACCCACAAGATATCTTTGCAAACTTATTTGGCGGCGGCGGCAGGCGCGGACCACGCAAAGGCTCTGATCTACAAACAGAGTCAGCTATTACATTTAAAGAGTCAGTATTTGGCACAACCCTTGATCTCAAACTCAACACCGATGGCAACGGGCCGCAGAGCATTTCTGCCCGCGTTCCTGCTGGAGTAAATGATGGCGCCAAGATTCGGGTTAAAGGAAAAGGCGCACCAGGTGAGGCTGGCCCTGGAGATCTATTTATTCAACTACAAGTAAAGCCCCACCCAATCTTTTCTCGCAAAGGCGAGAACTTAGTTCTCACACTCCCTGTTACTTTTGCAGAAGCAGCACTGGGTGCTGATATTAAAGTTCCCACACTTGCTGGAGATGATGTCACTGTGCGATTAGCAGCCGGTACTCCCACAGGTCGGGTCTTGCGGGTAAAGGGGCGCGGAATTAAAAAGGGTGCGATTACTGGCGACCTACTTGTCACTATCGAGGTGCAAGTGCCTCGAAAGGCAGAAGGTAAGGCACAAGAGGCAATCAAAGCATTTGCCGCCGCCACCGCCCACGAAGATGTGCGCGCCGAATTTATTTCTAAGGCAAAGCTATGACAAAAGATTTGCCACAAGAAGATCATCCAGATGATGATGCTGGGCTTTATGTAATTTCAGTTGCAGCAGAACTTTCCGGGCTGCACCCACAAACACTTCGCCAATACGATCGCTTAGGTTTGGTATCACCAGATCGCACAGTAGGCCGCAATCGCCGTTACTCACTTCGCGATATTGCATCCCTTCGCATGGTAGGCCGTCTTGTCGGTGAAGGAATTAATCACGCAGGCATCAAGCGAATTATTGAGTTAGAGACAGCTGTTGCAAGTATGGCGATAGAGGTTGCAAAGCTGCGCATCGAAGTAGATGCACTGCTGGTGGAGAATCCACCAAAAGGGTTGGCAACACGTAAGAAGAGCGATGTCATTATTTACAAAGAAGAGAATTAAGCGTTCAAGAATTTAGTTCGTCCAGCCCACTTTCCTAAAACCGGTTCCACTGGTGATTTCAATACACCTTCAAGCAGTGTCGCATAAACATCGCGAAAGTCGGTCGTCACAGCCAAATCGCCTTTGATGAGATTTTTTAATGAAGGTTGGTCTCCATAAAATCCACCTGTCACTCGGTCGCCAATGACAAACATTGGCCCTGATGTTCCATGGTCTGTTCCTTGGGATCCGTTTCCAACCACACGACGCCCAAATTCACTGTAAACCACCACTGTTACATCACTAGCTCGAGTGGTGGACTTCAGCTGGGTAAAGAAGCGCGAAATTGAATCAGAAACAACCCCCAAGAGTTCTGCTTGTGCGTTCGCCTCATTAGCGTGTGTGTCGAACCCGCCTAACGAAACTGACCACACTCTTGTTGGAGCTCCGGCCGAAATCAATTTAGAGACCACATCTAACTGTTGTGCGAGATCGCTATCGCCCCCGGCATTCCCGCCATTAACTGTAGGCAAATCAGGAATCGAAGGAGCAGGTGCTTTCAAAATAGGTTGAACAGTTGACGAGACTGAGAAAAGATTGCGCATAGAGGAAGCAGCCGCAGCCATGAGTGGAGAATCAGTCCTTGACTTACTAGCTAGTTTCAAACAATTTTGACCAATTGAACCCTTAGGAATGAGGAGTCCACCGAGAGGCAATACCGAACCAGATCTTTTAGCCCCTGCAAATAACGGGGGCAACACAGAACCGAGCGAGATCGCAAGCATTGAATCTTCTGCCTGACTATCAATCCAGCGCCCAAGCCACCCAGTGCTGATCTGATTAGTAGGTGAGGCGCTCTGCCACTTTGCCATGGATGAAAAGTGAGAGCGATCGGGATTTGGGTAACCAACTCCACGAACGATTGCAACCTTTTTCTGATCCCATAAAAGTTTAAGATTTTTCATCGCAGGATTCAGGGCCAACTCTGCATCCAATGGCAACATTGTTTCTGGACTATATGAAATATCAGGACGAGATGAAAAATAGATTGGGTCGGTATAGGGAATTACTGTGTTTAGCCCATCATTTCCGCCGTATAGAGTGACCATTACAAGAATTGGGGTACCTGCGGCAAGTGGTCGACTAATTGCTGCTTGGGCAATTTCATCAACACTCAGTAGCGAAGCGCTAGCGCCAACAGCCACAGTGCCGGCGGTTAACCTCAGGAATTTTCTGCGCGTTAATGTGTCCATGTCATCCTCCTAGGCGTTCACTACATACTCGGGGCTACACAGCGCCAAGACGGCAAATTCCATCGGGTCACTTAATGAGTTACGTAGAGCGCTTTGAGTTCTCGGACTCCATTGCGCAACACCCAACCAGTCGGCACTGGATAGAACTCGACGTTCAACTGGAATCTCTAGCAATCCTCTTAATTGGCTCTGCTTTACCAACCAGGTAGCAAAAGCAATCCGATATTGGGCAGATGCTGAAGATAACCAAGCCTCCCCAGAAGGCCACCCGCCAACACTTGGTGGGTATAACGGAATCTGCCCTAACTTATTTAAATAATTCTTCAACTGAGCAGAAGTTTTTAACTTAGATGGAGTCAGTTCCAGAGCTCGCGCGGCGGAGATAAACCAATCCACTGGGGATTTAACCATTGCATTTTTAGGATCTCGCATCGCAGAATCTTTTGCTACGGCTGCTACCACGCTCAAAATTTCACGATTAGCAAATGATTGGAT
>Ga0247837_1004266_pt1 | contig 23204 bp, 22 predicted proteins | sample LaCtaG_2_FD_187115 | JGI IMG/M metagenome (GOLD analysis project Ga0247837, IMG submission 187115) | Freshwater microbial communities from meromictic Lake La Cruz, Castile-La Mancha, Spain - LaCruzMarch2015_14.5m | ecosystem: Environmental > Aquatic > Freshwater > Lake | place: Spain: Castile-La...
AGCAGTTTCGATTTCTTCCCAAGTAATCGCTCTGAAGTGCCTCGAAGCGTTCCCACATAATTATTAATATAGGATGTTAGGGCCCTAGGAAGGGAAATTTAAGATCTAAGTAGAAAGGCCTGCAGTGAGTTGGCTCTGTGAGGCTCTCAAGACTCTGCATAGTTCCTGCATTTCTTCGTCTACCAACTTGCCCAGTTCGGATGCTTTACTGCAGGCCACTCGGCCGCTTAGGTCCAGCACTCGCACTAGCTCGCAGCCGGCTTGATACTGGAAATACGCACACTTGTCCTTCAGCACTTGCAACTTCTGCGTCTCAACGTAAAGCATACAAGGAAACGCCAGGGACTTGTCCCGTATCAGCGCAGACGCATCCAGTCTATTGGCCGGACTCAGTTCCCACCTGGCCGGGTCTCCTTTCATCCACAGTTTCTCCTTCTTTTCCCCCAGCACCGCTTCATCTCTATGCACTTCGTTCTCTATGCACTCCCGAGCATGCAAGTACGCCTCCAGTTCCTCGAATTGCCACTCCTGGTATCGACTGTAGAGTTCTCCGTAGGAGTTGAGGGCAGAGGAGATGTTGTCTTGGGTGTCTGCCCACTGGCCCATGATGTTGCCCATACATTTGTACAGATTTTGGTGGGTGGTGGTTTCGGAAAGCAGGTCCTGAGTCTCTTCTAGCTCCTTTAGCACACTTTGTAGTGATAGAAGTTCCCTCGTGAGAGTTTGGGAGACGGAGCAAACAGAGGAAAACTGCTGATTCAGCTTGCGAGAAAGCGTCTGTGCACGCTGAGAGTAGCAACTAGCGACCTGGAACTGGTCTTCTTCGCATTTATACAGACAAGTGACGTAGCCTGAGGGGGAAACCAGGTCTTCCACCCCTTGCGGGAACTTCATTTTCGCGGAATCCGCAACGACTCCCTCAAACAAGGCAATTCCACTTGCTAAAAAGGACCTCAGGAAGTGACTGTAGCGGAAAATCTCAGTGCCGAGGGCCATTTCAAGGAAAACAGTGAGGAAAAGAGGCAGTTGGGCGTCTTTGGCTTTGATTGGCAGGGGAGGGACCTGGGTGGGAAGTACGTATGTGCCTGGGAATTGCAGGGAGAGCATGCGGTGGAGCCACTGGAAGTCGGAGAATTTCCTGCGGACTGACCAACCCATTGGCTGCGTAAGCACTTCAAACATCATGACAGGACTCAGCAGAAAGCCTCCAGACACTTCCTCTCCCTGGCCCATTCGCACACTCAGGCCCTTCACTCCGCACAGGTCAGTTTCAGCCAAACTCTGCACTTTTAGACGGTACTCCCCTGACTTCGCTGCAGTCAGACCTCTGTCTTCCTCATCCAGGTCTAAAGCACTCGGACTGTACCTCGCCTTGAACCGCTGCATACAGCCTTGCAAAGAAGCCAAAGGACAGCTGTCCATATCAGGCAGGCTCTGTGCTACGCAGTACTGGGCGAAGAGCCACTGACTGTGGCCGGAGTCTCGGAGCTGGGACTCGATATAGCGCTGCTTGGCGGCTCGGTCGGGAGAGGACATGGAATTAATGCGTTGTGGCCTATATCCCAGACAGCCCGACTAAATCCTAGTCTTTTAGCAAAGTCGTCCTCATCTCTCTCTTCCGCTGTCTTCGAAGCGTCACTTCCTGCAGCTTGTCTAGCAGCGTAAAGGCGACTAAACACCACAAACACTGCCGAACACACAGTAGACTCCCGCCCGCCCATAGCACTCCCGGGCCTTCCGCTATCACCAGCTTCTTAAAGCAGTCCAAAGGACTCAAATAGCGTATCGAAGCTGATTTCGGCTTAGTGGGATCAGGCAGGACTGAGGTCATATAGTGCGACTTGACCACGTCTATAGGGGAAGACAGCCCTGCAGACACCAGACCCGTGAAGAGACAGGCCCACAGGCGAGTCCAGGGACTGGCTTCCAATAGGTCTACAGAGGAAAGAAGCCAGGATTTGGCTGAGTCGTAGGCCGCTAGTTCCACTGTGCTGACCAGTACTGCTTGGTACACTCCACTCGAACTGCCCCTAAACAGTCCATGCAGAACTCCCTCTTTCCCCGTTTTAGCCAGGCAATTCGCCAATCCGGTATAGCGAATTGAGCCGGGGTCTGTGATTAAACGCACTCGGCACACGTCTAAAGGAGTGCACAGCAGCACTGCCAGGCCACTTGATACACCAGCGTTGAGGAACCGGCGTAGGAACCCTCCCTTCTGCAGGTCGTCCCCGAGGACTGCCTTGCCTTGTGTGTAGAACACTGTTCGGGCGCTAGAAATTAGCATTTGTCGGGTGGCAGCGGTTAGCACGCCTCTGTAAAAACCTCGAAATCCGCTCCTTTCATACACAGATTTGACTCCTTCACTCACTGAGCTATACCCCAACAACCCTTCTCTGCCCTTCATCTGCAGCCTAGTCTTCACCAAGTCCACAGGGTAACTGGCCACCTCAGCCAGCACTGCGCTCCCTGCAGCCGGCAGCAGCAGTTCCATTCAATAGAGATTTCGCAAGTAAGGGGAAATAATGATGGACTCAGAAGAAATGCCTGAAAACTTGGTGAAGCTGATAGGAGGGGCGAGGCCTGTGTTTGTAGCCCAGGTGAGTAAGGCGAATGACCACTACGACTGGCAGAACCGCTTCATTGTAGTCACGCATACTCGGTTTTACAACGTGAAAAAGGGGAAACTCTTCGGAAAGTGGTCGAATCGACGCGATTTCGAAATCGACCATATACAAGGAATCGTGCTGCGGCCCTGTGTAGGCGAATTCCTGTTGAAAATAAACGCTCAAGTGAGTGGGGATTACCGCTACAGGGCTGACTGCGGCCAGCACCTAGCAGACTCTTTAGTCCGTCTTAGAAATCATTTGAGGGTGTGGCAGGTCACTGAGGACTTGGATGTGTACCATAGGATGAAGAAACACGCAGCCAGGGCGGATATTTTTGCACATGAAACTCCTCGTAGAACATTTCCAGCAATGGCTTAAAATCTTAAACTTCTAGAGTCATCAAGCCTGTCCTCCAGCCTCACCATCGAATCCATAGAGTCTCTAATGTGGCGAGGAATTGAGAAGAAAAAGGGCAGAAATGATCAATTGCCCAAGTAGGCCTTTGCTGCAACTAGCAGAATCCCAGCAATACCCATACCTGTTTCCTAGCCTCATAATGGAGGCTGTAGCGTTTCTCGCCTACTACGACGCTCGCTGGGTGTTCGAATGGCGACTGAAGCAGGCCACACTGTGCCTAGCAGTAGCCTTCCAGACCGGAATACTGCTGTGGACAGTGTGGGGCTACAATGCTGGAGTGGATATGTGGTGGTGCATCCTTCGTATCAGTGCGTGTCTTATAGTGCTTTGCCAACTTTTCGGACTGGTCCTTGACGATGTTCGCGAATCGCTGGCGAAGAAATTATTTGCCTGTGGCTTGTCCTACTTCACACTGATATGGGCAGGAAAGGACTCTCGTTTGGCCACTTTACCCATAACATTCACGTCTACTCTGGCGGCTCTTACACGCACATATGCTACAGTGTTTCTCCTAGTAGTTGCGATCGCCCTGATAGGCCTTCTTATCAAGGTCTGTTGGGTGCTGCTGTCCCTCACCAAGCCACGCCTTCATCTCCGTCTGCACGGCTACAGGGATAGCTAAGTCTATTACTAGAGAAGTCCAGCAACTAGAAAGTGCTTAATCTGGAGGGCTTGAGAGAGCGCTTCCTTTGCCTTGCGAATTCTTTTGAACTCCGTCTCCTGCGCGTTATTGGAAGCTTTGATGAGCTGATCCAGAAATCTCACCTGTCCTCTCGCCAGCTTCGTCCCGTAGCCTTGCCGAAACGCTTGCTGGTTCGCCATTAGGTACGTCTGCATTGACTGGGAGGGACAGAGTTGAGATGAATAGGAGCTGAGATGGATAGGTCGGCTGGGATGGGAACTGAGGAAATGCAGCGGGTGGACTGAGGACAGGCAGAATGGTCAGGGGCTTGTGGAAAGGCCGCAGGGTAACTGGCTATCTCAGCCAGCACTGCGCTCCCTGCAGCCGGCAGCAGCAGTTCCATTCAATAGAGATTTCGCAAGTAAGGGGAAATAATGATGGACTCAGAAGAAATGCCTGAAGACTTGGTGAAGCTGATAGGAGGGGCGAGGCCTGTGTTTGTAGCCCAGGTGAGTAAGGTGAATGACCACTACGACTGGCAGAACCGCTTCATTGTGGTCACGTTTACTCGGTTTTACAACGTGAAGAAGGGGAAACTCTTCGGAAAGTGGTCGATTCGACGCGATTTCGAAATCGACCATATACAAGGAATCGTGCTGCGGCCATGTGTAGGCGAATTCCTGTTGAAAATAAACGCTCAAGTGAGTGGGGATTACCGCTACAGGGCTGACTGCGGCCAGCACCTAGCAGACTCTTTAGTCCGTCTTAGAGGTCATTTGAGGGTGTGGCAGGTCACTGTAGACTTGGATGTGTACCATAGGATGAAGAAACACGCAGCTAGGGCGGATATCTTCGCCACGGAAAGCTCCGCCCACAGCACTCCCCGAAATCGCTTAAAATCTTAAACTTCTAGAGTCATAAAGCCTGTCCTCCAGCCCCACCATCGAATCCATAGTGTCTCTAATGTGGCGAGGAATTGAGAAGAAAAAAGGTAGAAATGATCAAGTGCCCGAGTAGGCCTTTGTTGCAACTAGCAGAATCCCAGCAATATCAATACCTGTTTCCTAGCCTCATAATGGAGGCTGTAGCGTTTCTCGCCTACTACGACGCTCGCTGGGTGTTCGAATTGCGACTGAAGCAGGCCACACTGTGCCTAGCAGTAGCCTTCCAGACAGGAATACTGCTGTGGACAGTGTGGGGCTACAATGCTGGAGTGGATATGCTGTGGTGCATCCTTCGTATCAGTGCGTGTGTTATGGTGCTTCACAAACTGGTCGAACTGCTTTTTGATGACTTCCGCAAATCGCTGTTCGATCAAATGTTTACCTGCTGGTATTCTTACTTCACATTGGTGTTTACAAGCAATGACTCGCGTTATCCAGATTTATCTACAACATTTACGTCTACTCAGGCGACACTTATACGCATATATGATACAGTGTTTCTACTAGTAGTTGCAATCGTCCTGATAGCCCTTCTTATCAAGGTCTGCTGGGTGCTGCTGTCCCTCACCAAACCACGTCTTCACCTCCGTCTGCACGGCTACAGGGATAGCTAAGTCTATTACTAGAGAAGTCTAAGAACTAGAAAGTGCTTAGGATCTGGAGGGCATGGGAGAGCGCTTCCTTTGCCTCGCGGATTTTCTTGAACTCCATCTCCTGCAGTGCGTTATTGGAGGCTTTGACGACCTGACTCAGGATCCTCACCTGCTCTCTCGTCAGCTTCGTCCCGTAGCCTTGCCGAAACGCTTGCTGGTTCGCCATCGGGTACGTCTGCATAGGCTGGGAGGGACTGGGCTGGGAGGGGTAGGCAGGCTGTGGATAGGTAGGAGGGGACGGGTTAGTGGGCTGAGGGTAGGTAGGTTGGGACGGGAACTGAGGAAATGCATCCGGCTGGGCCTGGGAATAGGCAGAATGGTCAGCGGCTTGTGGAAAAGCCGCAGGAGCTTGAGGAAAGACAGGCTGCGAGGATGCCGGGTTTTGCTCTACATCCATAGGCTCCGAGGACTGCTCATCATTCGGTCCTCCACGTCTCGGAACCCGTCTTTCCTTGATGGCCTTGATGATATCTGCAGCCTTCCACATGCAGTACTTGCGCTTGCTGTCCCAGGCAGGCGGAATGGGACCCATTACTCCCCAGGCCTCTATCAGTTTTGCACAGTTTCTGAATTTCTTCGCCGTGGGTCCGGCCGAGCCTTCCTGTCTGTCCTCCGTATCGACCTGGCAAAAGAGCATCGTCAAAAACCCTTCATACGTGTCCTTAGGCACAGGGTCGCCCAAGGAGCGCTTGAGCGACTCCAACTGGTCCATCTTGGCCACGACTTCCGCCTTGAGTGCTTGGTTCGCGGAGTCGCGGTTGATTTGCTCGATGCCTTTGTTCACGTAGTAAAGCAGCACGTAGTAGGCCACTTCCGGCTCGCGCTCGAAGAGTTCTTGGAAGAGCTCCACATAGATCTGATGCTTCTCCAGCCCTGTCATTTCTATTATGACTCAAAGGCACACTACAGTAAGCAGGTAGCTTAAGGAAAAGTGGCAGCTCTAGTGAAGCACATACTTGCTACTCTTGCACAGTGTACAGCAGCACTAGTAACCAACGCTGATTGGTTTTCTGCGAAATTAGTGCAGATCAGGTGAGATTGTGTTAGGATGTCACACTATCTTGCAGACAAACCAATATCTGAAGGTGACTTTCATGGTTTGTTTGCAGAATTACGCTTCAAGCTGTTGCTGTGGATGTTGCTATTGTGGTCTTTAATGGACAGAATTGTGTACTTCATGTGGAAAATCTGGCCCGGATAGAAGAGATGCGGAGTACCCGAACTCGAGCAAATCAGTTTGGTGTGACTCTTACCTTCCAGAAGTCTTAAACCTGCAGTTACTCATTTGGGTGCTAGAGCTAGGAGTTAAAAGAGAGTACAGCAAGCAGATGTGTGCGCCACTTGTGTGAATTCAAGCACTTCACACAAGGGCTGTCCCAGCGCCCTGTCCGCAAATTGGACTCGCACTTGGTGGCGGAGGCCTCTGCGTGCTGGCTTTTCTGAGCGTAGGATAGATTGAAGGTCGCTGGTTTTGGTGCGCTTGATTAGCTTGAGGTCAGTGCTAGGCGTAACTGAGCTGAGGTCCATTAGTCCTTTAGTATATTAGGTCTCAGTTCTGATAAAAGGATGGAGCAGCCTGGCTATGAGGCTTTTGGTCGGATTTAGGACTACTGAATGATCCAAATGCGTCTGTACTTACTTGAGTTTATCCACACAGAGGATATTACCATAGAGGAAGTGATTCCAATAACTCAGTTCTCGAGCCCGGGGCCTTGTCTCACTCGTTCCCACTAGTCAAATACACTGCTGTGACACATGCACGTCCCTCCTGTACTTTCCTAGGTAGGGAGTGGGCATACACCATCAGAGGTAAGTGCAGCAGACTGAAACTAAATGTACCTTCATATTCGGGGCGTCCACTTGGAAAGACACAGCCAAATCACTCTACACATATAGTTGTACATACAGATTTGCACATATACAGTTGCACTCGCGTTGCCTCTGGTTCTTCCACATTAGTTTTAGCTTTGCATTAATTCGGTCTGTGAAGTTGAGGCCTTCCTCGAGTGACGGTTGTCCTTTACCGCTGAATTGGTATGCAGGCGCATTGGTGTCACAGTCCTTGTGGCCATTGCTTGTACGTCCCTGTCACTAGGACTCTCCGAGTAGGTAGCTGCCAATATATCACTGGCAAAAATGCAAAATCACGCTCTCAGCGACGCGCAGGCGATAGAAGTGCGGCGCCTCTTCCCAATATCCTTCAACCCCTGCTTCGTGTGTGTCGCCTACCGCAAACCCAAGCCAGACAACAACAAGTCCCGACCTCCAAGTCCCCAAGGCAACAAGTCGCTGTGCTCAACTCGCTCTTCCTCCTCTTCCTCCAAAGCCATCCGCAGAGCTGGGTCTGTGGTCCCTCACAGGAAGGTCTCGACTATTGACTGCACTAAGGCTCCCTGCTCTGCGCAGTCCTGGACTGTCACGAGTGCTCGCACGGGCAGACTGCTGTTCAGCAGTGGGGAGGACGACATGCGGGAAATCGCGAGTTTGACCAAAATAACGACTTGCTACATAGCGCTGCTTCTCGCGCAAGACTACGGTCTTAGCGCCCATACACTGATTCCAGTGTCGGCCAAAGCAGCGGGAGTGGCCGGGACTACAGCTGAGCTGGAGACTGGGGACAGAGTCAGGTTCGGAGACCTGCTGTATGGACTGATGCTGCCGTCTGGCAATGACGCTGCTCAGGCACTGGCGGAGTACTTCGGCGCTCTCATTGCTTGCAAAAAGGGCTATGTGACTATGACCAAGAAACTCGACCGGCTCTTTATCAGGGAGATGAACCAACTGGCCAATTCGCTTAGTCTTCGCAGAACCTCCTATCAAAACCCTCACGGCCTCTCCATCAAGAAGAACTTCTCCACTGCGAGAGACATCGGCACTCTCGCAGTCGCCGCAATGCGCTTCCCCGGCTTCCGTGAGCTAGTAAACACTCGCACACACACCTGTGTAATAAGCAACAAAAAGCAACCTGACAGGACTGTGACCTGGGAAAACACAAACAAACTGCTGTTGCTGCCAGGGTTTGATGGAGTAAAGACGGGAGTGACGGAGGCGGCGGGACCCTGTCTCTGTGCAAGTGTGCGGAAGGGGGAAGTGCGCTTGGTGCTCACAGTGCTGGGGGCGAGGAGTATGGAGGAGCGATGGGTGGAAGTGCCCAGACTCGCTGCTTGGGCCTTTGCCCACCTAGAAAGCCACTAAGCCAATACTCTGCCTACCCTAGGCCTGCAGCTCTCTCATCTCTTATTCTTCAATATCTTCTTCTGTATGAACTTCTCATACTTCTCCGCCTTCTCCTCGCTTTGCGCTAGAAGCGACCGGGCCAAGTTCAGCTTCTTCAGCACCTCTGCAGCACTGCCCACTTCCTCGTCTCCATTGAGCACTCTGATTTTCTCCCGCATGCCCTTGTTTTCGATCTCCAGCTCCGCTTTCTTCTTCAGCAGCTCTTCTAGTCGCAGCTCCAGTCGCTGTTTTTCCTTCGCAGAAGCCTTCATTTCGTCGTTGATGCGAGTGAGTTCGTCCGAGCGCTGCGTGGACAGTACTTCCTGTATCTGCGAGTCGCTGGGAGGGTTCATCTGGCTTTGGAACTTGAGGGTGTTGAGTTCAGTCTTTACGGATTTGTGCTTCTCTGCGCGGGAGTCGCAGCCATTCATCAAGATCGCCATGCTCATATGTGCGTTGGAAAGCAGTTCATACAAGTCTTCGATTTCATTGACTAGTGACTGGCGCAGGTCCAGGTCCTCTGCGTACCCAGGAGACATTGTGCTGCAGGAGGAGTCGTCAGGCCCAGACAGCGGCCTGGCTTGGAGCCTCAATTGCTCGTTCTCAGCGAGTGCCTTTTGATACTCAGCCTGCATGACATTCAGCTGCATTGTGCACTCCTGGAACTTCGCCTTGTAGGAATGCGCAGTCCTGCCAGTCGGCGAAGCTATGTTTGCAGGCACTTTCAGACTGAAGTGCGGACCATGACTTGTGAGTTTGAAGGAGGAGTCCAGGTCTGAAGGTGCATACACTTGAGTCGCGTTGAAATGAGACTTGTTAGTGGGAGAGGACGTGTGACTTGTGCGAGTTCTGCTGTTCTGGACTTCCCTGCTGCCGGCCAGAGGCGACTTCAACTTCCGCATCTATTACTTCTCATAAAAATGGCACAACCGGGGGACAAAGTGAGCACGTATAGGACCTTCTTGGAAGCGCGAGTGCTGTGGCCTGCTGATATCCCGGACGACGTGTTGGAGTTCATCATCACAATAGCCAAAGAAGCCATGCGGCAGCACGACCCAGACTCCCAAGGCCAGGAAATCGCCCGCGCCATAAAAACCGCCCTGGACGAAAAGTACCTGCCCTACTGGCATGTGATCCTCGGCAAAAGCTTCGGCTGCCACTGCACCCACGAGACTCGCCGCTTCGTTTACTTCTACCTGGGCAAGTTCGCTTTCATGGTCTATAAGGTAGGCTACTAGGCATGGCACTACGGAAGGGAGACTTCGTGCAAGAGCTGTGGAGCAGGTATGCTCTCCTACCGCCTTCTTCCATCCTGCCCAGCAGTTCCGCCCTCAAACACAAGGTGCTGCAGTACCAACATCAAGCCCGCATGCAGCCTCAGTCCCTCCTCTACATCACCACTATGACACAGCACTATGAGGAGGAGAGAAGTCTCGCCCTGGACGAGGAGTACCTGGAAGGTATGTTTGCGAAGCAGTGGGAGCTGCAAGCCAAGCAGCCCACTGCTGTGAGTTACACCAACCTAACAGGCGTAGAGCATGTAGGGAAGTGGAAAGCCACATCTATGTTCATCAACCGGAACTCGCAACTGCCAATTCTCACTCTGGAGAAAATCGAGGAGTGGTGGGATTACCAGGACTTCAGGCAGTTCCTGTTCGAGGAACAGCTGTTTGTCAAGCGGTTTTACAACTGGTATCGGCGAGGCTTGGCCCCGGGAGTCAGCTATGTCCACTATGACCCGATTTGGAGCGTGTCCCCGCTAGACCCGCAGTACGAGCTGTACCTGTACTACTACTCCATCACTATCAAGCGACTTAAGGGCTGGCGCAGTCCTGTTCCTCTCTACCTCATATACCGCCAAACCCGCCCCTACCACTACATCGCCTTCGCAATACTGGTGTTGTCTCTGCACCAGTCTGAAATGCTGAAGCCAAAACAGAAGAGCACGGTCTCCCGACTGAGTGAAGACTACTGGGTGAGTGAGGTGACGACCTTGGAAAAGCTGATAAAGCCGGACGAGATCATGTCCACTAGCTTGGCTTTCACCTACTTTGAAGTGCTCAATGGAATCGCGTACAGACTCATGGCCCCGTTTTTCCAGTTCATACTGGGGCCGAATGCTAAGGAAATCATAGACACGCCAGTGCGAGAGGCCTTCAAAATCGCTTCGAAGGCGAAGCCGCACCCTGCAGCGCGGGACGAAGACCTGAAGAAGTAGCCTAGTTCCGTAGGGTTGGGAATATAATGGGCAGCAGCGCTTCCATCAGATTGTCGGCTGCGTCCGGCGGACTACCCAGTGCAGAGAGTACGCTTCACACAGATCTGCAGTACCGTCCCAACGCTTCGGTCCAAATCAAGCAGCGAGACGAAACAGGGGAAGTGATTGACAAAGAGTGCCTGGTGTTCACTCTGCCAGCCCCAGTGTTCGCCCTCGCGAAGTTGCTGGCTTGGGAAGGCAGACAAGTTGGTCTGTCCGCCTGCATCTTGCCCGGCTTCGACCCTCGTGGTCTCTACCCCAAGGAGTGCCAAGACACTGCTTTCTTCGACTGGTTCGAGGACGGCTTGCTGCTGGGAGTGTATGACGGACATGGGAGGTTCGGCAAAGAGGTGGTGAAGACAGTGCGCAGGTACGTGATTGCGCACTTCCGCAGCCACGCAGAGGAGTGGAGAAGAGACACACAGCGCTACGTCTTTGACCTCACGAAGGCTTGTGACCGGGAACTGGTGAAGCGCAGTTCTTTAATTGATGTTCGGCTTTCAGGCACTACACAGGTCATGACGCTGTTCTACCAGGGCAAAGTGTACACTGCTAGTGTGGGCGACTCTCGCTCGGTCATTGCCACTACTCGGTCTTTCGCAGCGCCGCTGCCTCCAGAGCGGGGGGAAGACAAGGTAGTGCTGGAGGGAGTCAAGACTCGTCGCACAGTGTCAGTAGACCGTCTACTGAAAGCTCTGCAGTTGTCACAGGACCAAAAGCCGGAAGACCCTGTAGAACTGGAAAGAATCATGACCATGGGAGGCGTGGTTCGCAAGCTAATGGATGAATTTGGGAACGACGTAGGGCCCTGGAGAGTATGGAAGAAGTCCACAAACGGCCCAGGACTCGCCATGTCTCGGTCCCTCGGAGATACGCTGGGCAAGGAAGTGGGCGTCATCTCGGATCCGCTGGTCACAGTGCATGCAATACAGGTGGCGGATGACTTCTTTATTGTATGCGCAAGTGATGGAGTGTGGGATGTGATGGAGAACCAAGAGGTTGCGGACTTCGTGGAGGCGTACAGATCTTCGTGCAAGAGAGAAGCGAATGGAGCGAGTGCAGTGGACTACGTGTGTCCGTCCAACAGCACAATTGCACAACTCATTTGTGAAGAAGCGAGAGTGCGCTGGCAAACTATTGTGGAGGAAGAAGACGTGCTGATAGACGATATTTCTTGTGTGGTTTTGGAGCTGCAGGACTCACACTTGAAGCTGGCTTTGCCGCCCTACCGCCTGGCTGTGTCGAATCTGGCGATGACGCCCCTGGAAAAGGGCTCGGGCTCCGTGCCCAAATCACAGGTCAAAGTGAGAGATCCGAGACGTGGTTCAGTCACAGAAGAGTTAGCACTGAATAAACCTTAGAACGGCTCCGTGGGCTTAGACCAGGGTATAGCTCTATGGCAGAGAGGAAGATTCGAGTTAGAAATAATGTCCTTACCGAAAGCACTCAGCCTGAAAGAAGCGCTGAAACGGTCCTCCTCCTTGATAAGTGTGGACGAGACTGTGCCCAACTGTCTCACCCGAGCTCTCGGCTTTCTCCGCCAGCATGAATTCCCCGCTGCAGAGTCGGAATTCGCGCAGGCTGTGCAATCAGCTGCACAGCACGGGGACATCCGCGGCCTGTTGCTCCTCCACAAACACATCGCGAAGATGTGGCTGAAAGTGTACTCTGTGCGCAGGGCGCTGGCCCACTTGAAGCAAGTGAAGTACGTCGCAGATGTGCTGCACCAGCCCGTGGATAAGATGAAGGCATACAAGGGCATTGGGATGTGCTACCAGCTAGTGCGCAAGTACGACACTGCACTGATCTACTTCAAACGACTGCTGGAATTGGCTTGGTGCCATGACAACATCGACATGGAGTTGCAGGCGTATGACTGTATGGGCAAGCAGTACTACTACTTGGGCAGAATGGACAAAGCCGCTTACTATAACCAGCGAGTGTGGAACGGACTGACGGAAAGGAAGGACTCAGCCGCCCGACTACTCTCCAAACACATGGTCGAATCCAGGCGAAAGAAGCAGCACTGGCACTTCGAAGACGCCCAGCGAGTTGCACTGAACGCTGAGTCTCACGTGAGTTCCGACATCAGCGAGGGAGAACTGCCCAGTCCCATGTCCAGCTCCACTAGTACTCGTTCCTTCGCATTCCTGCCGCACTCTTTGGACCCTGACTCGCCCCGTCCTGCCCCGGCCACGACACGCCTGCCCCCACTTCATTCCCGTCGGCCTGTACTTTTGCCGAGTCTCCCCTACCTAAAGAGCAGCAGAGCGGCTCTGAGGCCGTTCATCATGCTTTCCCATTTGTCCCTCAACAGGTCTCTGAAGAACTACCAGTGCTTGAAAGACGCAAAGAAAATAAAGATAAAGAGGTACCGGGGGGAGGGGAACAGGGAGCTGTAGAAGAGTATAAATATCCTATCTAAGCCTTAGGCTGCCTATACTTCGCCTCAATGGCTGCAATCTGCGCAATTCGTCTGGAGTGATTGGGATGTGCGCTCTCGAAAGCAGTGGTGAGGAAGGTGTCTAGGATTTCAAAAGCCACCTCATTGCCAGTAGTCCGGCCTCCAATGGCCAACACATTCGCATCGTTATGAGCCCGGCTCATCATTGCGGTGTAGTGGTCATGACAGAGTGCACAGCGAATGCCTGGCACCTTGTTTGCAGCGATGGAAATGCCGATGCCAGACCCACACACGAGTACGCCTCTTTGCACTTGGCCGGAAACAACCGCCTCCGCGACCTTTTCAGCGAACCCTGGGTAGTCACAACTCTGTTCTGAGTCAGTGCCGAAGTCCGTCACTGCAACTTGCTTGCTAGCCAAGTAGGCTGTGAGCAGTCGCTTCATGCCTAAGCCTGCGTGGTCACAGGCAATCGCCACAGTCCTCACAGCCTCCATTTATCTCTACAACAAACCCCTCAGTCTCGCCTGGGTCGCTTTCTTCACACGTCTAAACAAGTTGTACTCCACCGTTAGTCTATGTGGCAAGCAGTTCTTGGAAAGGAGGTCGAATAGAGGAAAGCTGTGGCTACGGGCAACCTTGGGCCTGGCGAGTAGTTCAGATAGGCACGGAGGAGGGAGAGGGGTAGTAGGAGCGGGCAGTATAGCAGAGACATCGGGTTTGGGTCTGGGAAATAGGCGAGTCGGCTTCTTTATGATCCTCGATACTGAAAAGGCAGTTTTGGACCTGCGAACGGAAGGAATTCCGAGAGTGAGAGCGGCGTGCTGCACTGCTTGGTTAGGCCGAGTGAATAGCTTTCTCAGCACCAATGACGGCTCTCTCGGCAGTTCCAGAGTCTCAGGCCTGACAACGAAGGACTCAGTGTTGGGTTGCGTAGATATAGTGAAGACAGGCAAGCGAGTATCAGAAGCTGTGGTGTCCTGCACTCTTTCCTGCTTCTCTCTCTTCCTCCTCTTCCGACTCTGAAACTTCAGCTTCCTCTCCTGTGGCTTTTCCTCCAGTCCCTTCCCATCCACCACCACAGTGCTCATTACCACTGCCCTGTCACCTGTGTCTACGTCCCAAGTCACCTGCACATCCTTGGACTCTGTACTCACAGGCGGACACTCACGTCTGGGAGTGCGAGTAGTGTCGCTATCCGGCTTCGCAAAGCCCACGCCCAGCCAGGGCATCACAGGGACTTGTGTATCTTCGGCAGGCTTGTGACTGAGCAGCGGCCGGGCCTGCTCTTCTTCCTTGATCATTTGAGCGATAGCCAGCAGTCCTGCTCGGTACTGGGCCTGCGTGTCTCTCCGCGCCTTCTTCAGTGCCAGCACTCCCTTGTACTTCACCATCTCTGGACTCAGGAAGCTTTGAGACACTCGGCGTAGTCGATCCGCCATCTGTACAGTCGGTGGTAAAAATGCTGCGTAGAGTACTAGTGCGCTGCCTCACTACGACTGAGGGCTTGGAGTCGAGAGTTGCGCGGGAGCAAGCCATAGTGGTGCAGCGGCTGAAGGAGGAGCAGGAGAAGGAAGCGCGCAAGTCCAAGCCTGTGGATGACGATGGCCCCAGTCCTTTGGGAGAGTACGGCTACAGGCCGAGAGGTCCGGAGCCCACTAGGTTCGGCGACTGGGAGAGGAAAGGGAGAGTTTCGGACTTCTAGATAGACAGGTAGGGATAGAGTCCGTTCACACTTTCCGGCTATCCAATGCAAGCATATTACTGTAGAGAAGTGGAGGAAGTTCGTGGAAACCAGGCCATTTCTAGGTTGGCTTTTGATCGAGGTATCTCCGATCACAAGAAGTTCAGCCTTTCACAGATTGAATTAATCCTCTGCAGAGCCAATTTGAGCATTTCCCTATACCTCTCCTTGGGAAAATCCAGGTTGAGCCAATGAAGCACTTAAATGCTAGACAGTTCGCCGCGCACCCTAACTCTGTTGAGGGAGGTGTTCCCTGTAGAACTTTCCTATAATGCTCTTTGTGCTGGCGTTGCTGCCAGTCGTGCAAGCTGACGAGGTGGTGCTGAACATACTTCCCTGGGAAGACTACCTGATCTACTCACTGATTTCCGCCTTCCTTGTGGTCTTCGGAGGACTCATGTCCGGCCTCACAGTCGGCCTGATGTCAATAGACGAGTTGGAGCTGGAGATGAAGCTGGCTTCAGGCAGCGCCGCGGAAAAGCGACAGGCCCAGCGAGTGCTGCCTGTAGTGTCGAGACACCACTTCCTGCTGGTCACACTGTTGCTCGCCAACTCCGCAGCCATGGAGGCGCTGCCTATCTTCCTGGACTACATGTTCTCCACTGTCGTGGCGATTGTACTGTCGGTCACCTTCGTGCTGGCTTTCGGAGAGATAATTCCGCAGTCTTTGTGCACGGGACCGAACCAACTCAAAATCGCAGCCAAGCTGGTGCCGCTTGTACTCACTGTGGAGTTCCTCTTCTTTCCTATATCCTACCCTCTATCCAAGCTGTTGGACCGCTGCTTTGGAGACCACGACGCTCCTCGCATGAACCGGGACGAGTTGAAAACTCTGGTGAGTATCCACGGCAATGATGTCGGAGGCTTGGACCCGCAGCAAGTCAAATTCATCCACGGAGCCATCGATGTGAAGACGGAGTTGGTGGAGCAGCACATGATCCCCTTGGAAAGAGTCTTTTCCCTGAGTGAAGACACGAAGCTGAGCAGGGACACAATCAAGGAAATGGTGAGGAAGGGGTACAGTCGAGTGCCTATCTACCGCGGCTCAGACCCAAACGCATTGGTGGGTATTCTACTGGTAAAGAAGCTGCTGGACGTGGAGCCCAGTGAAGACCTGACTATTGGCGGTAGTGAAGTGGAGCTCCGCACACCCATCGCTGTCGGGCCGCAGACCTCCATCCTCACCCTACTTGGCATGTTCGAAGACGGCAGGTCCCACATGGCCTTCGTGGCGGAGCAGCCTGAGGAGTTGCTACGACATATCCAGCTTGCAGTGCCAGTGCCTGCCTTCGTGCGTGTGATGGGCATTATCACGCTCGAGGACATCCTCGAAGTAACGCTGCACATGAACATTCGAGACGAAAGCGACTTCGACAGACTCAAAGTCAGCGACTTCCGACTGACTAACTCCAAGCGAAGAGTCATTGGACATCGGGCACTGCCGGGAGAGCGTATGAACTCTTCTGGAGGACGGGTCGGACGTAGATAAATGGAAGTACCGCCAAAGTTCCAAGTCAAGAGGTGGAAAGCAGTGGCTGCGCCTGTGTTTGAATTCGAGTTGCAGTGCTGTGCAATTTGCCGCATGTCTCTCATGGACCTGTGTATTGAGTGTGATGCCAGCCAGCAACAGTTTGTGATGGGAGAAGCCTGCGTAGTGGCTTGGGGCGAGTGCAACCATGCCTTTCATTACCACTGCATATCCCGCTTGCTGAAAAGACGCCCAGTTTGCCCGATGGACGACTGCGACTGGAAGTTTCAGCTAAACAGATAACAGTTAACTAAGCTGGATACGGTTTTCAGCTATATGCCGCTCGACCGCCATATCTTCGTAGATATCCGGAGTGGTGTAGATCACCCGATCAAAGCGCTCCAGTACTGAGTCAAGCGTGTGCGCAGCTTTGGAGTGTTCGTCATATATGCCCGAGCCTATACGTGCATTGGTAAGCGTATTGGTCATTAAGTCCTCCTCCATTGCCTTTCGGTTGATTTTGCGTGGAATCAGCACCGCTCCGTTCTTGACCCAACTATGACTCAGTGCTTGCTCGCAGGTGAGTCTCTGAGCCACGTCCTTGCACAGCATCTGTCCGAGGAAGTCCTTCACGTAGTTGGTCAGTTTGATCCAGCAGGGGCCGGTTAGGTCCAACTTGGCCTCAATAGTCTTTTCAATCAGTGTCTGTTTGTCCTTGCTGTCGAAGGGCAGGCGGCCCCGCACCATGAGGTAGCAGACGACACCAATGCTCCAGATGTCCACAGTCTTGCCATAGGGATTGCTCATGAGCACTTCAGGAGCCACATACGCTAGAGTGCCACAGGGCACTGTCAGCAGGTCATCAGGCCCCACAAGCTTCGAAAGGCCGAAATCCGCGAGCTTAATTGTGGGCAAGTCGGAAGTGTCACTCAGCAGTATGTTTTCAGGCTTGATGTCCCGGTGCACTATCCCGACGTCATGCAAGTACTTGACAGTCTCGAGCAGCTGCTTGGTGATATGGTAAGCCATGTACTCAGAAAACACTCTTTTCTTGCGGATGCGTTCGAAGAGTTCGCCGCCCTCCACCAACTCCATGACGACGTAGACGTAGCTTTTGTCCTCGAAAACCTCCTTCATCTCCACTACATTAGGGTGGTTTAGCAGCTTCATAATTGCGATTTCTGACCGCAACATTTCGCGTTCAGAGTCGTTGAGGCTTTTCTTTTCAATCATTTTGATGGCCCAGCTGTAGCCAGTTTCCCGCTCAATAGCAGAGTAAACATCAGAGAACTTGCCTGACCCCAGCCGCTCCCTGAGTTCATAGTAGTCTTCCATTCTTCGAGACTTGGCTACCATGCGCAGACGCAGCACCCAGGTGTCTCTGTCCGACTTGGAGGAGGTCCAGAAGGAAATCGGGTGAAACCCTTCGAACTGATGAGTGATGGAGAAGCCGTGCTCTTGTCCTTGTGTGAACTCCAGCAGTGGGTCAATGAAGCAGCCTTCCAGAAAGACCACACTGGAGGCGAGGGGCGCTTCAGGCGAGGAGCAGAGCAAGAGGATGTTGCCTTTGACCTTGGCGAACACCCTCTTGATGTTGTCATTGGGTCTGGACCTCTGCTGCAGCCACCCCTCCTTCTTCTCCGGCTGCGTCAGACTGGACCTGGGCGAAACTGGAACCACACTGCCCCTGTCAAAGCAGATGCACGACAGTCCCCTGTTAGTTACATGTGCATGCAGTTCCTGAGTCCGCTTGGCCCATACTTCCTCGTGGAACACACTTGTGAACACCTCCATGATCCTAGGGTGCTGCTCCAGAAAGCGAGCGAACTGCTCGAAGTTGAGACGGTCGCCTGCCTCCAGCTTGCTCATGATCTGCTTGCTCAGGTCCTCCATCTGGTCAGGCAGCATCGAGTCGTCCCGGTGAATCAGCACTGCAGAGGTGCGACGGATAGACCCGACAGACTCTTTGGAGCTGAGGACTTCCTTGGTCTCTTCGGGCAGGTCCACTTCCACTTCCAGTGCCTTGGGATTGCGAATGGTGTGGCGGTAGGTGCTGTAGAGCTGTCTAGGACGCACCATGGTCACCAGTTCTGCTCGGTCGATGTGGCCGTCGTCCCGCAAGTCGTAGAGAGAGAAGAGGAAGCGCAGTTTCTCTTCGTGTGAACTCTTGGTGCAGATGGACAGTCCGGTGGCGAAGTCTTCGTAGTCAATGCGGCCTTTCTGCTTGCGATCGAAGCGCAGAAACAGCCGTTCGCCCCAGAGACCCTGAGTGCAAGGTACAGGGAGCGGGAAGAACAGCAGGAAAGTGGTCTTGTCGATGGCCGTGCCTCCGGAGCGGCTGGCTAGGTCTCGATAGAGGCGATTAGTGAGGCGCAGTTCCTGGGGGGTGACTGTGTGTGGGGTACATTTGGAAATAGCGGGGGACTGCAGGGCTAGCGAGTTCAGTGTTGCACTTGAGGTGGTGTCAGATGCTTCCATGTGACTGGACTTGGGCATGCACACTCCCATTCTTATAATAGAGTCACTCTATCTCCCCACAGCCTTGCCATTGGATGAGGAGAACACGCGGCAAAGAAGCAACAGGTGAGGAGAGTCTTTAAATACTCTTGCCACTAGCGTGGATGGACCCTAAAAAGGACTCCTTTCGAATACGTCCCTCGACTTCACGCCCTTCAGAGCGCCAGCTGGAAGAAGAAACTGAGGAGGAGCTGCCCAGCATAGAGCGCGCCACAGGGTTCCCGCCAGAAGAGCTGGCCTCTCGCACCTCCCTCACTTTCCAGTGGGACTGCAGACAGCAGTCCCTGCAAGAGCTGGGCCTGCAAGCTCGCCAACTCCGCGAGTTAAACCTCAGTGAAAGCTACATCGAGAGTCTGCGAGACCTGGGCACCGCGCTGGTGTCGCTGCAAGTGCTGTATGTGCGCCGCTGTGGACTGCGGGAGTTGGAAGGAGTGTCAGGGTTCCCTGCTCTCAAGGAACTGTACGCAGCCTTCAACTGTGTGCAGTCCCTGTCTCCACTGCTCTTTGCAGACACATTGGAGGTGCTGGACCTGGAGCTGAACGAGGTCACAGTGGTGGAAGAGCTGGAGGCGTTGGAAGGCTGTCCGCTGCTCATTGCACTCACACTGGAGGGCAACCCAGTCACCTCTTTGTCTGACTACCGGGCACACCTCTTTGCACTGCTCCCTGCTCTCTTACTACTGGATGACTGCGGTCCTGAGGACGAAGAAAAGCCAACAGCCCGGGTCCTAGAGCAGCCGCCAGAGAAGTTCACATCTCCGCTGTACAGCAAGTGGGGCGTCACTAAAGACCAACTGGATGAAGCGCTGCAAGCAGAGCCAGACGAAGACGAAGTGTTCAAAAAGGCACTGACCACCCCCAAGCCCGGACCCTCTACAGTGCGCAGGCCGAAAACCACGTCCAGCACCAGAGTCAGACCCTCCATCTTCCAACTCCAGCCAGGCCGCGAACAGGCCATATCAGTGCTCACAGAGGCTGTGTTCGCTGGCAACCCAGTCCGTGCAGCCCAGCACAAGCGCAGCAAGTACTTCGGCGAGGGCGGCGACATACTGACTCTGCTGCAGGAGTTCAAGGTGGAAGAGACGGAGGAGCTGCTGAGCAAAGAAGAAGAGCCGCGCCAGCGTCCACAAGTGCTGATCAGGGTAAGCACTAGACAGACTCGCAAGTTGCCCAGACCTGTCTAGCTCTAACTCTAGTCCGCCCCATTGCATAATGCTGCGGCTGCTCAGACGAGGGCTGGCGGGCAAGGTCAAGAAAGGCTCGCTGGAGTACCGCATGCAGATGGAACGGCTGAAGACAGACACAGTGCGAGATGTCCAGCAGAAGAAGCTGGAAGAGCATCTGCAGGTGAAGGTGCCCACTCATGTCAAGCGCATTTTGGTCATATCCTTCCTGCCAGGACTGCTTGGGGCTGCGGGACTCTTCTTCTATGACTACCTTACGCCTACCTATCGTCGCTGTGTGCGCAGCATTCAGTATTGGCTGGGACTGAACACAGCCTTTGTCGGCGGCAGTCTGCTCGGCCTCGAAGTCATGCGGTACCACCCACTAGCCTACTCCAAGGCCCAAAGCTTGTTCCGAGGGCGCGGCCGAGTGCTAATGGGAGTCACAGCAATGCTGCCTCCACTGTACCTGATGAGTTTGTCAGACCCTGAGTCGTGGGTCGGGATCTTCTGGTACACTCTGGGTTCTGCCCTGCTGACTCTCTACTCCATGGGCCAGGCAAGCAGAGGTCTGTGTCCTGCTTGGCTGTCCTTCATCCACATCCCTATCTTCATTAACAGCGGAGTCGTCGGCATGCTGCTCGCCTACTCGCTCGTCAGCAAAGGCATTTACATAGTTCAGATGGAGAAATTACACGAAGAGCTAGTCTCGGGTACCTATCAGGATAAGTCCTAGGTGCACTCTGTGACTGTCACCGTGTTGTCTTCCAGTGCTATCCTCAGTTTCACCAGCTGCAGCTGACGAATTTGGCTGTTGAGAGGCACTAGCAAGTAGGCAGCCGCATCTGTGTACAGGGCAGTGGTGAGGCTGTGCATCTGCACACTAACGCCGTGCTCTTTCGCCACGAAGGCGGGCTGCGCCCCGAGACAGTAAATGCCTTTGTCGAAAAGAACGAGGAGTTGGTCAGAGAGGGAAAGCACCAGGCCTCCTAATCTGCTAGGCAGTCCCTTGGCCACCCAGGTGAAGCGCTCAGACACAGGGTCGAACACTTCGATTGACTCGCATAGTCCTCCCGCCAAGTAGATCTTGCCCTGGTGCACGCCGGGACTAAAGAAGCGGCGCTCTTCCTTCATGCTGCCGTGTCTGTCCCAGGTGCGTGGTATGAGGGAGTAGCGTTCCCACGACTTCACAGCTGAACTAGTGCCAATACGGCCTCCAAAAACGTACACCCAGTCCTGGTAGCGCACTACTCCATGTGACATGCGCTCTTCCCGCATATCCTGCAACTGCTCCTTCGCTCTGCGAGTCAACATCCACGCTGCTCTCGACCCCGCTCCACCCGTCACCAGAGCTTTGTCGTCAATCCAGCACAGACTGGCTTCGTGGAAGTTCGGAGTCTGCAGCTCTGCGGCAGCCCAAGTGAGTTTGGCCAGGGCCCAGTTGACCTCAGCTGGCTGCAGCAGCAAGGCCTGCAGTGCAGTTTCCTTGTCGAAACTCAGTAGGGGCAGTTCGGGCAAATGACTGTCAGTGGCTCCCAGCTGTCTCAGAGTCTCACTTGCAGGTCTGCTGTAGTGCTCTGGACTCATCTGCAGGTGGGCCTCTCGCAGTGCTGCCCTCCTTCTCGCCAGCTCTTGTCCGTGCTGTTCCAGATCTGCCACCCGGCTCTTCAGCTCACTCAGAGCCTCATCATAGGAAATCTGATGGGAGTCTAATCTGCCCAACTCCCTGGTAATGCATTCACGCATGAAGCTTGCAATCTGCCTGTCTCTTCTGAACTCCTGAGGACCTAACTGGCCGAGAACCGGCATCGCATTGACTGTGTAGAGCAAACAGTCAGGATTGACAGTCTTCCGATGGTCCGACAGATGCTCCTCGCAACTCATTCTCGGAGGGTCTGAACAGAGACAGAAGAACCGCACCGGCTGGTGACAGGTTTCGAAGTGGCATAGCCAGTTGTCGAGGCAGCGGGAACAAGCCTGGTTGGCAGCGAGTGGAGAGTGACAGGAGAGACACACTGGGACGTCCATGTTTACGGCAACAGAACTTCGAAGTCTTCGGAAGGGTTGGAAGCGAGGCTTTGCTCCTGGAGCAGTTCCATACTGTCCTCGTCACCAACTCGCTCGAGGAGTTGAAGCAGGAGAGGCCGGCCTTGTTGTGGCAGGAAGCCCAGCCTTTGAGCTAGCTGAGCGGAGGAAAGAGCATTGGTGAGGCCAGTTTCAGGTTCCAAGACACTGAGAGTGAGGTGCAGTTTGCAGTGGGAAAGGAAGTCACGGACAATGTGAAGACAGAGACGTCCTTCCTCACTGAGGGGGTCGGGGGACTGGCTGGACTCGCCTGCCAGACAGCTGGAAGCGAGACTTTGGGCTCGCTCCTTCACTGAGTCCAGGGCGCCTTGAGCTTCCAGCACCTCCAACATCACCTTCTTTAAATCCTCCATTACTACCTGTTGACTAAAGGACAGTGCAGAAACCTAGTAATGAAGATAGAGCCGAATGGTGCCTGCTGGAGTCTTTGCTTGCAGGAGTTATTCACTTTCGGCTCCTGGAAGCCAGTTTCTTCTAATGCTTTAACTATGTATAGGTATACTGAAGGCCAACACAGACTTAACGGAGTTTCCCTAAGTCTGGAGTCGAGTTGTTAGTCTATCAGCCCTTCCTATGCACTGCACGAAGTAAAGCAGGGAAATTGCTTATTGCATGACCACAGGGAACTCGATTAGTACCTATTCCTACGACCACCCGGCTTGCTTCCTTCTCTTTCTTGCCCATATTTACTATTGTACGTAAGGAAGCGTCTTGTCTGACTCTACAGGAAATCAAAGTCCCGGGTAAATACGGCGCCTGGATAGTTCCCATATGGCAGGAAGGTCCATTTTTGCTTCCAGTAGTTAACTTGACAATAGGTGCCTCTGCGGAACAGGATTTCCGCCTATAATAAGTGACACATTCTTGATATGTACTGTAAGTAGGGAATCTTGCACCGTTTTCTCTGCTTCCTCTACTGCGTGTTGATGTCGTTTGATCGAGTAGTTCAGCGTTAATAAGTAGTTTCCTTGTAGGGTGTGACTTCTTTCATCACTTTTCGATAGTTGTATATATAGGAGATTCTAACAGGCACATAGCTACCCCTATCCTAAGTTTCTCATAAAAGTCTGTACTTCGCTGCTCTCCAAATCAACAGGTCTAGGGTGTTAGG
>Ga0247837_1004268_pt1 | contig 23201 bp, 19 predicted proteins | sample LaCtaG_2_FD_187115 | JGI IMG/M metagenome (GOLD analysis project Ga0247837, IMG submission 187115) | Freshwater microbial communities from meromictic Lake La Cruz, Castile-La Mancha, Spain - LaCruzMarch2015_14.5m | ecosystem: Environmental > Aquatic > Freshwater > Lake | place: Spain: Castile-La...
GTTCCGCGCGTCCAAGCGTCGTGTTCAGGGCTTCGGTGAGCCGCATTCTGTTGAGCTGGCCGGTCAACTCGTCATGGTCGCCCCGGTGCAGCAACCGCTGCTCTTCCATGTAGCGATCGTTGATGACACGAACCACACCGCGAGCCTGTACCGGGCGGCCTTCCGCATCGGGCCACCAGCGGCCATGGTCTTCAATCCAAATGTTCATGCTGCTGCGCCGCCCAAGGGGCTGCAGTTGGTATTGGAGCCTGTAGCCAACGCCGCGCGCGCCGCCGCTGACCTTGGCACCTGCGATCAGACCGTGGTGCTGGCCGATGTATTCCGGTGCCACCAGCATGTGGTAGCTGGCACCGGTAGAAATGCTGGCAATATCGGTGACGCCGAGGACGTTGACGGCGTTGCTCTCCCAGTCGATGCGATCCGTCGTCAAATCCCAGCTATAGGCCGTCTCTTGGATGGCGGACAAAATTCCAACGAGGTCGAGTCCCTCGGCAACCGTCAGCATATCGGCGCTCTGGTCACCGCCGCCGGGGCCAAGCAGCCCCTCACCGGGTCCGGGCAGAACGGGCTGTTCAGAAAAACTCACCTGCAACCTACCCCTTGAAAACCAGCCTCTGATGGCTGGCACTCTATCGGCTCTGACCGGCAGATCGCCGCCTGATCGAGCATGGCCCACGGCCAAAAGCCGCAACCACGCGCCAGAATAGCTCTGAACTCTTAATACATTTCAAATACCGGCCATGCCGTTAACAAAGCTTAAGGAAAATCTCAAAAGGTTAGGGCGCAAGACGTCGCCAACAAAAAAACGGCCAGAACCTTGAGGGTCCGGCCGTTTGATCAGCGATCTATTTCGTTGATAGCTTAAACCGGCGCTTCGCGGGACGTGCCCTGCAGCACAAAGGCGATCTTACTGATCGCCAGATCCAAAGCCGATGTCGCGCTTGGCGACCCGAATGCCGATTGTGAAGCCAGCGACCACGTCGATCACCAGGGCCACAAGAAGAAGGAAGAACACCGAAGTGGCAGCCTGCGGCACCATCAGGAAGGCGATGAGACCGGCGATGAACAGAACCATCGACAGGCCATGGTCAACCAGAGATGCCGTTGTCGTGTAGGTGGCCTTCAGGATTTCCACAAACAGGCAAATCAAAGTGACCATCAACAGCACGTCGCCCCATGTAAGCTTCCAAGTGCCTCCACTCATCATGGTCCAGCCCTTTTCCCCGGACAAAGACGCCCAGCCGTCGCCGACGGCCGCCGCACCATCGTGCAGACCGATCATGACGAACACAAAGTACAGGAAGAACGGAATAACCGTTACGGGAAGGGCTCTTAGCGACATCGGAGGTTCCTTTGTTTAAGTGCTTCGTGACGCAGGGCTCACGATCGAGGGGTATGGCCTCAACCAGTCAGCCTGTGATTCACGTTCGATCCATACTTAATCATGCGCGCAGCATAACCTCAGACTAAGACGCCACTTTGACCCGTCAGCCGGTTTTAGAGGTCGTTCTTCGGCTCGAGAATTTGGCGGCCGCGATACTTGCCCGACTTCAAATCGATGTGGTGCGGACGGCGGCGCTCGCCGCTTTCCTTATCTTCGATATGCGTCGGAGCGGTGAGAGCATCATGCGACTGGCGCTGGCCCTTCTTCATTGGGGTCGTCTTTTTCCGAGGCACTGCCATGAGTTAGCTCCAAATAAAATCTCCCAGCGCGCGCACGAACGAAACGTGCGCGAAGCCGGTACCGGGTTCGCGTTGGCGGGCGTTATACTCACAAACCTGAGCGGGCGCCAGCCCCTGAAACACTCAATTCCCTTCGTCAGTCCCCCCCCGCGCCCGCCGCGATGCCGCAGTTGCCGCTATCGGGACTTGGGGGCCCCGATGGCGCAATCGGCAACATTACCGGCGCTGCGCATTCTGACCTGAATAATAGAGGCCTTTCTTGCCGTTTGCGGCCCAGGGTCGCCGGCGTCGCGGCGGAAAGGATTTGGTAAAGAAGCCGCCAACTGGGCAGCCTCGCGGATCGACAGCGAAGCGGCGGATTTCTGGAAATGGTGTTGAGCTGCCGCCTCAGCCCCAAACACACCCGGCCCCCACTCGGCGACATTCAGATAAACTTCGAGGATGCGCTTCTTGGGCCACATGAGTTCCATGGCAAGTGTGAGGGGCACTTCGATCGCCTTGCGAACATAACTCTTGGCGGGCCACAGAAACATGTTCTTGGCCACTTGCATGGAGATCGTGCTGGCGCCGCGGGGAATGCCATCGCCCGCTTTTTCGATCGCTTGTTCGATGGCATCGAGGTCGATGCCGCTATGGCCGCAGAAGCCCCAGTCCTCTGACACCACGACAGCACGAACGAGATGGGGCGATATGCGCTCGATGGGAGCCCAGCGTTGGCTGATATCCGTCCCGCCGGCCCAACGCAGTGCCATAAGAGCCGAACCCGGCGGATCAACAAACCGGAACAGTGCGACCAGCGCCAGCAGCACCCCAGCATAAGCGGCGGCAGCTTTGATCGCAAAGCCCGCAACGCGGCGCAACCAAATCCTGCGAGAGTTGGCGGGAACTGGATCAAAGGTGGACTGGGCAGTGGCATCTGGTATTTCGGAGGGCAGAGCGGCTTGGGTCAAAGCCGCCGGATGTGCGGCGGCTGCTTCTGCGATGGCCTCGGGCACGGCTGGCATCGGCCCCGGTTCGTATTCTATTGAGGCCGAGCCCGCAGACGCGGCCGGTGTATCCACATCCAGCTCGGCTGAGAATTCAGGTGGACTGAGCGGAAGCATGGCATCACGCGCGGCAATCGTGCGATCCATGCGCTCGATCAGCGGCAATTGCGCTTCGACAGCAAGCTCTCGCCGATCCGGGACTGCATCCGAATCGGGTTCTTGAACGGGGGTTGGACCGATCGCGATTTCAGCAGCGACTTCCGGCCCAGCGGCGGGGATGTCAGGCAAGCCCGCAGCCAAATCCCGGTTTTGCGGCGGCCAGGATGAAAACGCGTCGGCCGTTCGTTCGAGAGCAAAGGACTTTGGCCAGTCTTCTGGCACAACCAACGGCCGCGCTTTGACAGCGCCCGGCGTCTGGCCCTTCTTGAATGGAGGTTCGCCGGCGGTCGCCGCCTCGTCGCTCTGCCGGGTTGTTTCGAGACTGTCCTTGTCAGACACCGCTGCTATACCTTACCCACCGATCACATATGCTGGCGGGTGAAACTTGCCGGCGGGGGCCGCCAGGGTCCTGCCTTCAGCACGCGCGCGCCTTGCCAGCGCCAAAGGTACGCTGTCCATGACTTTCACGCAAAGACTGAAGAAATGCGCCGAACAGGTTGACGCACGGCTCCTTGTCAACCTGGAGGCGATGGCTGGCCTTGAAGACCAGGTTTGCCCGGCCCGCCTAGCTGGTGCCATGCGCCATGCCGTGCTTGGCGGGGGCAAGCGCATCCGGCCGTTTCTGGTGCTCGAATCCGCAGCGCTGTTCGATGTTCCGGTGAACGATGCGCTCGAGACTGCGGCTGCCCTGGAACTGGTGCACTGCTATTCACTTGTTCACGATGATTTGCCAGCCATGGACAACGACGAATTGCGCCGCGGCCAGCCGACTGTTTGGAAGGCGACCGACGAATGGACCGCCATTTTGGCTGGCGATGGCCTTTTAACCCTCGCTTTCGAGGTGCTCGCGAGGCCATCGACCCACCCGGACGCTGCGGTGAGAACGACGCTCATCAGCAGCCTTGCGCGCGCCAGTGGCGGTGGCGGCATGGTTGGCGGGCAAGCGCTCGACCTTGAAGCTGATAAACTGGGGGTTCCCGCGATCCCGACCCTCGATCACATCCGCCATTTGCAAGGTATGAAGACGGGGGCCCTGTTGGTGTTTGCCTGCGAAGCCGGAGCGATCCTTGGCGCGGCCAGCCTGGCCCAGCGCCACGCTTTGCGCCGCTTTGGAACCGCGTTTGGGCTGGCCTTCCAAATCGCCGACGACCTTTTGGATGCGGAAGGCGATGCAGCTACCGTTGGCAAAGCGGTCGCCAAAGATGCCGCCGCCAACAAGGCAACCCTCGTTTCGCTGATGGGGCTTGACGCCGCGCGCGCCAAGCTTGCGAGCACCGAGCAAGAGGCCATTGCCGCGCTCGGCCTTTTCGGCGCTAAAGCTGATGTCTTGCGCGAAGCCGCAGCGTTTGTCGTTCAGAGAAAAGCGTAAGGCGTTTACTGGGCAACTGCCGTCTTCATGGCAGCGCGCACGCGCTCGCCAGCAGGCAGGCCCTTGGCGTACCGGCTTTCAATATATTCCTCGACGATGTCTTTGAAGGCATCCGAAATGCCAGCCCCGCGCAAGGTCATGGCTTTCTGGCCGTCGATGAAAATCGGAGCGGCGGGTGTTTCACCCGTGCCCGGCAACGAGATACCGATATCTGCGTGCTTGCTCTCACCCGGGCCATTCACAATGCAGCCCATGACCGCAAGATTGAGCGTTTCAACGCCGGGATATCGAGTCTTCCACTCCGGCATGCGATCACGGATCATGTTTTGAACATCGCGCGCCAATTCCTGGAACACGGTCGATGTTGTGCGCCCGCAGCCTGGGCACGCTGCGACCACAGGCACGAAGGCACGCAAGCCCATGGTTTGCAGCAATTCTTGCGCCGCGCGCACTTCGATGGTGCGGTCGCCACCCGGCTCGGGCGTGAGTGAGAAGCGGATAGTATCGCCGATGCCGCGCTGAAGCAGGATCCCCATAGCCGCCGACGAGGCGACAATTCCCTTCGACCCCATTCCGGCTTCCGTTAATCCGAGGTGCAGGGCATAGTGGCAGCGCCCGGCCAGCATGGTGTAGCAGGCAATCAGATCCTGCACCGACGACACTTTCGCCGAAATGATGATCTTGTCTGCGCCAAGCCCCAGTTCTTCGGCCCTGGCCGCCGACAACAAGCCGGACTGAACCATGGCCTCATGCATCACCGCGCGCGCCGGCTTTGGCTGCGCTGCGGCGGCGTTTTCGTCCATCAAATGCGTCAGCAGTTCTTGATCGAGCGAGCCCCAGTTGACGCCAATGCGCACGGGCTTGTTGTAGCGCATCGCCATTTCGATGATCGACGAGAACTGCTTGTCTCGCTTATCTCGAAAGCCGACATTTCCGGGATTGATGCGATACTTATCGAGCGCTTCGGCACAGGCTGGATTGTCGCCGAGCAGTGTGTGGCCGATGTAATGGAAATCGCCAACCAAAGGAACTTTGACGCCGCGCTTCACCAGCCCGTCGCGAATGTGCGGCACGGCTTTGGCCGCCTCATCGCGGTCCACCGTGATGCGAACCAGTTCCGAGCCGGCGTGGGCAAGCGCTGCGACCTGCGCGATGGTACCATCGATATCAGCAGTGTCGGTATTGGTCATCGACTGCACGACGACAGGATGGCCGCCGCCGACGATCACACTACCAACCGGGACCGCCACCGACACGCGCCGGGCCTGCAGACTGTTCACCATCACATTGGTTTGGGGACTGCTAGACATGTTTCTCTAACGATTCCTGTGGCCTGCCACCTCAGCCCGCCTTCTTGGGGGTGCAGCGCGAACAGGTGCCTGAAACTTCAACGAACTTGACCTTGGGCGTAAACCCGCCGCTGCGCGCGCGCTCGCCGACGAGATCGAAGATGTCCTGACCGTCGACCTCGGCAACCGCACCGCACGCCTCGCACGACAAGAAGATTGGGCGGCGCCCCGTGGCCGTATGATCGGCGCGACGGCAGGCAAAAAATGCGTTTTTGCTTTCAAGGCGATGGATGACACCAGCGCCAAGCAGCGCGTCGATGGCGCGGTAGATCGATATGGGGGCAACCCGCGTGCCCTTGTCGGCCATGCGTGCCAGAATTTCATAAGCCCCAATGGACGACTGCGTGCTGGCAATCTCGCTGTAGACTTGCTGACGCAGTTTGGTAAATCGCAAGTCTTTCTGCCCAAAAGCCACTTCCGCCCGCTCCATCATCTGGGTGAGCTTCTTGCCGTCCTGCTTTTCAGGCGCCGGGAGTTGTGTTTTGCCTGAGGCGGTCGCCATGCGGGACGCTCTTTTTGTGATTGGCTTTGAATTGCAACATAGCATGACCAACTGGCTTGACCAGCCCGGCGGAACCTCAAGTGACACATTTCAGGTGTTAAGCACCTAGCCGATGCGGCTGGGCTAAGGTTGTGCTTACCTCTCTAAGTCGAGCGCACGAGCTAACTTCGCGGCTTGGTCCACTGCGGAGATATTAAATCCTCTTCATTGTCAGCCACCCGCCGTATTGTTGCCTCACAGGCAACATGGCATGGTCCAGGAGTTGTGATGAGTTTGAGACATAGTGTTCCGCCGGTCACTGACGATCCGCACCGGCGGCACTGCCGCTATTCGTACGATCCGCGGATTGGCAGGCTGCAATTTTGAGTGGCATGTGGAGGTGACGAGGTCCAACGCGATTAACCCGCTACGGCCGCACCTTTTAGAGGGACTTCGACATGGGTTGGGATGTGAAGGCAACCGCGGATGCCATCGGGCAGCAAATCCCCGATGCGTCGTCTCTGCCAGAGTTGCCGGCGGCCTCGGCCTTCGTCGAGCAATTGACACAACTGGTAGGGCTGGTTCCGCCCAACACGGCCGGCGTCATCGCGCTCGCTTCAATCGTCGCCGCTTTTATTTTCTACACCGACATGGGCAAGGCTCTGCGCACCAACATGCGCGAAACCGTGCTTGGCAATTGGCGGCTTGCCCTTCTCGGCGCCACGGGTCTCGCCCTGTCACTCGCCTCTGGGTACACCACCTGGGACGGCATGCGGAACTTTACCGGCGAAGCAACCCTGTCGCTGCTCATCACCTTCGGCATCCAGGGTGTGATGCTAATCATCGCCTGGCTGATTGGTGAAAGCTTTGCGACCGGCATGAGCCAGACCGTGAGCGGCCAAAGCGGATTGAGCGGCAAAGCCCAAGCCATCGCTGGCATGCTCGGCGGGCTCATCTTGTCGGTGGTGCTGTTCTCGATTGCCTTCGTCTCGCCCACAGTTTTCGCTGCCAACGGCGATACCCTGCTGTACGTGGCCGCCGCCGCGGGGCTGTTTTTCCTGGTGATGGCATTCCAGTGGGACATTTTGCATCCCTATCTGCAATCCTCGCGCGTGATTTTGAAGAACTCCATACTGTGGGTGATGTTTGTCGCGTGCATGGCGACGTCGGTGTTCTTCTCCTTCGATAGCCTGTTCTCGGCCATCTTCCCGCAAAAGGAACGCGCGCGCGCCGCCGAATTGCGCGCACAGAATCAAGTTGCTGGCATCGTCTCCGATATCGGCCAGACAATTTCGGCGCGCCAGCTCACCGCCGCGCAAGAACTATTCGTAACCGAAGGCTGGACCGCCTACGACACCCAGCTTGCAACGCTTGCCAAAGCCGCCAAGGAAAGCGAAGGCGAAGTCGAGCGCTATCTTCAGGCCCAGACCGAAGCCCGCAACAACGCGATCGCATCGCAACACGAGCGCATTGTCACCGCGCAAAGCGGACAGGCCGGGCTTGCCATCAAGAAGGTCGCGCTCACCGACGAGCTATCGCGCCTCAAGGCCGAGCGGCCGGCCCTTGCCGCCGAATTTGGAGAAAAGAAAGCCGATCTCGATGCGCGCGCCAAGGAGATCGACGCCAAGCGCGTTGAAGCCATGGCCGAGGACAAAGGCGTCGAAGGCACGCTGAAAGAAGGCCGGGGGCCGATCTGGCGTCAGCGCATGGCCGAAATGGCCAAGTTGCAGGATTATTTCAAAATCGGCGAAGAGCGCGTGAAGGACGCCAAGAAGCGGCTCGATGGCGTCGAAACCCGTTTGGCGCAGATCGAGCGCGAATTGGCGTCCGTCGATGGCGATCTCGCAAAGCTAAAGGGCGAGGAACAAACCGCCGGGCAGCGCATTAAGATGACGGAATCGGCAACCACGGTCGATAGCGGCGCGCCGCTCGACCCGTCACGCATGTTGCCTCAGTTCGAGCAAGCCCGCGTTGACTTCCGCCAGCAGCCAACGCAAGAGCGCCTCGGCGACGTACAAAAGGTGTGCTCGCAGATCCTCGGCGCCATGCTGACGGCCACGGCTGACACCAAGAAGAAGGTGCAAGGCCTCGACTGCGACCCGAAAAAGGCTGTCGAAGCCGCCAGCGTGCTGTTCGCCCTTAATAGCGGCGCAGTTGCCTTCACCGGCAATTGCTCGGGCGGCGACAAGCTCGCCCAGAACGGCTCGACCGATCAACTTTTTGGCTTTGCCCGCAAGTGCCTGTCGGACAGCGGCTTGCCGTCGGAAGAAACCAACACCCTGCGCTCGCAGATCAACCTGATGGAGCTTAATCGCGACGACAAAGCCCATCGCTTCGTCGTCACCGTCAATGCCTTTCAGGATGGCAACCGGCTGGCCTATTTGGCACTGACGATCGCCATTGCCATCGACATGCTGGTGTTCATGTCGGGCCTGTTCGGCGCCAACGCCGTGCGCTCGCCGCTGTCGGATATGCCGAGCAACAAGGCGCGCACCGCACGGCAACTCGAAGACATCATCGAGAATGCGCTGCTGCCCGAAACCTTCACGGCGGCCAGCGCCACACTTGAGGCCATGCATCCGATCACGCCGTTCAACGGCTACACGCAAGAAGTGATCGTTCCCTTCGAAGAGGCTCCGAACCGCGCGCGCATTTTGAAAGTGCTGAACGCGGCCTCGACCATTGGCGCCATCATCCGCGATCCAAATCGCCCGGAACGCTATCTGGTGCGGCCGGAACTGTTCGAGTTTTTGTCGGTTGTTTCAAAGAAGGCGTTCGCTGCCGAACCCGGCAACCAGCGTCTCGCCGAGTTGAAATCAACCCTCACCGTCGCCCTGCAGCCGCACGTGGCGGACGCGGCCGACGTGGTTCTCGAACATCTGACGCCGATCTCGGAGCGTGCCGGTGGCTACTCTGCGATCATCATGATTTCGAATGTGCCCGCCCTGCACTTACCCATCGTGCGCCGCGCGATCAATGCCGGCACCGCTGTCGGTTATGCCCGCCAAGGCTCTGACAAAACACACACCGACGACTACGAAGTCCACAAGGATTTCTATCGCACGCTGGCGTGGCTGTCGGCGGCGTTTCCTCATACGGGGTGGCGTCCAGGCGCGCCAGCGATCGAGCCGCCCATGCGCCGGCAACAGCCGGGTTTGCCGCTGAAAGAAGCCCGCGATGCATTGGGCGGGCCCAACGACCCCATGCGGCTGACGTCTCCGGCGGCCAATGCCAACAACGCCAGCGCCGCACGCCAGCCATCGTCCGTTCCCAACGTGCCACTTGATACCCCGGCACGGGAACGCGAGCGCATGGTGGGCGTGTACTTTGAAGAGTTCATGGGCGCCATGGGCCTCAACCCCGAAGCCAAGCAGTACATCCTTGGCCTTGAATCCGTTCGCGAAGCCGCTGCCGATTGCTGGAATGCACTCATTTCGCACGGCCAGCGCAATTCTAAACTGGCAGCCGTGCTTCGCGACATGCAGCGCCAAATGGCCTTGCAGTTCGACGAGACCTACTCGGCGCTGCGCTCGGCTGCTGGCCCGGATGGGCGCAAGATCGACGTGCTCGACGACGTGCGCCAAACCATCCACAGCGCGGAACCGTTGCTGCTGTTACTGCCCGAAGTCGGTTTGATCGGCCGCTTAATCATCGAATTGGAATCGGCTGCCGCCTCCGACGACGGCCAGGGCATCGACGAGCAACCGCTGCTTGATCGTCTGCGCGCCATCGAAGATGAATTGCATGCACTCGATCCGGCCGACGCCAATTCGTGGCGCCGCATCATCGAAGACGTTTTGCTGCAATCGGCGGACGGCGATATTCCGCAGGTGCTCCGTGGCAGCGGCAAGAATGATGGTAAGTTCAAACTGAACTGAGTTTTGGCCCAACACCCGGGCCGGTAGTTATTTGGAGCAATCTCATGACAAGCCTACCCTTCGTATCGCGTTTTTCTGTCCTGCTTGCTGCGATTGCAACATTGGCGCTGGTGCCGGGTTTTGCCGCGCATGCCCAGAGCGCCAAACTGAAGGCCGGAACATTGACATGCAACGGTCAAGGCGGCGTTGGGCTCATCCTCGGCTCGACCGAGCGCCTCGACTGCAGCTATGCGCCGGTCAGCGGCGGCCCCGATCTGTTGTTCGATGGCAAAATCACGCGCATCGGCCTCGACGTCGGCATTAAGGGCAAGAGCGTCATCATTTGGGGTGTGCTCGGCTCCACGACACAGCTTCCGGGCGAGGCTCTGAAGGGCGAATTCGCGGGCGTCGCCGCTGATGCCTCACTTGGCCTTGGCGCAGGCGCGCAGGTTCTCGTTGGCGGCAACAACAAATCGATCGTACTGCAGCCGTTGAGCGTCAAGGGCGAAACCGGCATCAACATCGCCGTCGGCGTTGCCGGGTTGACGCTCACACCGCGCTAAACTCGCTTTTTGAAGCGCTGCACCCAGCCGGGCAGAAGCAGCGAACACTAAGAGCGGCGCGCAAAACTGCAAATGCCGCCGCTCTGCCATCAATCTATCGCCATTCCGCCGCGGGCGGCGCGTAACACCCTCTCTCTGAATGAGAGAGGAGTTTCTCCGCCATGAAGATCCCACATCTGATTTCCGCCTTGATTGCGCTTGCACCCGCCTTCGCCGTGCTCTCGCCGGCCGTTGAAGCCGCTCAAGTCAAACTCGAGGCTGATCTTGGGCAGGCAGCGGTTGCTGCCAAATCATCGAGCAGCGTCTACCTGCGCCTATCTTTGAAATCACTCGCCGCCAGCAAACGGGAAACCCGCACACCGCTTAACGTGGCGCTTGTCATCGACCGCTCGGGCAGCATGTCCGGCGACCGGATCGTAGCGGCGCGCGAAGCGGCCAACGTGGCGCTGGAGCGCCTTTCGGCCGACGACGTGGTGTCGCTGGTCTCATACAATCACAAGGTCGACGTGCTGCATCCCGCCGCCCGGCTCGGCTCGTCGCACGAGAGTTTGAAACGCGCCATCGAGCGGCTGACGCCCGACGGCACCACCGCGCTCTATGCCGGCGTCAAAGAGGGCGGGCAGCAGGTGCGCGAATTCCTGTCGGATACCAAGGTCAATCGCGTCATTCTGGTATCGGATGGGCTCGCCAATGTCGGCCCCTCGTCACCCTCCGAAGTTGCAAGCCTCGGCCGCGACCTTGCCAGCAAGGGCATCTCCGTCACCACCATTGGCCTTGGCCTCGACTACAACGAAGACCTGATGCAGCGCTTGGCGGCTGCCAGCGACGGCAACCATGCCTTCGTCGAAAGCCCGCGCCAGCTCGCATCCATCTTCGACAAAGAGTTCGGCGATGCCCTGTCTGTCTCGGCGCGCGACATCATCATCCACATTGAATTCAAGGATGGCTTCAAGCCAAAGCGCGTGCTCGGCCGTGAAGCGGACATCTCGGGCAATCGTGTGACCTTGAAGATGACGCAGATGCAGTCGGACAACGAGCGCTATGTGGTGCTCGAAGCCGAAGTGCCTGCAGGCCTTTCACCCGGTGACGCCAGCGTCGCCGAGGTCGAGATGGAGTATTTCGATCTCGACACCAACGCCAAGGCAAAATCGCAGGCGAGCGTGCGCGCGAAGATCACGGCCGACGAAAAGGAAGCCGAGGCAAGTCTCAACAAATCTGTCATGAGCCAAGTCACCGAGCAGGTCGCTACTGAGACCTCGGAACGGTCGGTCGAATTGCGCGATAAAGGTGACATCGCCGGTGCCAAAAAGATGCTGCAAGACAACGCCGCTTATCTCAACCGCTTGAAAGGCGCGCTGTCGTCAGGAGAAGCGGCCGCACCTTCCGCGTCGATCCAGAAACTGGACGAGTTGGAAAAGCGCTCGAACGAAGCCGCCAACAGTCTCGATGATGGTGACTGGGACCGCACCCGCAAGGCCATGCGCTACGACCAGCACAAATCGAAGTCGCAGCAGAAGTATTGAGAACGGCGCGGGGCAGGCCGGAGTGGGTTGCTCCACTCTCTTCACCCCTTAAACGGCACCACCGTTTGCCGCTGCGTGCCGAGGTGTTCGATGGTCAGTTCCATCACGTCGCCCGCCACGAGATACTGCGGTGGCTTCATGCCTGAACCAACGCCATTGGGCGTGCCGGTGGTCACCACGTCGCCCGCTTCAAGCACGCAGAACTGGGTGATATAGGCGACGAGATAGGGAACCGAGAAAATCATATTCGACGTTGAGCCCTTCTGCCGCGTCTCGCCATTGACCGTCAGATGCATCGACAGATTGTGCGGATCGGGAACTTCGTCGGTTGTCACCAGCCATGGACCGAGCGGGCCGAACGTCTCGCACGCCTTGCCCTTCAACCACTGGCCGTTGCGCTTCATCTGGAAGCGGCGCTCAGACACATCATTGCAAATGCAATAGCCAGCCACGTAGCTCATGGCGTCGGCTTCATTGACATAGCGGGCGCGCTTGCCCATCACGAACGCGATCTCGAGTTCCCAATCCATGCGGTTGGCATCTTTGGGATAGATCACGTCGTCGAATGGGCCCGACACCGTGTTGCCGAGCTTATTGAACAAAATGGGTTCGGAAGGAATTTCCTGACCGGTCTCCTTGGCATGGTCGGCATAGTTGAGGCCGACCGCGATGAAACTCCACGGACGCGAGACCGGCGCACCCAAGCGCACACCGGCGGGCGCGAGCGGCAGCGTATTGGGGTCTAGGGCGCGCAGCTTGGCGAGGCTCTCGGGCGCGAGCGTTGCCCCATTGATGTCGGCCACGTGCGCCGACAGATCGCGGATGTTGCCCGCGCCATCAATCAGCCCCGGCTTTTCCGAGCCTGCTACCCCAAATCTTACGAGCTTCATGCGCCCCGTCTCCCTTGCCCCAAATCCGTTTCAGCAGGTTTGGTACAAAGGGACGGCCGCGCTGTGAAGGGGACAGATTGGACCTATAGCTGGCAAAAGCGGTGCGCGAGCGGGTTGACGAGCGCTCGGCGGTTCGCGAACAGTGCTTAAACCAAGCCGCACCATCGAACAGAGCCGCGCACCCGGACCATGCCAAATACTCGACCTGAAACTTTGCCACCCCGCGCCTGGCAGCGTATGCTGTCTGGCCGCCGCCTCGATCTGCTCGACCCCTCACCAGCTGATATCGAGATCGAAGATATCGCCCACGGCCTTGCCCGCGTGGCGCGCTGGAATGGGCAAACAGTGGGCGCTCACGCATTGTCTGTTGCGCAGCATGTTTTGATTGTCGAAGACATCGCGGCCGCTCTTGGCGCGGACGATTGGCCCAATGAATGGCGTTTAGCGGCGCTTTTGCACGATGCTCCCGAATATGTGATCGGCGATTTAATCAGTCCATTCAAGGCAGCGGTCGGCTTTAACTACAAGGCCTTCGAGCTGAAACTTCTCGCCGCCATTCACGAGCGCTTCGGCGTGCGCTTTCCCATACCAGAGAGCGCCACAGCCATCATAAAGGCCGCCGATCGCGTCGCGGCGTTCTATGAGGCGACCGTGCTTGCAGGCTTCACAAAGCCCGAAGCATTGATGTTTTTTGGCGAACCGCCCGTGCTTCCACACGCGCTGACCGTCAGTCTCAGTGAGCTGTCGCCGTGGCCTTCAGAACACGCACAATCTGTCTTCAAAGCGCGGTTTTCCATGCTCGCAAACGCATAAGTCCGCCGACGCCATATGCCGTAGCGGAGCCGGTGGGCCGCGAAATCATGGCGAAATTGCGCCCATTTTCAGCGCGTTAGGACAACAGTTGTTACCGAAAATCGCCATGATCCGCGCCTAGCTCGGATTATCCGAGGGAGGGATACAACCATGTCGGAAGCAAACCTGAGACGCCGTACCTATGAACGGGTTGAGCCCATCAGTGACACTGAGGACAGGCCAATCGCCAAAAGAGCTGCAGCCGTAGAAATTGGCCTGAACGCCGCGATCGTTGCCGTCATCGACAACGAACCCGTCGTTCTGGCAGTAAGCGACCCGGCTGATGCCAACACCGCGTTGGAGGGCCTACCATTCGGGCCCTTTTCACCCGTTGATCACCGCACACTTGAGGGGGGCCTCAGGTCATGGGTAACACGTCAAACCGGTTTAGAACTCGGCTACACAGAACAGCTCTATTCGTTCGGTGACCGGGGGCGCCATGCCGAGCCAGTCGACGCCAATCCGCATATCGTATCGATTGGCTACCTGGCCCTCACGCATCCAACCAATGCTAGCGAAATTACCGGAAGCACTTGGCGTTCCTGGTACCAATTCTTCCCATGGGAAGATTGGCGCAAGGGCCGCCCAGCGGTTTTGACGGCACACATTGAACCGCGCCTGAAAGAATGGGCCGAGCGCCCGCATATTGCAACGTCGCCTGCCCGTCCTTTGCAGCGCGCTGACCGGGTGCGGATTTGTTTCGGCCTCGATGGTGCAACGTGGGATGAAGAGAAGGTACTCGAGCGGTTCGAACTTCTCTACGAAGCCGGCCTGATGGAAGAAGCCCAACGCGACGGACGGGAAGCCGCGCTGTCGTGGGGTCCATTACCCAAACTGGGCACGCCGATGCGCTTCGACCACCGGCGCATTTTGGCAACCGCCATGAGCCGCGTGCGCGCCAAGATCAAGTACCGGCCGGTGATCTTTGAATTGATGCCGCCTGACTTCACGCTGTTTGAGCTGCAAAAGACGGTCGAGGCGATCCTTGGACCGCATCTGCATAAACAGAACTTCCGGCGCCTCGTTGAAAGTGCTGGCCTCGTTGAAACGACCGGCGAGGTCAAATCACAGACCGGCGGCCGGCCCGCAAAGCTGTTCCGGTTCCGCAGGGAAGTGCTATTAGAGCGGCCCGCACCGGGCGTCCGGGTGAAACCTGGCCGCGGTTAAGACGCCAAGGTGACTTAGGCGTTGAACTGGTAGTGCCAACTTTTCTTAAGGCCACGCTCGCGCGTGGCCTTTCTCATTTCGAAAGCACATCTCGTAAGCTTTGATAAGCCACAGTTCGAGTTGTTCGGTGGCCGGAAGCAATTCGTTACCGATTTAGGATTAAGCCGTTCAATAAGTGGGAGCAGCGGCGCTAGGTGAAGTACTTATCTAGCAACCGCCCATTCAGATCCGTTTACTTCACACGTTCCCTAGATTTTTCGCGCCCTTTACGAAAGCCCGCAACGAAATCCATGGCAATCGCTCCATCAACCGCAATCGAGAAGCTGGCCAGCGTTGCCATGGCCAGTAGCACCGCTGATGAAGCTGGTAAGAGAATTTTATGGCTGGAGTATCTGGCCCTTGTTGGCGAACACCTTCTTGATCACGGGTGCAGCCCCGCTGTACTGGGCCCCCTTCTCGATATTCATGAAGATCTGCAAACACAGTATAGCAATATTACCAAGCGCGACGGCGACGAGCGCCGCCGCAATATGCAAGTTGCCAGCCCCATGGTCATGGGTCGCATTACCGCCGTGATCGATATTCTCATAGCCGCTGGCTTTTCAGCAGATAATGCGGCGCAAATCGTCAGCCGGCAAATGCTGGCACGCAATCTTGGGCTGCCCGAAGAAGGTGGCGACAGCCGCGGCTGGAAGCGTGTGCAGATTTGGCATCACCGCATAACGACGTTGGGCAAGGCGCATCCGCAGTTCGAGACGTATCAAGCTTTCAAGAACGAATTGCTCGCTCTTCATGGACAGCAAACAGCGTCGCTCGCTGTCGGTCAGGCGATGTGGGACCGGCGTACGCGTTAGATTTAAAAGCCCGCGAGCAGAACCATCGTTCGTCTGTGAAGCGCTGACACCGTCGTGCGGCGGGTCGACATATGACAATAATTTTGCAGCCGCACTGGAACTTCCCGGTTCGATCCATTAGATTAAACACACAGAAAATATGCTCAACACAAGCATATGGCGTAGGTCACGAACGGACAGCCCATTGCTCACGTCCTGGTTATGCTCGATTTGAGTAAAACGAGCATGCGATTTTGGAGGAAGATATGCCCCATAGCTCTTCGCCAAAGCAGCACTCCGTGCCTGCTAAAAGCAACAAGGCAGTATCTAAACCTGCCAAATCGGAGGCACGCGCCAAAATGGAGTTCACACCGGACCTCCAGCGCGAGATGGCGCCGCTCTATGAGCGCGTCAAACATATCGTGACGCCGATGGAATGGGTGCACTACGCCCCGCTCGTCAAGGCCATCAATGAACTCAAGGTGAAGCGCAACGCCGTCATCCTGGCGCACAACTACATGACGCCGGAGATTTTCCATTGCGTCAGCGACTTCAAAGGCGACAGCTTGCAACTCGCCAAAGAAGCGGCACGCTCTACGGCAAAAGTTATTGTGCAGGCCGGCGTGCACTTCATGGCCGAGACCTCGAAACTTTTATCGCCGGACAAGACGGTTCTCATTCCTGATCTGCGCGCGGGCTGTTCGCTCGCCGCATCGATCACGGCAGCCGACGTGCGCCTGCTGCGTGAAGCCTATCCGGGCGTGCCCATCGTCACCTATGTCAACACTAGTGCGGCTGTGAAGGCCGAGTGCGATATCACCTGCACGTCGTCGAATGCCGTGAAAGTAGTCGAAAGCCTGAATGCGCCACGCGTTCTGCTCATCCCAGACGAGTATCTGTCGAAATACGTGCAGACAAAAACCAAAGTCGAGATCATCGCCTGGCGCGGCCATTGCGAAGTGCACGAACGCTTTACCGCTGAGGAACTCAGCGCCTATCGCCTGTCTGAGCCGGGCGTCAAAATCATCGCGCACCCCGAGTGCCCGCCTGATGTGATCGCCATGGCCGACTTCACTGGCTCGACCTCGGGCATGATCAATTGGGTCAAAGACAACAAGCCAAAGAAGGCGCTGCTCGTCACCGAATGCTCTATGGCGTCGAACGTGGCGGCCGACGTTCCCGATGTCGAGTTTGTGCGCCCGTGCAATCTGTGCCCGCACATGAAGCGCATCAGCTTGGAGACCATCTACGACAGCCTGCTTTACATGCAGCACGAGGTGACGGTTGATCCCACTGTCGCGGAAAAAGCCCGCCGTGCCGTCGAGCGTATGGTGAACCTGAACAACTGACGTGGCCAATGGCGGCGGCTCCTTCGAACAGCCCGCGCGGCCGAGTGACAGAGTGGAATATGGGCATGGCGAAAACCGCAACAGCGAAAGTCATCGGCACCGGCGGCTTCAAAGGCTTCAAAAAGCCGAAACCTCAGCTTGGGCCGGGTGACGTCGTCATCGTCGGCGCAGGATTGGCAGGCCTGTTCACGGCACTGAAACTCGCGCCTTTGCCCGTCACAGTGGTGGCCGCAGCGCCTCTCGGCCAAGGCGCTTCCAGCATGTGGGCGCAAGGCGGCATTGCAGCGGCAATCGGCGAAGGCGATACGCCCGAAGCCCATGCCCACGATACGATTGCGGCAGGCGCCGGCATCGTCGATAAGCGCGTTGCCAATCTTATCGCCAGCGAAGCCTCGGAGCGCATTGCCGATCTGCTGCGCTATGGCGTTCCGTTCGACCGCGATCTCGAAGGCCATCTGGTGTTGTCGCGCGAAGCAGCACATTCCGAAAAGCGCATCGTGCGCGTCTCGGGTGACCGGGCCGGTGCCGCGATTATGCAATCGCTGTTTGCAGCGGTGCGCGCCACGCCATCGATCCGGGTGCTCGAACATCACGAGGCCGAGGAATTGCTGATCGAGAACGGCCGCGTCAAAGGCGTGCGCCTCATCCGCGGTGAGGAACAAGGCAACGGCACCTTCGACTTCCTGCCCGCGAGCGCGGTGGTGCTTGCCACCGGGGGCACCGGCGCGTTGTTTGCCGTCACCACCAACCCCGGCTATGCGCGGGGCGAAGCACTGGCGTTTGCGGCACGCGCGGGCGCTGCCATTGCCGATGCCGAATTCGTGCAGTTCCATCCAACCGCGATCGATTGCGGCATCGACCCAGCCCCACTCGCCACTGAAGCCTTGCGCGGTGAAGGCGCAATTCTCGTCAATACAGCGGGCGAGCGGTTCATGACGGCCCTGCACCCAGATGCCGAACTCGCCCCTCGCGATATCGTGGCCCGCGGTGTGTTTGCCGAAATTGCCTCGGGACGTGGCGCATTCCTCGATTGCCGCAAAGCAATCGGTGTACATTTCCCGACGGCCTTTCCGACCGTTTATGCACTTGCCAAAAAGGCCGGGATCGACCCCGTGACCGATCTCATTCCCGTGGCACCGGCGGCGCATTATCACATGGGCGGCGTGGCGACCGACCTTTCTGGCCGTACCTCCGTAGAAGGCCTTTGGGCCGTCGGCGAAGTCGCCTCGACAGGGCTGCACGGCGCCAACCGGCTCGCCTCAAACTCGCTCCTCGAAGCCGTCGTGTTCGGCGCGCGCGCTGCGGCGGACATCTTGAACCTGCTCCCACCCGGGCAAGTCGCCCCGCGTGCCAAGCTGACGCGCGTTGAACGCAACGCCAAGCCGGATCTTACACACCGCAAAGAGGCGCTGGCCCAACTGCGCCAAACCATGTCGCAGCATGTGGGCGTCGTTCGCACCGGTGCGGGACTGAAGCAGGCGCTCGCCGTTCTAACCCACATTGAGCGCAAGGCCGGATGCGATACCATTCTCGCCAACATGGCGCTCGCCGCCAGGTTCATCACGGCCGCCGCTCTGCTGCGCAGCGAAAGCCGCGGCGGCCATTTCCGGAGTGATTTTCCCACAGCCGATCCGGCATTCGCCCGCCGCCGCATCATGACACTCGACGACCTTGATCAGATCCCGCCGCCAGCGCCGGAGCAACCTCCGCGTAAGGCGCCCCGCCGCATGGCGGAGTTGCTCTTGTGAAGCGCCAAGATTTGAAGTTCATGACGGAAATTGCCGGCGGCTTGCCTGCGTTACTCATCACGCGGGCCGTGGAAGCCGCTTTACTGGAAGACCTAGGGCTCACAGGCGACATCACCACCAACGCCACCGTGAGCGCCAAGGCCGTTGCCACTGGCGTATTCGAAGCGCGCGGACCAGGAGTAATAAGTGGCCTTGACGTGGCGCGTGAGACGTTCCGCATCCTCGACCCCGCTGTCACCTTCGAAGCCCACGTCTCAGACGGGGATGCAGTTGCAGCAAAAACCGTCGTGGCAACAGTCAAGGGCAACGCCCGCGCCATCCTGACGGGCGAGCGCGTCGCATTGAATTTCATGGGCCGCATGAGCGGCATCGCAACGCTCACCCGCCGGTTTGTAGATGCAGTTGCCGGCACGAAAGCGCACATCGCCGACACGCGCAAAACAACGCCCGGCCTGCGCGCGTTCGAAAAGTATGCCGTGCGCTGCGGCGGCGGTCACAATCACCGCACAGGTCTTTTCGATGCGGTCCTGATCAAAGACAATCACATTGTAGCAGCCGGAGGAATCCAAGCAGCAATACGCGCAGCCCGCGCCGCAAGCGGCCATATGGTCAAAATCGAAATCGAAGTCGACACCCTCGAGCAGCTTGCTGTGGTGCTGACACACAATGTCGATGCCGTGCTGCTCGACAACATGACGAACGATAGGCTTCGCAAAGCCGTCGCCATGGTCGACGGCCGCGCCCTTACCGAAGCCTCGGGCGGGGTCAGTCTGCCGACTGTTGCAGCCATTGCGGCGACCGGCGTAGATCTGATCTCGGCTGGCGCCTTGACGCATTCCGCCGCAGTCCTTGATCTCGGCCTGGATTTCAAGTATTAAGTCAGCCGGATACCCACGCATCGGCCCTATCCTACCGCGCTGACAAGGTGATAGAAGGCACCGGAAGTTGCTTCTGGTGCACCACCCCACTGCGGAGCAGAGCCTGCCGCACCAAGACCAATACTGCTGTGCCCTCCCTGCGGGATCCACTCTGGCATGCCGCAATCGTCCATAAATTCAGATCCTAAGGTCTCGAAAGCAGAACCGAAGCGGGACGGTCCTCAAATCTTGGGTCTCTTTCCCGCGAACCCCAAAGGGCAGGCAGCGCTCGGCGGCTTTTTGATACTGTCGTTTCTAGCGTTCCCGCGCCTTGCCCCGTGCATCCTGCTCGGCATCGTGCTCGCCTCAATTTTGATCGGCGCTGTTGTTTCGCTGCGCGGTGGCGAACAGCAATCGTTCGGTCCGCAATCCCCCGCTGCTCCCATGATGGTGGCCTTTGCTTTCCTGTTCTGGGCGCTCATTGCCTGCGCCTGGTCTGCCGATCCAATAGGCGGACTGAGCAAAGTACTCATCCTCGCAGGCGTGCTGATTATGATCCTGGTGGCGATACCGATGACAGGCCGGGCCAACCCTAGCGTCACCCGTGCGGTGTGGCACGGGATGATCATCGGCCTCCTGCTCGGCGCAGTTTATTTGAGTGTCGAGGCCATCACAGCACGCGGCGTCACCAAGTTCCTGTTCACTCACTTCCCCTTCTTGCAATCGGGCTACGAAAAACACATCCGCATTCGCCATGGCGCAATTGTCAACGTGTCCGATGCCAACATAAACCGTGCGACGGCCGTGTTTACGCTGTTCTTGTGGCCCGCCCTTCTGGCGGGATACTCCACTCTGAAAGGCCGTCTCAAAGCCTTTTGCTTGGCTGGATTAGCGATCGCAGCGCTGGTCTTGATGGTGTATTCACGTCATCAAACATCACAACTGGCCATCCTGGCGAGTACGGCCATTCTTGGGATGGCATGGATCGGCCCCACCATAACCCGGCGCTTTGTGGCCGTGGGATGGGTGGCCGTCACGGCGCTGGTGGTGCCGCTATCGCTTGCCGCATATACGAACCAGCTGCAGCTTTCCGACTCATTGTTCAATACCGCAAAGGCGCGGATCATCATTTGGGGCTACACCTCAGAACAGGTTTTGCAACACCCGGTCATTGGTGTCGGCACCAATGCAACCGGCGCCCTCGACAAACAGCGCGCCACAGAGAAAGACCGTCCCAGCGGTTACGCCTCGGCAAAAGAAACCCGCGCGCATCCGCACAATTTCTATCTGCAAGTCTGGTACGAACTCGGCGCCATCGGCGCGCTGTTGTTCGCTGCACTGGGGGTCGCCGCCGCAACTGGAATAAGGCTTTTGCCTGCAGCGCTGCAACCGGTGGCGCTGGCCCAATTTACGCTCACGGCGGCCATGATCGGCTCAAGCTATGGCCTATGGCAAACTTGGCTACAAGCAACGATTGCCTTTTCGTTGATCGCCATGCTGATGGCTTTGCGGCTGGCACGCCCCACGACTGGTGCGGAGAAGCTACCGTGAAAATTCTTATGCTTGTCTCGAACCCGTGCACGCACGATGCGCGTGTCATGCGTGAGGCCGAAGCCCTGGCAGAGGCTGGCCACGACGTGCGTGTACTTGCGAAGTGGGCTCCCGGCACGGCGCGCGAGGAAGTCCGCAACAGTGTCACCTATCACCGTCTCGGCACACCGCGCATCCGCAACATCTCAGCGCCGGCATCAGGGAAGGTGTCGAGCGCCGTTTCAAAGCCCGGCGATGCCAATCCCGCCGCTCGGCCAACTCTCTACATTCGGACACGCCGCTACGCAGGCACCTTCGTCCGCAAAGCCATTCTGCTGATGCCGCGCACTGGGCCCATGCTGGTCGATCATGCACGCCTGTTCGCCAAGCCGGGCGCCGCCTTCCAGCCCGATGTGGTGCATGCTCACGATCTGGTAACACTGCTGGCTGGCCAGCGCATCGCCCGGCAGACGAAAGCCCGCCTCGTCTACGATTCCCACGAGCTCGAAACCGGCCGCAACGCGAAATATTTGCGCATTGAGCGCTGGCTGCGCGGGCGCTACGAGCGCCATTTGATCGCCAAGACAGATGCCGTCATCACGGTGTCAGACAGCATCGCCGACTATTTGGCGGCCCTTTACAAGATTGCCCGGCCCACTGTCGTGCTCAATGCCCCATCGATGATGCATGCCTCGATCAATGGCGATCATGTGCGCCAACACCTCGGCCTCAGCGAAGCGACACCGCTTGCCGTTTACGTCGGGTCCGTCACCACCAATCGCGGCCTTGAAAACTGTGTGCGAGCACTGGCCCATGCGCCGTTGCTCCATATCGTGGCGGTGGGTCCGCGTGCCGCTCCTGTTGCTGAAGCTCTGGTCCGCGAGGCAGCCAATCTCGGCGTCAGCGACCGGTTTCACCTCGTCGATCCCGTGCCACATGAAGGCGTCACCGGTTTCATCCGCTCGGCCGACGTATCGCTGATATTGATACAGGACACCTGCCTCAGCTACCGATTCTGTTTCCCCAACAAACTTCTGGAAAGCTTGCTGGCGGGTGTGCCGGTGCTGACTGCCAAACTCGTCGAACTCGAGCGCATCGTTGAGAAAACCTCGGCGGGTCTTGCCGTCAACCAAACCGATCCTGCGGCAATTGCCGCTGGCGCCATGACAATTGCCGGAAACCGCGCCAGCTATGCTCCGGGGCCAGAAACCATCGACTTCATACGCCGCACCTATGCTTGGGAGCAGCAGAAAACGACGTTGTTCAAACTGTATGAAGGGCTTAGGCGCTGAGCGCTTTTTGGAGACGGACGCCGCGCCGGACTCAAACCGCTTTGATCGCACTCCTGGTGCCGCTTAGGTGACTCGAACACCTGACCCCGTCATTACGAATCATGAAAAGGGGGCTAATGTCCTAAAAAGTTAGACTTAGGGTTTAACGATTAGCCTCTGAATCGGTTCATTTTTCTTGAACTATCGGTTGGCATGATGCAAACCCCAATAACTGCGGTTTTTTCCGCCGTTTGCTTACCCCATGCTTACCCGGAAGGGTGGATTCGTGCCGGTACTCACTCAGAAGTCGGTTGATTTACTGACGTCCAACGCACGCGGCGACAAGTTCGTTTGGGATGATGAACTGTCGGGCTTCGGGGTGCGAGTCAAGCCGTCCGGGGTGGCGTCGTATCTGATCCAATACCGAACCGCGACGGGGCTATCCAAGCGTCTCACGCTCGACAAAACCAACGTCCTGCAATTAAAGAACGCCCGTAAACTGGCCCGAGAGTGTCTTGCCGAAGTCGCGAGAGGCGGCAACCCCGCCGAAGACAAGCGCCGGGGGATGAAACTGTCCGCAGTTCATGGTGGCGTCAATCGACCTGAGTGACCCTGGCTGTGTGAAAAGATTGATCCTGCTATGATTCCCTTGATGATTCTTGGAGGCGGTCATGAAGCGCTTCGTGCAAGGAATGGATCGAGCCCAGTCGACGCTGTTGCCGGAGTGTCTTGAG
>Ga0247837_1004272_pt1 | contig 23171 bp, 23 predicted proteins | sample LaCtaG_2_FD_187115 | JGI IMG/M metagenome (GOLD analysis project Ga0247837, IMG submission 187115) | Freshwater microbial communities from meromictic Lake La Cruz, Castile-La Mancha, Spain - LaCruzMarch2015_14.5m | ecosystem: Environmental > Aquatic > Freshwater > Lake | place: Spain: Castile-La...
TAAGCACCACTTCCCTAATTCCGCAATATCCAGATAAGGCTAATATATTGTTTATCACTTAACCTAATAGACTGCTTTTTCGTAGCTTTTCCCAATCTCTCCATCCCTCAAGATGCCATCTTTAAAACCATCCTCATCAACACTTTACAGCCATTCTAAACTGTTCAGAAATGTCGGGTCAACGACCCGCCCCCCGCCTAAATTTACGGCTTGAGCCTTGCCGACCCCGTAGCCGGAAGTTTCCGTATCGGCGCAGGACTCTCCGGATACAGCAAGTACGGCTTCCTCTCCTCTCGCCACTTAGCCACACCTGCATCCCAAGTGGCCACGATCTGCCTTGCGCTCATTCCCCCCTCAACTGCCTTCCTCGTCTGACGCCCTCGATTCAGCTTATCAAACATCAACATATTCTCCGCATCCGAGAAAAACCTCTTTTTGGGTAAAAGCTTTTTCAAAAACTCCAGGCCCGCCATATTGATGGCCGTAATATTGGCTGGAGCCTGCGGATCGATTGCGACTCGTGCCCCTGCCATGACAACCGATCGATACTTTCCCGTCGGCGGTTTAAAGCGAAACGGAGTGAACTTAACCCCGTTGAATCCCCACTCTGTCATTTTCCGACAAAGCTCCTCCGCATCCACATTCTCTAGCGCAAAGATATCAAACGGCTGAACCACGGTTCCATCCAATCCCGTCGTCGGCACCCCTGCTGGGTTAGCCCCATTGCTGACCCCCAACTCCCCAAAAAATCCGGTCGCCACATATCCCCTAGCGGAACGAGCCAACGGAATATTCGGTGAAGTCGGCACCCACTTCAGCCCCGTATCTTCCCAAGTCATTTTCTGCGTCCACCCCTTCATCGGAATCACACTCAAACGGCAAGGCTGCTTCAGATGGACCTCGTTAATCCACTTCGCCAGTTCTCCCACCGTCAATCCATAGACGTAAGGGATATCGTACTGCCCAATAAAGGATGGAATGACCAACTCTCCTTGGGGCCGAGGCCCCTCCACGCGAAAGTTTCCTAATGGATTAGGCCGATCCAGTACCATCACCTCGATTCCCTTCTCCTGCGCCGCCTCCATCACCAGCCCCAGCGTGCTGATGTAAGTGTAGGAGCGGCAGCCCACATCCTGCAGGTCGTACACGATTACATCTACCCCATCCAACATCTTGGGCGTGGGCTTGCGCGTCGCCCCATAGAGCGAAAAAATCCGAATTCCCGTCTCCTCATCTTTGGAAATCTTACCGTCGCTGTTGCGGTCCTCGCCGTGTCTCTCCCCCGAAACATGCTTTCCTGCACCCACCTTGCCAAAGACACCGTGTTCCGGTCCATACAGCGCCACCAGGTTCACCTCGGGCGACTCCCGCAGCCTTTTCCAACTCGGCTTCCCTTGCCCATCCACCCCCGAGGGATTCGTCACCAGCCCAACTCTCTTCCCCTTTAAATCTCGAAAACCGCGCTCCGCCAACACATCAATTCCTAGTCGAAAGGACGATACATTCGTCTCCTGCGCTTGAGTAAAACTCAAAAAAGCAAACAACCCCAAGAATCCAATGCGAACTTTCATACAGGAAGTTAACCCAGTTCACCCAGCCGAGACCACCCCGAAGGAATAAAAAAAGTGCTTCTTCCAATTAGGACCGTAAGACAATTCCCTTCCTCTGAAATGTGGGGCGATCCAGATCCTCCGCCCCGCGGACACTCGGACTGGAGCGCAGGAAGCGGCTGGGTGTTTGGTCGAACTCCAACTCCCCTTGGGCCGCCACAATTTTTCTCTTTCGTTTCCCCTTACTTTCCGAACTTTCCATGGCGACACGCTTTTCCACTTTTTCCGTTTTCTCCACTTGGGGCAGTAACGTCTCCTCGCACCTTCGGGTGACCAAAACCGTTAGACTAAGCGATTCACTTCTCTCTGGATCCACCGCCGCCCCGGCCGAAATCGGCAAATCCACCGGTAGTCGACGACGAATCTTTTCCAGCAACCCGTGGAAATCCTGCAGCGAGGTCTCAGGCCCCGTAATCACACTGACCAAGACGCGATTCCCATCTTTCCAAGCTCTTCCGTCCTCGAGCAAGATGTCCTCCACCACCGCCTCAATCGCCGCCTCCTCTCGCCCTTCTCCGGTGGCTTCGGCCACTCCCGCCCAGGCGTTTTCCAGGCAGCCCACCGCGTCGGCACCCTGCCCGACCGCTTCTTTAAGCTCCGCCACGCCCAGATGCACCAACCCGCCTTTCTCCATCACATGCGCCAGCCCATGAACTGTTTTCGCTAAGGCCCGATCCAAAGCCCTTTGTCCCTCTCGCAAATCCTTCGCCATCGACGATTCTAACAACCTCTCATTGCTAAAAACCAAAACGACATCGGCTACTTGCCGTAGCTCCCGCAACGCTTTTTCCGAGCGCTCCTTCCTTTTTCTGCCTTCAAAACCAAAGGGAGTCACCGCCAAAACCACCACCTCGGAACCCTGCTTCTTCAAACGGCGCACTAAACTAGGGCCCAGGGCCGAACCTGTTCCTCCACTGACCGATAACACAACCATCGCCGTGCGAATTCCTGCCAAGAGGGGGTCTAAACTATCGCCCTCCTCCAAACTTAATCCCTCCAGCAACTCCGCCTCACCCCCCGTGCCCATGCCATGCACTCGTTCGGGGGCGACCAAAATCTTTTTCCCGGCCACCGTGCCTCGCAAAGCCAAGGCATCGGTGTCGATGCAAAGGGTTCGATGCTCACCCTCACACGCCACCGCCAGATTATCGAGGACCGCCGCTCCTGTACCCCCGACCGCGAGGATGGCAACCGAAGCTATGGGATCATGGTTTGGGTTCATATGGATTTCCTTTCCTTACGCTAAAAAGCGCATTCCGGAGACGACTTTACCAATCGACTTTTGTAATTTTCTCCAACCTTTGACTTGGTTGGCCTCCCGCCGCTCGGTTTCGGCCGCATACCTCAAGGTTCCCAGGACGGCGGAGAATTCGGGCCGCTCCAGATCACTTTGCTCGCCCAGAAAATCACGGGCCCGACCGACTCGCACCGGCCTGGGTAAGATTTCTGAAGCGAGTCGGCTCAATCCCTTGAGCCTGGCTCCACCTCCCGTCACCACCACCTCGCCTTCAATCGCACTCCACAGGTTCTGCTCTTCCAGGTCTGCCTGAATGATCTGCCATATTTCCGACATCCGAGCCTGTAAGATCTGCACCATCGCCTCTTTGAAAAAGGTTCGCCCATCGAAGCTAATCTCCCGTGCCAGCGTGACCTTCTCATCCTTCTCCATCGGCTCGAGTACCACCGATCCCATCTCCTTTTTCAGCCGCTCCGCCCGGGCATAAGGAATTTCAAGGCCAATCGAAAGATCTTGGGTCAAATGATCCCCACCCACCCCGTGCACCGCGGAGTGAACCACCGCATCATCCCGCCAGACCGCCACGTCCGTTACCCCTGCACCCAAATCCACCACCACCACCCCACGCTTCCTCGCCTCATCACTCAAGACCGCCCTCCCCGACGCATAGGCCGAAAATGTGCAGCCCTTCACCCGAATCTTCTGATCCGCCACACACTGCACCGAAGTCTGCAACTTTGTCCTTTTCCCTGTAACCAAATGGTAGTGCGCCTCGATCTGTTCGGTATGAACCCCCAGCGGTTGGGCCGATCCTACTCCTCGATCCAGCGAGTATCCCCGTAAAACCTCATGCAAAATCGCATGATCGCGTGGAAGCGGTAAGTGGGCCGCCAGTTTCTGCAACTCCTCAATCGTTCCCTCCGTCACTCGATGGTCATCCTCCGCCACCGTGGCCCCTCGGACCGATTCGTTCTTGGCCTGCAGATGCGTTCCGCTCAAGGTGAGATACACCTCCGTAATTTCCGCCTGTGTTCTGCGCTCCGCCTCCGCTAACGCCATCCTCGCCGCGGCTTGGGCATATCCGAAATCGGTCACCTCCGCTTTCCTCATCCCGGCCGAGACCGATTCCCCCACCCCCAGTAAGGTCAATGCGCCGTCCTCCGACATTTCGGCCACGGCCACTTTCATCGATTGCGTACCCAAATCGGTCGCAATCAGAATTTCTTCAGTAGGTGTTCTTCGCATGATCATGGTGGTTTTCTCCGTTTCTTCTAGTTGAGGAATGTCACGGGTACATTCCGATCCGGGGTCAGGTCGATCGTCTGCACGACTTGACCCTTAGTTTCGGCATACTCAAAAATCACACTGAGCCGTGCGAACTGCTCGGATAAATCGGTTGTCCGAAAACGAATCTTCCCTCCCCGTGGGGTGGACACCTGAAATCTTCCCGGCCCCTCTAAGACAATCTTGGAGCAATCTAACCCATCTCGTACGGTCGCCAGCAGGGACTCCCGCAAAAAGAGCAAGGCCGCTTTCACATCCGGATGCTGGGTCAACTCCCCCTCCACCACCTCATCCGATGAAATCCCACAGATAACCGGCAGTGCCATCAGCTTCTCCCCAGGCTTTGGTTTCAAAACAAAACCCCTCGAATCGATATAGTACATCGATTGCGCCAACTGCATCCCGGCCGATGGGGTAGGCGCCAAAAGCGCGACCGGACGCCGCTCCTCCACCCAAAGGTACAACGTGTCGGGCAGGTGACGCTCCACTCGAACTGAAGCCACGTGGGGAATTTTTTCAATCGAGCGCCGAATTTCATCCAGCGACAGCTGCAGAAGATTTTGACCCAGCTTCACCCCGCTCGCTCCCACCAACTCCCCTTTCCCAATTTTGTTGGCTGGCTCGATCACAAAACGGCGAAGGGTGAAATCCTGGTTACGGTAGAGGAGCGCACCCAAAATCGCATCCATCCCGATCGAGGTCACCAGCGCCGCTGTCGCCAGAGATCCCGCCAGCAGGAGAATCGCCCCCAGCCGACGACTGAATTCTTGCGCCCCCCCTTTTCCCGACATCTTGGCGGCCAAGACATGCCGAGCTCGCCGGCTGCGTGCCCTCTGTCTTTTCCCCATACGCGAAAACATTCGATCGATTCTCATTTGGCGACCCCTTTCTTTGTCTTTTCCCAAGACAGCTCCAAAATCTTTAAGCACAAAGAGGCAAAATCGATTCCCGCCGTCCGCCCCGCCTTCGGCAGCAAGCTTAAGTCGGTCATGCCGGGCAAAGTATTCACCTCCAACACGGTCGTCCGCCCCTCCGCGTCCAAAATCAGATCGACCCGCGACAGCACCTCACAACCCAAGGCGCAATGAGCACTCCGTGCGATGCTCTGCAGCTCCTCCGCCTTCTCTTTCGGAATCGGGGCCGGGCAAAGGTACTGCGTCGCCCCGACGGTGTACTTATTCTGATAATCATAGAATCCCTTGGCCGGCCGAATCTCCACCACGGGAAGGGCCGTCTCCCCCAAAATCCCCACCGTCATCTCTGTTCCCTCTACCAGACGCTCCATCATCATTCCACCCTTCCACTTCTCCACACTCTTCTTCACGGCCGCCACGTCTTTCTCCTCCCGCACGAGGTAGACCCCAAAACTGGAACCATCCGCCACTGGCTTGCAGACATAAGGCGGTTTCCAATCGTGGTCTCGGCTCCACTCCCTACTCTCCGCCATCGGAACTCCCGCCCCCACCATCGCCTCCTTCGCCTTTAACTTGTCAAAAGCCAAGGCGCTCGCGACCGATCCGCTTCCCGTAAATGGCATCTGCGCCGCCTCCAACTCCGCTTGGATCTCTCCGTCCTCCCCATACGTCCCGTGCAAACAGAGAAAGCAGATATCCGTCCCCTGAGGAACCTTGACCCCACGCTCCTTCACATCCACCTCCAACACCTTGACCCCCACCGAACGCAAAGCTTTCGCCACCGCCGCTCCACTTCGCAAGGAGACATCTCTCTCTCTGGAAATTCCACCCGCCAAAACAGCCACCTTCATTTTTTCAGGCTTCATTCGTCCTCCCCCACCACGATGACCTCGGGCTCCAGATCGATGCCCCGATCTTTTCTGGCTCTGGCTTGCACCTTTTCCATCAAAGCCAAGACATCCACCGCCTTCGCTCCGCCCTGATTGACAATAAAGTTTCCATGAACGGGTGAAATCCGCGCCCCACCGACCGAAGTATCTTTCAAACCCAACTCCTCAATCAGCTTTCCTGCCGGAATCTTCTCCGCATTTTTGAAGATGCAACCTGCACTCGGTGCCGCGGGTTGCGAATCCCACCGCTTCCGACTGTACTGCTTCAATTTAACCGCGATCTCCTCCGGATTCCCCGGTTTACCCAGCAAGGTCGCTCCGACTGCAATATCCTCAACCAATCGGGGAACTCGCCGATATTTCACTTCAAAATCACCTCGAACGACCTCACTCACTTTCCCCTCCCGATTCATCACCCGCACGCTCTCCACCGCCTCAAACGTCCACGACTCCATCGCCCCCGCATTCATGCGCATCGCCCCGCCTAGTGCCCCCGGAATTCCCTCCATAAACTCCAGTCCCATGATCCCGTTGGCTTTCGCCACCGACACAATCTGCTTGAGACGTGCTCCCGCACCCGCCCGTATCTTGCCACCCTCCGCCTCGATCTTGCTCATGCCTGGTTGCCCAAAATGAACACACACCCCGCCAATTCCCCCGTCTCTCACCAGTAAATTACTTCCCCGCCCGACCACGGTGAGAGGGACACCCTCTTTTCCGCACCACCGAACCACCCGTCCCAGCGCCTCCTCACTTTCCGGCTCAAACCAAACCTGAGCCGGGCCTCCAATTCGTATGGTGGTATGTTTATTCATCGGCTCATACCACTTCACCACTCCCTCCCCCTTCACTAAATCCCGCACCGCGCGGAACGTGCCAAAATCTCGTGCCACTTTTTTGGCCAACTGCGTCACATCCCCTGCCCCCATAAACAGAAATAGATCTCCCTCCTGCCACACCTTGCCCAAAATCGTCCGGCAGTCGGGCATCGACCCCGCCACTTCCACCTTTCCTCCCAACTCCCCAATCTTCGCCGCCAACTCCGCCACTCCAAATCCTTCCATCTCCCGCTCCCCCGCCGCGTACACCGGCAGTAACACCACCAGATCGGCTTTCGCTAAAGCCTCCGCAAATGCCGTCATAAAGGTCGCCAATCGGGTGTAACGGTGCGGTTGAAAAATCGCCACAATTCGCTCCCGCCCTCGTGCCTGGGCCGCCTTCCACGTCGCCATCACCTCTTTGGGGTGGTGCGCGTAATCGTCCACCACCTCCAAAGCCGGCTCGCTTACCAGAATCTCAAATCGTCGCTCCGCCCGCCGAAACGCCTGTAATCCCTGCCGAATCTTTTCTGGGGCAATCCCCAGTTCCGCCGCCATGGCGAGTCCCCCTAACGCGTTCCCCCCATTGTGCCGCCCCGTTGCCGCCACCGCAAAAGTCCCCAAATCCTTTCCTTTGCCTTTCACCCCAAACCGAATCCCCTCCGCGTTTTCCCCCTCCCAACTTCCGAGATAGTCCGCCTCACTCTTTTCCCAGCCAAAGGTTACTTTCTGCTTCACGCTGCCCGCCGCATCCATCGCGGCCGTCTCCTCTTTCGCCACCACGATCACAGGCCCAGCCACATTTCCCAAAATCTGCTGGTAGGCGGCGATGACCGCTTTCTCATTCGCGTAACGATCCACATGCTCGTAATCCGCATTCAAGAGCAGCGCCGCCCAAGGCTTGAGTTGGGTGGGCGCCCCCTCACTTTCATCCACCTCCGCAATCAACCAATCTCCCTTCCCCCATCGGCCCGATGCGCCCAGAGCCGGGGCATATCCCCCCAGATAGAACGATGGATTCTCCCCCGCCTCGTGAAAGATCTGCGCCACCATGGTGGCGGTCGTGGTCTTTCCGTGCGATCCCAACACCGCCAGCAATTTTTTCCCTCGGGCCAGCTGGCCCAACACTTCCGCTCGACGCAGGCGCACCAATCCGCGTTTCTTCGCCTCCATCCACTCCACATTTTCGTCCGGGATGGCGGCCGACGCCACCACCACATCCACTGGCCCGATTCCTGCCGCGGCGTGCCCCAAAGAAAATCCTAATCCTCTCTGGATAATTCGTTCCGGGGCCGGCTTCAAATCGGATCCTGTCACCTCATGACCAAGATCTAAGAGAATTTCGGCTAAAGGGGTCATGCCCGATCCCGCCACCCCGATCAGGTGAACCCGCAGCTTTCCCTGATTCCATCGCGCGGCATCAAAGCTCATGGGAAATTACCTCCGCGATCGTTTCAGCCGCGTTCGGCCGATCTTGTGCCTGGGCCCACATCTTCATTCGATCACAACGAACTCGATCCCCGAGCATTCGGGCGATCCGTTGCCCCAATTCCGTCCCATCCAAATACTTCTCCGCGATCACCTCCGCCGCCCCTTCCTGCGCATACGCCCGGGCATTCGCCATTTGGTGATCCCCTGCCGCCGCGGGAAAAGGCACCAAAATGGCGGGAACCCGACACGCCGCCAACTCCGCCAAAGTTCCCGCACCCGCCCTCGCCACCACCACCTCGGCCGCGGCATACACCGCCTCCATCTCATCGCAAAATCCCATCACCACCGCATGAAAACCGGAACCCTCATAGCCTTGGCGAACTTTTTCGGCGTGGGCCTCCCCAGCCAAATGAAGAATCTGCATCCGCGACGACTCACTTTTGAGTGCGCCCAATCCCCGCAACATCGCTTCGTTCAATCCCCGGGCGCCTTGGCTCCCACCCAAAACCGCGATCAAGTGCCGCTGCGGATGCAGCCCCAGCTTTCGTAAAGCCTCCTCTTTGCCTAATCCGCCCAATCGACTCCGAACGGGCGTGCCACTGACCGTCACTTTCACACCGCCCATCGCCGCCTCGCACTGGGGAAAGCCGACAAATACCTGACGAGCTCCCTTCGCGAATAGCTGGGTCGCCCGACCCGGAATCGCATTCGACTCGTGCAAGAAGTAAGGAATTTTGCCCCATCGTGCCGCCACACTCGCCGCACCCGAAACAAATCCCCCCATGCCCAGAAGAGCTCCCACTTTCCTCTTCGCCATCTCATCTCCCGCTTTTCGCACGGCCGAGAGAAAGTGTACCGCAAATTGTCCTGCCCCCAACCATCCGCTCCAACCCACCGCCGGGATCTCCACCCCGTTTCTCTCCTCGCCTGCCCCCGCTAATGCCCGTCGATCCACCGCTTTGGGAGAAATCAGAAAGCTCACCTCATGCCCGCGTTTTCGGACCGCATCCGCCACCGCCAGCCCCGGAAAGAGATGTCCTCCCGTCCCCCCACAAGCAATGGCCAACTGTCCCATACCGATCACTGGCCCCCACCCACCAAACGACGGTGACGTGCCTCCAAGGGATACTTCGCCTCACGATGCAAGGACAGGAGAATTCCGACTGCTCCCAAACATAAAACTAAGTTCGATCCCCCGTAACTGATAAAGGGAAGTCCTACTCCTTTGGGCGGGAGTAAGCCGGTCACCACCGCCAAATTCGCGATCGCCTGCATTCCTACTAAAGCGGTTGCCCCCATGCCCAACGCCATCGCGGGAAGATCCGCCGCATGCCCTGCAATCGATCCCCCGCAGAGGGTCATCACGAGAAAGAGTAAGACCACGGTCAGCGTGGCAAATAGGCCCAACTCCTCTCCCACAATCGGAAAAATAAAATCGGTGTGAGCCTCCGGCAGATAAAACATCTTCTGGATGCTTTGCCCTAGCCCCACTCCCCGTGTTCCGCCCGAACCCAACGCAATCAAAGCCTGCGTCACCTGATATCCGCCTCCCTGTTTGTGCGCCTCCGGATTCATAAAGGCCACCAAACGATCCATTCGTTCCGGCATGCTCAGGGCGACCAAACCCACTCCCACCAAACCCAACACCCCCACCCCGACCAGGGGAAGAATGGGCGCCCCACCGACAAAGAGCACCACCGCCGCCGCCACCATGACAAAGGCGGCCGAGCCCAGATCAGGTTGCTTTACCAGCAAAAGGACCGGCACGATGAGAATCAGAAAAGGTAGGAAGAGACCTTCCCAACTATTTTTCATCTTCGGCCCTTTCCACTTTACCCAAGCCGCCGCCATCACCACCGTAGCCAGCTTCAACATTTCCCCCGGCTGAATCGCAAACGGCCCAATCGGGATCCATCGGGCCGACCCTTTCACCGATTTGCCCAATCCGGGAATCAGGCAAATCGCCACCAAAACAGTGGCGATACCAAAGATCCATGATGCATAGCGCAGCATCGTCTTCGCATCGCAACGACTCAACCCCACGCATATCCCTGTTCCCACCACCAGCCAGAGCCCTTGCCTTTGGAGGAAGAAAAGGGTTTGGCCCCGGTTATCGGGGGAAAAAGCGCCTACGCTCGCCAGCATGGTCAGGCCTAACCCAACCAAGATGGCCACACAGGCGACCAGGATATGCGCGGAGTTTCGTCCCATGGCGTCTAATTCGTGGATGCTTTCGGAAGCATCGCCATGTCGGTCGGACCCGAGGGTGCTTGGGTCGAGGCCGGACTCTCGGCCTTCGCCGAGGCCTCTCCGGGCACTTGCAACTTCATCCCGATCTTTAATTTCTTCGGATCCTGGATGGAGTTTAACTTCGCCAAGGTGTCTGCCTTGGTGCCGAACTTTTTCGCGATTTTGGCCAGGGTATCTCCCGCCGCCACCGTATAAGTTCCGGCGGGGCTCGAATCCTGTTTGGCGGCCGCTGCGGCCACCGCTTTGGCCGGTGTGCTCGCCGCGACGGCCACTGTTCCCGCGCCCGCACTTTCGGGAATCTTTAACTTTTGGCCGAGTTTGATCATCGTGCCTTGAACTCCATTCGCTTTCGCTAAGGCCGCGGCCGTGACTCCGTTCGCCTTCGCGATTTTGGCCAAGGTATCGCCTTTCACCACCACGTGCATGCGCTCCACGTTCGCCGCCACCGTACTCGGTGCGGCGGCCGCGGGGGCAGCCACTTCTGTCGTGGTCACCTCAGGGGTTTGCCACACCTTGTCGTCTGGACTCGGCATGCTGCTCGTCACCTCGGCCACGGGGCGACTGGCCGCCTCGGGGGCTTGCGCCGTCTCGGGCATCGGCGCTGGGACGCTTTCGGGCACCGCCGTAATTCCTGATTCAGGATTTCCCCGAAGCAGGTGATACGCACTGATGCCCACAATCACCACGACGTGCAGCCCTAACACCACCAGAAAGATCGTGGAGAGCCGATTCAGGCCTCCACTCTTTGCCGGGCGTTCCGCTGCCTCACCGCTGGTGGCGGGGGTTTGGTTTCGTTGCGCTGAGTATTCCAGCAGTTCATCACTCATTTTCTTTCTTCCTCCTCCGGCAGGGCGATGACGCTCTGCCTGTATTTCTCCCCTCTATCCTCGAAATTCTGAAACATGTCGTAACTCGAACATCCTGGGCTCAATAAAACTGTCTCCCCTCTCACCGCCATCTCCGCCGCTCGCTTCACCGCCTCCTCCAGGCTCGGGACTCGACGGCAAGGCACCGCCCCAACCCACGCTTTCTCAATTCGCTCCGCCATCTCCCCTACCAGAAACGCTCCCCGAACTTTCCCCGCCAAAGCCGACCGACTTTCCGAAAAATCAAAGCCCTTATCTTTTCCTCCTGCGATGAGAATCACGCTCCCCTCCACCCCAGCTACCGCCCGCTCCATCGCATCCAAATTGGTCGCCTTCGAATCATTCACCCAGGTCACTCCCGCACGCACCCGCACCACCTCGCATCGATGAGGCAATGCCCGATATTTCCTAAACGCTTCCCGCACCGCGGCTTGGGGTAAACCCTCCGCCTCCGCCACCGCCCAGGCCGCCAGTAGATTTTCCGCATTGTGGGGACCGCGCAGCTGCGTCTCATCCAGCCTCATCAAAATCTCACTCCCACGGCAAAGAGACCCATTCCGCAGGGTGTAATCCGCTTGTTCCGGGCCAGAGGTGAAAGTCACCTTCTTCCCTTTTCCTAAAATTCCAGCCAAACCTAGCTGAACCACCGCCGTGTCTCCCTCCCCCTGATTCTCAAAAATCCGCGCCTTGGCCGCGCGGTACTCGGCGAGCGAGGAGTATCGATCCAAATGATCAGGGGTGAAATTCAGATAAACCCCCACTTTCGGACGGAAGGTCTGTACCGACTCCAACTGAAAAGAACTCACCTCCACCACCACCCGGTCCAAACCCCGAGTCAACGGAGCCACCTCCGTCAACGGCCGTCCCAAATTCCCACAAGCCATCACCTGCTTTCCCGCGGCGGCGAAAACGGCCGCGATCAGCTCAGTCGTCGTGCTCTTCCCATTCGTTCCGGTGATCGCCACGATCGGGCAAAGACAAGCCTGCGCCCCTAACTCTAACTCACCCATCAGGGGCACTCCTGCTTCCACCAAGCCCCGAACAAACTCTTTTCTGGGATCAATTCCAGGACTGATGATGCCATAGGCAAAATTTGTTTTCGGCAGTCGATCGGAACCCAAAAGCACGTTTGCTCCGCGATCCTCCCATCTCCGGGCGGTCTTCTGCAGGGTTGGGCTCGGGGTCTCGTCAAACATGGTTACCTTCGCTCCCTGTCCAAGCAGCCACTCCGCCGCGGCCTGTCCGCTGCGTCCCATTCCCAGCACCACAACTTCTTTGTCTTTCCATTTTTCCATGACTCCTTTCACCGCAACTTCAGGGATGCCAGTCCCGCTAAGGCAAAGACCACGCTCAGAATCCAAAATCGAGTCACCACGGCCGTTTCACTCCACCCTCGGAGCTCAAAGTGGTGATGAATCGGCGACATCGCGAAGATCCTTTTCCCCGTCAACCGGAACGAGGCCACCTGCAAAATGACCGACATGGCTTCCATCACGAAAACTCCGCCAATCACCGCCAACAAAAGCTCTTGGTTGATGCAAATCGCCACCACCCCCACGGCTCCGCCCAAGGCCAACGACCCGGTGTCTCCCATAAATACTTTCGCGGGATGACAGTTGAACCACAGAAATCCCAAAGCCGATCCAAACAAAGCCGCACAAAAGATGACCAACTCTTCTCCTCCAGGTAAACGCGGGAGGAACAGGTAAGAGGCTAACTTGGCGTGACTCGACAAGTAGGCAAACAGCCCCAGGACCAGTGCCACTGTTAAAATACAACCCGAGGCTAGACCATCTAATCCGTCGGTTAAGTTCACCGCGTTGGAACTCCCCACAATGATAAAAACGAAAAAGAGGATGGCTCCCCAAATCGGGAGTTGGATTTGTAAAAATTCCTCCCGAATAAAGGGAATCTGCAACCGCAAAGCCGCCTCCCGGGCCTGCGGAATCAGCATCAGCACGGTCGCGACGCCTCCCGCCACCAATCCTTGGACGAGAAGCTTTTGTCGCCCGCCCAACCCGCCCGATGTTTTTTTCCGCACCTTGGCGTAGTCATCACAAAATCCCAGCGTCCCCAAAGCCAAGGTGCTTCCCAGCGCCAGCCATAAGTAGGGATTCGTCGGCTTTCCCCACAGCACACACGCCAAGGTCAAAGAGAATAGAATCAAAACTCCACCCATCGTCGGGGTTCCCTGCTTGCTCTCGTGCAGATCGGCCAAACGGTGCACCTCCTCTTTACTCCGCAACGGTTGCCCCAACTTGAGCCGATGAAGCGCCCGAATCACTCTCGGTCCGATCCAAAGACAAAAACCAAAAGAGGTCAGAGCCGCCCCCACCGTTCGAAAGGTCACATACTGGAAAACATTCAGTGGCCCCATCCAATCACTCAGGAGATGCAGGTAGTACAACATGGTTACTTTTTCCCCCGCAGCTGCTCCGCCACCACTTCCATCCCCTCGCGCCGGCTTCCCTTGACCAAGATCCGATCCCCCGCTTGGGCCGACTCGCGGTACGCTTGGAGCAACTCCTCTTTTTTGGGAAACCAGCGAATCCAATCTCCCGGACGAACTTTTTTTGCTCCTTCGACCAAATATTTTCCATCCTCCCCCACCACCAAACACAGTCCGATCTTTCGCCGTGCCACCGCTCCGCCCGACTCCTCATGCAGTAGTTCACCAAAAGAGCCCAGTTCCGCCATGGCCCCCAGCAGGGCCACGTTTCGCCCTTTCCCGGGTAGCTCCTCTAAAGTCTGTAGCCCCGCCAACAGGCTGTCCGGATTCGCATTATAACTATCATCCAACAACCAGCCCTCGCCGTGCTTCTCTAACTTCACCCGCCCAGCCGGCAAACGAACTTTTTCCAAAGCGGTCGCCGCCACTTGCGGCTCAACCCCTAGCTCCACCCCCGCCGCCCAGGCCTGCGCCGCATTCATCGCCATATGGGCCCCGGGAACGGGAATACGCACGGCCATTTTTCCGCGCGGTCCCTCGCAAACAAAACGGGTCGAACCCCCCTCACAACTTAAATCTCCCAGCCGATAATCGGCTCCGGCCGAGCTCCCCACCCGCACCACCCGGGCCCGACACCCCTCTAACGTAATTTTTTCCATCGGATCATCGGCATTACTGACCGCCAGTCCATCCGCGGGTAACGCCCGGTACAATGCCCCCTTCTCTTTCGCCGTGGCCTCCTTCGAACCCATTCCCTCGATATGGGCCCAACCTATATTCGTCACCACCCCCACCTCCGGCTCGGCCAATTCCGCCAACGCCCCAATTTCTCCAGGCGAATTCATGGCTAACTCCACCACCGCCCACCGATCCTCCGCCCCGATTCCCAATAAGGTTAACGGCACCCCAAAATGATTGTTCAAGTTTCCGGGCGTACGATGGGTCGGACCCGTCGTTTCCAGCACCGCCGCCAACATTTCCTTTGTACTGCTTTTTCCTGAACTCCCCGTCACCGAAGCCACCCGCACCGCCAGCAAACGGCGATACCCGTGGGCCAGTTTTTGCAGTGCCTTCTGGGTATCCGCGACCCGTAAGTAGGTAAACCCGGTCGGAATTTTGCCCGAACCCAACTTCTCCACCAGCGCCGCGATCGCGCCCTTTTCGGCCGCTTCCTTGACGTGCTCATGCCCATCTTGTTTCGCCCCGCGAATCGCCACAAACAGCTCCCCCGGCCGAATCGTCCGAGAATCAATCCCGACTCCACTCGCCACCCGCTCGCCGTTCCCACTCATGATCTCAGCCCCGGCCAACTCCGCCAAGGTCGAGAGGGAAAGCGATTTCATTTCCGACCCCTTTCCGCCAAAGCCCGCTCCACCTCGCGACGATCCGAGAAAGGAATCTTTTCGCCCGCCACCTCTTGAAATTCCTCATGACCCTTTCCCGCCACCAAAACCACGTCTCCGGCCGAAGCCGACCCCACCGCCATTCGAATCGCCTCCGCCCGATTTTCCACCATTTGCACGGCGGCTCCCTTCGCTAACCCCGCCGCCATCTCTTGCATAATTTTTTTCGGGTCTTCACTCCGCGGATTGTCTGAGGTCAGCACCACCCGATCGGCCCACTTCGCCGCCTCCGCCGCCATCCCCGGACGCTTGCCCGCATCCCGATCTCCACCCGCACCGAAAACCACCCAGAGAGACCCCTGCGTCAAAGGCTTCAACGTGCTCAACGAGGCGGCCACCGCATCGGCGGTGTGCGCGTAATCCACCAAAACTGAAATGTCCCCCGCATGCGCCACCTTCTCCATTCTTCCCGGCACCGCCGGCGCACGACCCAACCCCGCCGCCACCTTCTCCGCCGACCAACCCGACTGCATCGCCGCCGCCGCCGCCGCCAAAGCATTCGACACATTGAAACGCCCCAGCCAAGGCAAGGTGGCCGCCACCTCTCCCTCCGGCGTGCACAGGGTAAAAGAACTTCCGCCCATTCCCATCTTCAGATTTTTTGTAAACACATCGCCCCTCTCCACCCCGTACGTCATCACCCGCACCCCCGGACGACACCTCGCCACCATCCTCACCCCCGCGGGGTCCTCTTGCGGAATCACCGCAAAAGCCCCCTCGGCCAGACCTTCAAACAATTTCCCCTTGGCCGACTCGTACGCCTCCATCGTTCCGTGATAGTCCAAGTGATCTCTCCCTAGATTGGTCAAGATCGCGCCGGCAAAATTCACTCCCTCCGTCCTGCCCTGCTCCAAGGCGTGCGAGCTCACCTCCATCGCCGCCGCTCGACACCCATTTTCCCGCATCTCCGCTAAAAGCGCCTGCAAATCCAAAGCCTCGGGCGTGGTCTGCCGAGCTGGTTGGCGCCCCTTGCCCACATCATTTCCCACCGTGCCCAAATAGCCGCACTGCAAACCACCCGCTTGAAATAAAGTCTGGAGCAACATCGCCGTGGAGGTCTTTCCGTTCGTTCCCGTCAAACCAATCACCCGAACCTCCTGCGACGGATGTCCATAAAAATTGGCCGCCATCCGACCCAACGCGCGACGGCCACTCTCCACTCGAATCCTGGGCACGATCGCTTCTGGAATTTTCTGCTCGACCACCACCGCCACCGCTCCACGCTGCACGGCATTGGAAACAAAAGCGTGCCCATCGCTTTTTCGCCCCTTCCAAGTGCAGAAGAGTGACCCACGACCCACCTGTTTCGAATCGTAGGCCAAACCCGAAATTTCCGCTTCTCGCCCCCCTTGCCACTCTTTCACCACCACTCCCTTCATCACCTCCGCCAGCTTCATAGAGCCCCTCGTTTCGCCACGACCGAGGCTCCTCGGTTTAAGTGCAGCTGCTCGGCCACTTGGGTGGCAATATTCTTGAACGAAGGGCCCGCCACCTTGCCCCCGTAGTAAACTTTGCCCTTCGGCTCATCCACCAGAATGGAGATCAAAAATTCCGGTTTATCCGCCGGTAAAAAACCAATGAAGGAGGAGCGATACTTTCCCTCCGCATAATTTCCCTGAACGACCTTGCGCGCCGTCCCCGTTTTTCCAGCGACCTCGTACCCTGGGACCAGGGCGGCTTCCGCCGTTCCCCGATCACTCACCACCCCCCGCAACGCTTCGACCATTTTGGCCGCCGCCCCGGGCTGAACCGCCTGACAAACCACTTTGGGTAAAAATTGCAACACCACCCGATTGTCCCGATCCACCACCGCCTTGATGATTCTGGGCTCCATCCTCTTCCCGCCATTGGCAATCGCCCCGTAAGCCATCGCCATCTGCAAATTGGTTGCCGCCACCTCATACCCCATGGGGATTCGAGTGATCGAAGTCTTGCTCCATCGTTTCGTCGGCCGCAACAATCCAGCCTCCTCCCCCGGCAGTGCCCCTTCCCCTTTTTGCGCTTTTTGTCCAAACCCAAAGAGCCGGGCGTACTCGTGCAACTTCTCCTCCCCCAACTGAATCGCTAACTTGGCCATCCCGATGTTGCTCGATTTCGCCACCACCTCCCGCAGCGTCAACACTCCATAAGGCTCGTGATCCTTCAATGAGGAACCGGCATAAAACATTTCACCGTTCTCACAAAAGAATGTGCTATCGAGATCAACGATCTTTTCATTCAGACCCGCGGCCACCGTCACGATTTTAAAAGTCGAGCCAGGTTCGTAGGTATCCGCAATCGGTCGATCCTTCACCGCCGCCGACTCATACGTCTTGCGCTGATTGGGATCAAAAGTCGGGCGACTCGCCATGGCCAAGATCTCCCCCGTCCCTGGACGAATCACCACAATCTGCAAACTTTCGGGTGCGTACGTTTCCAGTAAATGATCCGCCTCCCGCTCCACCACATGCTGGATCCCTTGATCCACCGTCAAAACCACATGATACCCATCTCGGGCCGGTCGATCACTTAAGCGAAAATAGGGAATCTCCCTTCGCACGGCGTCGTGAATGATTCGCCTCTCCCCCGCCACCCCACGCAAATATCGATCCATCGATTTTTCCACCCCCGCCTCCCCCACCTCCATCGCCAAAGGCTTCTGCATTCCCGCTGGGGTCACCTCTTGCAGATTGACGTACCCCAAAACCTGCGCTGTCTCCGAGCCATTCGGATAGTTTCGGACCAACTTTCGCTCCAAACAGATCGATTGAATCCGATTCGCCCGAAGCTTGGCCTCGGTCTCCGCACTGATCCCCTCCGCAATTTTCTGATACCGATTTTCCGGATCCGCCTGCCCCTTTAACCACTCGGCGGAAACTCCCAGAATCGAAGCCAGTTGAGGCAACTCCTGCGGACGCTGGGCCAAAATCTTTCCATCCAAACGAACTTCGATCCAAGGCATGCTTTGCGCCAACACCCGACCGCTCACATCCAAGATCGATCCCCGCTGGGCCGGCACCGGTTCCCCCCGCGTGTGGGCGCGGATCGCCTGTTCGCGATAGCTCTCCTGCTTGACCAGCTGAATCCAAATCAACTTGCAGGACACGACCGTAAAGCAGAAAGCAAAGCCCAGCGTCACCCCCATGATGCGCCGGCGCGGATTCAACGTGCCTCCTCCTTCGCTAAATCGGTTGCTTGCCAACCCTTCCGAGTCGGCGCCTCCACGATCTCCAGTTGACTCACGCTCACGAGACCTAAATTCATCTGCTGGGCTCGCTCCGTCAGATTCCGAGGCGAGCGCAACCGCTCCGCCAACAAACGAGCCGATTTTAAAACGTCCTCTTGCTTCGCCCGAGCCGTCTCCAGTTTCTTTAAATCCGCCGCGGCCCGAATATTAGCCACGTGCAGTAAGACAAAAGCCACCACCAGACAGGTCCCCAAACCTGCCCCCAAAAGAACGCGCACCAGCGGCGTTCCCCCGACCTGATTCGTCCGTCGAATTTGATTCCGGCTCATTTCGATTCCTCCGACAAGCGTTCCGCTCCCCGTAAACGCGCACTCCGCGCCCGCGGATTTTTCACAATCTCATCCTCGCTCGGAACCTCCTCCTCCAGCGCCTTCACCCACCGTTCGGGATTCGGCTGACCGAAGGCCATACCCATCTCACGCTTCTCCTCCTCCGCATGATCCCGAATCCAGTGCTTCACCACCCGATCCTCCGCCGAATGATAGGTCAAGACCGCCAGCCGCCCTCCGGTCCGTAAAACTTTCGGCACCGCGGCCAAGGCCTGCTGCAAAACTTCCCCCTCCCGATTCACCGCTCGCCGCAACGCCAGAAAAGTGCGCGTGGCCGGATGTTTGATCCCGGGATGGGCCGGGCGGGTCGCTCGACACACCGCCGTCGCCAAATCGACCGTGGTCGCGAGGGGCCGGGCCCGCACAATCGCCCGGGCAATCTTTCCTGGATCCCGATCCTCCCCGCCGTCCCGCAAAAGATTCCTCAGCTCGGGCTCGGAAAGGTTGTTGACCAAATCGGCTGCCGTCGTGCCTTGGGTGGAATCCATGCGCATATCCAAGGGCCCGCTTTGCTGAAAACTAAATCCCCGTTCCGCCTGATCCACTTGGGGGGAGGAAATGCCCAAATCCAGCAAGATTCCATCGGCCGGACCCTCCTCTTTCATCACGCTCTCCATCTCGCTGAAATTCACCCGATGAAAGTGAAAACGGTCCGCACCCACCTCCGCCTCGAGCTGCTTGGCCACCATTTCCGCCGCCGGATCCACGTCCAGCGCGACGACTCGGGCCCCCTTTTCCAGAAAGGCACGGGTATGGCCGCCCCGACCAAAGGTCGCGTCATACACCGTACGGCCAGGAGCGGGTTGGATCATGCTCAAGGTCGCTTCCAGAAGAACAGGGACGTGCTCCACGCCTTAGGGGGTGGGGCGCAACCGGAGGATTTCCCTGCGGACAGGGCGCCGGAGACCGATGATTTCGTAGGCGTTCCTTTTGGGAAGTTTGACCACTCCGTGGCCTTCGACTCTTCCGGAACCATCTCGGCGACAGGAAAAGCCGCACGCGAGTTTTCCCCTCATCATCTGCTTCCAGTCCATATGCTACCTCCTGGGACGCCCGGACCGATCCGCTGGAACGTGCCTCCCGGGCGCGTCCGGCGAAATCAGTTTCGGAGGTCGGTTGCTTTTCCTCCCCCGGAATTTCGGAGGAGTTTCCAGCACCTCGCCCACCAACGACCATCTCTCTGCCGGCGGTGGGTTTCAGTGTCTTGAAATAGGCGGGGATTCGGCGGGAGCATGACGCCATCCAATCGGGGCATCGCCACCGTGTAAGGAGTACCCAAAATCATAGACCCACCTCCTGCGCCACTTCCTCAAAGGTCGTCGTGGGCGGAGCGATTTTTTTCCAGCGCTTGGGCTCCCAAACTTGAAAATGATCCAATCGTCCAACCAACACCGCTTGCCGGGCCAACCCCGCGTGTTGGCGAAACTTTTCCCGAATCATGATTCGGCCCTGCTGATCCGGCTCGGTCGCCTGAATCACGCTCGCCAGTTTTTCCAAACTTTTCCTGCGCGCATCGGCCGAGGTCGCCCCCATGTTCGATAATTTTTCCATTTCCCGACCCAGAAAACTCGCGGGATACACTCGCAAACAGCCATCGGCCGAGGGCATGACCAGAAAACGCTTTTCGAAAGCCTCTCCTCTCCACTCCACCGGCACCGAGAGCCTTCCCTTGTCATCCAAGGAAAACTCAAACCGGTCGGTGTATGCCTCTTTCATTGTCATATGTATTTGTTCACCACGGATAAACAGATTTCACCTTGATTACCCATTTTTACCCACTTTCAGCCACAGCGTCAACGCTTATTTTCTGGCCGTAACCTATTTTTTTTAGACCCCACCCAAGGTCCGGTCTTGCCCTCAGGACCTCCTTTTCCCATCCTTTCCACCGCCATGGCGAACCCCTTAACCGTCCCCTCCGAAGAGCCTCGGGTCCTACCCGCTCAGATTCCAATCTGGCTTCAACCCAAGACCCTTATCCCCCTGGGTCTTGCCCTCGTTGCCGGAATCGCACTTCTCCTCTGGCAATATGCCAAAGCGGAGAAAACCCGGGCTGAATCCAATCTCCTCCTCGAAACCAAGCCCGGTGCGGAGACCTGGGCCCAACTGATCCGCGACTACCCCGGTCAACCCGCCACCGCCCTCGCGCTCCTTGAATCTGCCGCCGATGCCTCCGCCAAAAAAGATTATCGGCAGGCCGCCAGCCTCTATGAGAGATTTACCCGCGATTTTCCCTCCCACCCCTTAGCCTCCGCCGCCCGCTTGGCCCAAGCCAACCAGCTCGCCGCCAGCGGCGATCGCCCCCTCGCCCAAAACCTTTACCTCCGCATCATGTCCTCTCAACCCTCCGATCCTTTTCGCACCGCTGCCGCGGTCGGCCTCGCCCGGATTCAAATCCAGGAAAATCGCCCCGAAGCCGCCCGCCAAGTCTTGAATGAAATCGTCTCCGCCAACACCGGCAGCTCCTTCCTCCCCGAAGCCCGCTCCCTCCTCGATAGCCTTCCGCCACCCCCCTCGCCGACGGCTCAACCCCCCGCTAAATAACGCTCGGCATCGATCGCGGCCATGCAACCCATGCCCGCCGCGGTGATCGCTTGCCGATACACTTTGTCCGCACAATCTCCCGCCCCAAACACCCCCTCCACCTTCGTCCGACTTCCCGGGCCCAACTGCAAGTAACCCGCTTCGTCCATCGGCAACTTGTCTCGAAAAATCTGCGTGTTCGGTACGTGCCCGACCGCGATAAAAACTCCCGCACAAGCGAGGAGCGAACTTTTCCCGGAAACCTGATCCCGAATTTTGATTCCCGTCACTTTCCCCTCCTTCATCCCCTCGACACTTTCCACCACCGAATTCCAAACCGGCTCGATCTTTCCATTTCCCAAAGCCCGCTCCGCCATGATCTTCGACGCGCGCAACTCCGCCCGCCGATGCACCAAGTACACCTTCGAGGCAAACCTCGTTAAAAAAGTTGCCTCCTCGCAGGCGGAATCTCCTCCCCCCACCACCACCACCGGTTGATCCCGGAACATCGGCAATGCCCCGTCACACGTTGCGCAGTAGGTCACCCCCTTCGTCTCCAACTCCTTTTCCCCGGGCACATCTAGATGCCGATGCCCCGCCCCGGTCGAAATAATCAATACCCGAGCCTCGATCGTCTTACCTCCCGCTCGGATTCGGTGAAGAGGCCGACCCAGGGTGACCTCATCCGCCACCACGCCAAACTCCACCTCCGCCCCAAACTTTTGCGCCTGCTCCATCATCTGCACCATCAGGGTCGTCCCATCCACTCCTTGGGGAAACCCAGGATAGTTTTCCACGACTGAAGTGGTCGTCAGCAATCCACCCATCTGCGCCCCCGTCAAAACCAGAGGCTTCAGATTCGCCCGCGCCAAATAAAGCGCCGCCGTCCACCCCGCACATCCACTTCCTAAAATCACCACATCACGCATCCTTCCTTGTTACCCTTTCCCCCACCCTCCGTCCAACCTGCTTCCCGATTTCTTCACAGCCCACTCGGTTTTTCTGCAAAAAAGTCTCCTTCTTCCACTCCCACCCGCTACCTCTACTCTATGTCATCCCCCGATAAATTAGACGAAATCTTCCGCATGCAGGACCTCCTCAACAAAAAGATCGGGGTCGATCTGGCCAACCTTTCCCCCGACGAAAAAACCAAGTGGGCGCTCAACTACTCCCGCGCCATGAGCCAAGAGCTGGCCGAACTCATCGATAGTTTCCCTTGGAAATGGTGGGCCAAATACCAGAAGATCGACGAGCAGAACGCCCGCGTCGAGATCGTCGACCTCTTTCACTTCCTCGTCTCCATGGCCCAAACCATGGGCATGACCGCACAGGATATTTACGATGGCTACGTCAAAAAGAACGAAGTGAATCATAAGCGGCAAGATTCCGGCTACGCGGTCAAAGACCACGCCGACTCCAAACACATCTAACCACAAACCCTTCGTCGCTCCGCCGAACTGCGTTTCGCTGGAAATTTAAACTCGTCCACCGGTAGGGCTGACCGTCTCGGTCAGCCGATGCAAAACTCACGACTTAAAAATACCTTCTCACTTTCTAACCTTCCCACATTCCAACATTCTCACATCATGAATCCCTTTCCGTCCTTGGCGGCCTTGGCGCAAGCAATTGGCTACTTCCACAACGTCGATATTTCATACCGACGATCCGACCAAGCGGGGTCGTTCGTCACCGCGGTCATTTTTTCCAATCGGCACTGGGCAATCATCACCCGATCCAGTGGATCCGCGTGCACTCTCGGCAGCTGATACACCTCCTCCGCATGCCTTCCCTCAATCGGAAGGATTCGAAACCCGGCTTCCTCCAAGTCCCGACTCAGCGTCTCCCCCAACCCATCCGGAGCCACCACCGCCCCCGTCGCGGCCTTGACCGAAATCTCCCACAACGCGGCCGCACTCACAAAAACCTGATTCCGCGAATCCTCGA
>Ga0247837_1004273_pt1 | contig 23168 bp, 16 predicted proteins | sample LaCtaG_2_FD_187115 | JGI IMG/M metagenome (GOLD analysis project Ga0247837, IMG submission 187115) | Freshwater microbial communities from meromictic Lake La Cruz, Castile-La Mancha, Spain - LaCruzMarch2015_14.5m | ecosystem: Environmental > Aquatic > Freshwater > Lake | place: Spain: Castile-La...
GGAATAGCAGCAAACCTGAGCGACTGCCTCCAACATGACCACACCAGGCATTAGAGGCATGCCAGGCATGTGCCCGCGGACCCAAAATTCTTGGTCGGTCACGTCCTTGTAGCCGACGCAAGCAACTCGAACAGGATCTTCGTAGACGATCGCTGTGAGTTGCTCCATCTCGAACCGCTGAGGATTGTATTTACGAATCTGCTCAATGTCGGCAACGATGTTGCTGAAATCCAGCGTACTCGGATCGATTATGAAATCTTTAGCAACCACGGACTAGGTTCGAACCTTACGACGCTTGGATTTGCGAGCCTTGCTGTTCGCCGCTCTTTGCCCGTGATTTGCCTTTTTCAGTTTTCGGTGTGGTTTTGTCATAATTGAGGAAGAATTCGAGGAAATAGGGGTCATCCTGACGCCTACGTAGCGTTTGGGCGTGATAGGATAACAGTATTAGCGAGTTGTGAAAAGCCGTTTTTGGCTTGCCGCAATGACCTTGTCGAGCGTATTATACTGCATAACAAGTCGATCCAGTTAAAACGTCGTCGAGTTCGATTCGGGCCCGAGGACGTAAACCCTTTCATATCATGGTTTTGAGGTTTGCAATGGCGGTGAACGTAACAGAAGAAGCGGCTTTGGAACTCAAGCGAGCACACGAAGAAAGTAACTTGACAGAAGATACGTTTGTTCGCGTGGGCGTTGTGGCCGGTGGCTGCTCGGGATTTGAATATTCCTTGAGTTTTGACGATAAATTCGATGAGCACAAAGACAGCCGCTACGACCAACACGGTGTTGCAGTGGTTGTCGACAAAAAGAGTGCATTGCTATTGGATGGTGCAGTGATCGGATGGCACAAGAGCTTGGAGCGACAAGGCTTCACGTTTGAAAATCCAAACGCAACCAAATCCTGCGGTTGTGGCAAGTCTTTCCAGTAATTCGGCTGTGTCTCGCTTCTGCGAGAGGAAATCCGAGTCAATTTCAGAGCCCGGGAAATCCCGGGCTCATTTTTTGTCTCGGCTGTGAAATTATTGATGGCCGAGAAAGTGACAGCGAGCAGTTGGTTGCGAAAACATAGTGCGAGCGGCCAGAAGACTGTCTAATTCTCCCGTCGAGTACGGGCTTGTTGGATGAGTCGTTTAACAGTCAGCCGAAGGCGTACTTGCTGCCATTCACGTACGCCTTCGGCTGACGGTGAAACGAAATCACGACAACGGAGTGCTTCATGGAACGGTATTGCTGTTCAACGAAATGCATTTGGACGAGTATTCCATCAGCAAGTCCGTAAGAAGCAGATGTGATGCTGGTCGAAGGCTCACATAGGCTGAGTTCATCCTAGCGTTTCGAATGAAGATTCCCGCGTTACCATGCTCGCCAGAGTGAGTCAGGGCGTTTAGAATGCCAACGTTGGGTGGACATGGCGAAGCGACCAGGTCCAAATTCTATTTGTTTCTCGCACATTGAGTTTCATTTTGCATTCCAAGATTGTTTTGCTTCCGGGGGATGGCATTGGCCCAGAAGTGGTTGGCCAAGCGGTAAGGGTTCTTGAGGCGATTGCGACTCAGTTCAAGCATGTGTTTGACTTCTCGAGTCATTTGATTGGCGGTATCGCGATCGACCAAACAGGGCAAGCATTACCGGAAGCAACAACAGCGGCCTGTAAAAATGCGGATGCGATCTTGCTGGGTGCGGTCGGTGGGCCGAAGTGGGACGATCCTAACGCAAAGACTCGACCAGAGGCCGGCTTGTTGAAGATTCGTAAGGAGCTGGGGTTATTCGCCAATTTGCGGCCCATTGTCACGTTCGATGAGTTGCTGGATTCCTCCCCATTGAAACGTCATATTATCGAGGGGACCGACATCCTATTCTTTCGTGAATTGACCGGCGGTTTGTATTTTGGTCCATTCGGTCTGGAAGAGCTGCCAGATGGGCAACAACGCGCATTTAGTACTGCGGTTTACACAACGTCCGAAGTGGAACGGATTGTCAGGATGGCGGCTTCAGCGGCAGTGCAGCGGCGAGGCAAGTTGACGATGGTCGACAAAGCCAACGTTCTCGAGGCGTCAAGGCTATGGAGACGCGTGTCAGCCAGGATTATGAAGGAAGAGTTTCCCACGGTGGAATACGACGTGGTGTTAGTCGATTCGATGGCGATGCACTTGCTAAGTCGGCCGACCAGCTTCGATGTGGTGGTGACCAGCAACATGTTTGGCGATATTTTGACCGATGAAGCATCCATGTTGCCTGGTTCGCTGGGGATGTTGCCCAGTGCATCGCTGGGCTCATCGGGTCCTGGTCTTTACGAACCGATCCATGGTTCCGCTCCTGATATCGCCGGCAAGGGCATCGCGAATCCGCTTGCAACCATTCTCGCTTCCGCCATGTTGCTCCGGCATTCTCTAGGCTTGGAAAAAGAGGCCTTAGCTATTGAGACAGCCGTGAAAAAGGTGCTAGCGGCAGGGCATCGAACCGCCGATCTCGTTCCGCGCGGAGCCGCATCGTTGGGTACCATTGCGATCACGGATTTGGTTCTCAAAGCGCTTGTGGCTTAAACCATGATCTGTCCTTTTTGTTCTTTGCTTTGTGACGAGGATAGCTTTCAAAGTGTTCCCTGTGGCATTCGAGCGAACGCACTGAATGCCATAGAGCGATTTCAAAAAACAAAGTTAGCCTCCAGCGAAAAGGCTCCGCAGGAACAAATCAAATCGGCGACCAAGTTGCTTCAGGCCGCGGAACATATTCTGATAACGGGGCGCATCGCGAGTGTGCAGACCGCGCGTTCGGCGATTAGGTTGGCGAAGCGTCTGAACGCCACCATGGATTGTGCGGAAGGAGGTCATGCTTTCAAGAACATACTTCCCATTCAGCGCAACGGCGTGCATTCCGTTTCCCTTGGCGAAGCGCGCGATCATGCAGACCTATTGATTGTGGTTGGCGATGATTCCGTGCTTTCTGGTTACCCCCGTTTGCCGCAGATGCTTCGTTCCAGTGATCCGTCGAACCGTGTGAAGAAAACAGTGCTGCTCCTTGGTGATTTTAGTGAATCCAGCCAACAGCGATGGCAGCAAGCTGGAATGGACACATGGTTCATCCCATGCAAACTGGAGAGCATCCCAGCGGCGTTGGCGCAATGGTCGAAGGTGGAAACGCCATCGCGTTCGGATCTTATGGGGCGACTTGCGCAATCGCGGTACACGGCAGTCTTATGGGTGGCAAGCAGCCTTCGCATGCCCAAGGCTGACTTGTGGATCGAACGCTTGATGCAGTGGATCGCTGGCCAGAACGAAACAACGCGTTGCGCCGGATTAGTATTGAGCTCGTTGGAGGGATCTTTCCAGCAAGCGTGCACTTGGCTGACAGGCTTCCCGGGCCGAATTCGTTTTCAAGAAGGGGAGCCCATTTATGACCCAAGCTTGTACATCTATTCCAAATGGATTGAATCTGCGGGGGCTCGTACGGGAAATTCTGCAATCGTACTGATTGACGAGACCGTGTCAGAGCACCCTTTTCTTGAAAACCAGGTCGAAGCGGGTTTGGCGATTCCATGCATCGAGATATCCGCAACGTCCAGCATGTTCCCTTGTGCGATAGCGGGTGCCGAAGTCACAGCCGACATGTTTCGAGCCGATCAAGCGATTGTCGCTCGAGTTGATTCTCAACCAGAGTGTATTCCAGGACATTCCGCAGCGGATTGGCTGGAGAAGTTATGCCGATGACGATTCGTTTGGAGAATGCGCTTTGCGTGGATGGCGTTGGGAAGTCCGAGATTCGCAATGTGCTGCTCCAGGGCCCCAATATTGCTGAGGATAGCGTTTCTTTAGCATCTGATAAGGTTGCAAGTCGGGCGGTTTGCTACGATCTTTCCGGCTGCCTAGTCGTTTCGGGTGGGATTGATTTGCATACGCATATTGGTGGTGGCAAAGTCAATGTTGCAAGGTTGCTACTTCCGGAACTGGTACAGAATTCTCGTTCGTCGACTCAGTTGGTTGCCGAACGCCATGAAGCCATCGCACCCCTCAGTTCGCCGGTGCCGGGAACTTTGGAAACGGGCAGGCGATATTTGCAAATGGGGTATACGGCCTGTTTCGAACCTGCCGTTTTGCCTGCCAATGCAAGGCATGCGCATGCAGAGATGGCAGACACGCCGTGGCTCGATACCGGTGGTTATTTGCTGATGGGAAATGATCGGTTGCTATTAGATTGGATCCGGTGTGGCGTACCGCAGCAGCAAATCAACGATTACGTGGCTTGGATGATTCGTGCGCATCAGTGTTGTGCGGTCAAGGTGGTAAATGCAGGAGGGATCGACGCGTTCAAATTCAATCAGCGCAGTCTGGACGTCGATGATTTGCATATCCACTTCCAGATAACCCCACGCCAGATACTCAAATCATTGGCTACCGCCGTAGAAGCGATCGGACTATCGCATCCGCTTCATGTGCACTGCAGCAATCTTGGGGTGGCCGGAAACATTGCTTCGACGTTAGCAACCATTGACGCGGTGGAAGGGCGAAGATTGCATTTGACTCATGCGCAGTTTCACTGCTACGGCAAGGATGGTCCGCATGGTTACAGTTCCGCGGCATCCCTGCTGGCGGACCGAGTCAATTCGAGTCCGAATTTGTCAATCGATATTGGGCAGTTGCAATTCGGCCAAACGGTAACCTTGTCTGGCGACACGATGCATCAATACTCCAATCGCAAGTTAGCAAGGCCTCGGAAAGCGATCTTTCAAGAACTTGAATGCCAGGCTGGATGTGGAGTTCTGCCGTTCCGCTACCGGCACGATCAGTATGTTCACGGCCTGCTCTGGACGATTGGTTTGGAGTTGTTTTTGCGCGTTCAAGATCCGATGCGAGTATTTTTGACAACAGACCATCCGAATGGTGCTCCGTTCACGGCCTACCCGCATTTGATACGCTTATTGATGAGCTACGACTATCGGATGGGAGTTTTCGAACGCCTCCATCCAGAAGTCCGAGCGACCAGCTCGCTCCCTTCGCTTCGACGTGAATACACCCTAGAAGAGATCGTGAAAATGACTCGGCTTGGGCCAGCCAAGGCGATTGGGTTGGCCGATCGAGGGGATCTGGTGCCGGGTTCGTTGGCAGATGTCGTTGTTTATGAGCGGAATGACAACCCAGAGGCGATGTTTGCCAACCCAAAGATGGTGTTTCGGCGAGGCGAGTTAGTCTATCAGGACGGGAAATGGCTGGCCCCTTCCGTCAAGTCGACCATCGTTTCCAAAGTGGAATTGGAGGATGCCATGGACGCTCGTTTACGTCGAATTTGGCGGTCCCAGTATGGCTACTCGACCGACACGATTCGAATTCGGGACGAAGAACTGATGGCCCTGGATCGGCAGATCGAGCCTGCGCTGCTCCGATAGTCTCTTGACTTCGTACCACGTGTTGTGAAATACGTGGATTCTGCTATAGTTTGTGGGGTCTGAAAGTGCGAAAAATCGTTGGGATTCCTTGCTGGAAATGCACGGGGCTTGCAATGGTTTTTTGGAGTGTCCAAGTTCCTCTTGTCGAAATGGCAACCCCGTGTCGAACGTTCCTCCCAATGATGATTTTGATCAAAACGATCCAGCATCTTTGCCCTCAGCGGGCGGTAGTGGCGGAAATGGCGGCGGAGGTGGCGGCGAACGGATGATCGAGGAGTCGATCGAGGACGAGCTGCAGAACAGCTATTTGACGTATGCGATGAGCGTCATTGTCAGCCGGGCCCTACCGGACGTTCGCGACGGGCTGAAGCCTTCGCAGCGACGTATTTTGGTTGCCATGAATGATTTGAGCCTGACCCCTGGTGCCGCCCGGGTCAAGTGTGCCAAAATCGCTGGGGATACTTCGGGAAATTACCACCCACACGGCGAAGCAATTATTTATCCAACCTTGGTCCGAATGGCGCAAGAATGGAACATGCGGCATTTGCTGATTGATAAGCAAGGGAATTTCGGATCGATTGCGGGTCTTCCTGCTGCTGCGATGCGGTACACGGAAGCTAGGCTTGCAGCCCCTGCGGCAATGATGCTGGACGACATCAAGCTAGACACCGTCGACTTTATCCCTACCTATGATGAACGACGCTCCGAACCGGTCGTGCTGCCATCCAAGTTTCCAAACCTGCTTGTCAACGGAGCGACAGGAATCGCTGTCGGCATGGCGACCAGCATCCCACCACACAATCTTAGGGAAGTCTGCGCGGCTCTTATCCGTGTGATCGAAGACCCCGAGGTTTCCATCCCAGAAATCAATGAGATTATTCCGGGCCCCGATTTTCCAACGGGAGGAATTATTTGTGGTCGGTTTGCGATTCGTCAAGGCTACACCACAGGTCGATCGACGATTGTATTGCGTGCAAAAATTGACGTTGAAGAGGGCAAGAAATCCCGCTTGATCATCCGCGAAATTCCTTATCAGCAATTTCGCGATCGGGTGATCGAACGCATCGCAGATTTGGTTCGAAGCGAAAAGATAAAGGGGATCTCGGCCATTCGCGATGAAAGCGATTTGAAAGAACCGGTCCGAATCGTTATCGAGATCAAACAGAACTCGGACCCGCATGTCGTTCTCAATCAATTGTACCAATTCTCGTCGCTTCAAGAATCTTTCTCGATCAACATGCTTGCGTTGGTGGATGGCAAGCCGCGCGAGTTGAGCATCAAAGAGTTGCTACAAGAATTTATTCGCCACCGGGTAACGGTTATTCGTCGCCGAACTCAGTTTCTGTTGGCGTCGGCTCGAAAGCGAAAGCATGTTGTCGAAGGCTTGCTTTTGGCCCTTGCTGACATCGACAAGATTATCATGCTGATCCGTCAGAGCCGGACTCAAGCAGAAGCCAAAGTGAAGTTGATGGGGGTGGAATGCCCCGCTTCCATGATGGAGCGTGCTCTTGGCGAACGCGGCTTCACAGACTTCCAATTGGAACGTGGATCAGCCGACGTTTACACACTCACCAGCGTTCAAACCGACGCCATCCTTCGAATGACTCTGGGACAGTTGGCAGGTCTGGAACAGGAACGACTGTCCGATGAGCATGCGTCGATCTTGGGCGAGATAGAAAAATACCGTGTCATTCTTGGGGACTCGGCCAATATCTACGCCATTATCAAGGCCGATCTGGAGGAAATCTCTCGCAAGTTCGGGAACGACCGGCGGACCGTTATCGACGGCGAAGAGCTTGGCAACTACAACATGGAAGATCTGATCACCGAAGAAACTATGGTGGTTACGATCTCGCACCAAGGGTACATCAAACGCATACCTGCAACCACGTACCGCGCTCAGAAGCGAGGTGGCAAAGGTATCGCGGGACTTCGAGCAGAAGAAGAAGATCCTGTCGAGCATTTGTTTGTCGCAAGTACCCACGCTTATTTGCTTTTCTTTACCAATCAAGGAAAAGTCTACTGGCAAAAAGTTTGGGAGATCCCGCAAATGAGCCGCGAAAGTCGTGGACGTGCTGTCGTGAACTTGTTGAATCTAACGCCGGATGAAAAGATTCGCGATTGTGTTGTGGTTCGCGATTTCAACCTGCCCGGTCACTTCCTCATGATGGCAACCAAGAAGGGAATCGTAAAAAAGACTCAGCTGGAAGCATACAGCCGTCCCAAGAAGGGCGGAATCATTGCGATCAAACTTCGCGAAGACGACGAATTGGTAGACGTGGTGATCGCAAAGCCAATGGACCAGATCGTGCTGTCGACGGCCAATGGCATGGCAATCCGTTTCTCTGAAAGTGATGCTCGATCCATGGGCAGAAATACTTCAGGCGTAAAGGGCATATCGCTCAAGAAGGGGGATGAGCTTGTTGGAATGGTTGTTGCCGAACCGGAAGCAACTTTGTTGACGGTTTGCGAGCTTGGTTATGGAAAACGCACAACCTTTGGACCCGGCGATGAGATGGCAGGCCGCGACCTATCCGTGCTTGGCGATGAAAACAACGAAGACCCAGTCCTGGATGAAGTGATTGAAGAGCCAGAAGAAGAAACGGAAGATTTGAGCTCCGCCAATCGTTACCGAACCCAACGTCGTGGTGGCAAGGGGGTCATTGATATTAAGACTACCAAGCGAAACGGTCGGGTGATCGGAATTGTCCCCGTCAGCAACTTAGATGAGTTGATGATGATGACCGTTCGAGGAAAAATCCAACGGGTCGCAGCAAAAGATATCAGCGTTATCGGCCGGAACACCCAGGGGGTTCGAATCATGAGCCTGGACGAAGGGGATAAGCTCACTGCTATTGTGCGCGTTCTTCCGGAGGATATCGACGATGCCGCCATCGTAGCTGCCCAGGTACCGCCTACCATTCCAGACGCTCTGCCAGGTGAACCAACTTCGGAGGAGCCGGATTCAGAAATGGGTGCGTCCGAGGCAGATTTCGAAAGCTAATTGGGAGCTTCTCTTTGTCCGCGAACCCTTCCGAATCGTTGTTGATTCTGGTGTGTACATTCAACGAGCGAGGTAACTTGCCAAGCTTGTTCGAGCGGATATACCAAATCGCTCCGTTCGCAAATATCTTGGTGGTCGATGACAATAGCCCGGACGGAACAAGCGAATGGGTTATCGATCATCAACAGTCCCACGGGAATGTCTCACTGATTCGCCGCTCTGGCAAGCTCGGTTTGGGAACGGCCATTCGCGACGGGATGAAATTTGCTATCGATCACGGATACCAGTGGTTGCTGAATCTGGACGCCGACCTTAGCCACGATCCAGCCGCTATTCCGGCATTGCTTGCCGCCTCGAACCACCACGACATTGTCATCGGATCAAGATACGTTTCCGGGGGTGGAATGGAAGGGTGCTCTTGGAAACGTGTGTTCGTCAGCCGTTGTGCTAACGCCTATGCTAGGTTTGTGATTGGCTGGCAAGTTCAAGACTGCAGCAGTGCCTTTCGGCTTTATCGAGTTTCTATGTTAAAAGCGATTCATCTCGATCAGCTACGTGGGACAGGGTATGGGTTCTTGGAGGAGGTGCTTTGGCATCTGCTTCACGTAGGTAGCCGGTTACAAGAAGTCGGCATTGTCTACACGGAGCGGCGTGAGGGCAAATCGAAGATATCCATGAAGGAAGCTCTTTCTACGATACGCTCCATCCATGATGTTGCCAAACTGCAACGCAAGGATGCTCGATTGGGTTAAGTGTCTTGTGTTGAAGAATGACGCCTAGAAAAATGCAAAAGGAGAAGATCAAAATGTCACCTCAAGAAAAAGCAGTCGCATTGAATGTCAAGTTCACCAAGCAAGAGCCTGGTTATTTGGCTATGGTCGTGAAGTCGGGCAATCTATTGTTCACTTCGGGGCATGTAAGCGACATCAAGGGGAAATTGGGCGCTGGGATTTCTGTGGAACAAGGAAAAGCAGCTGCTCGCGAGTGCGCTGAAAAGATCCTGAATTCACTTTGGAATGCACATGGCACTCTCGATGGCCTCAAGGTCGTTCGGGTCCTAGGATGCGTTAATTCTACTCTGGAATTCCACGAGCAACATCTTGTCATCAACGGCTGCAGCGATCTATTGCACGAGGTGTTTGGCAAAACTGGCGACGGTTATCATGCCAGAAGCGCGCTTGGCTTTGCGCAGATCCCAACCAATTCCGCAGTAGAGGTCGAAGCCATCTTCGAAATCAAGGCCTAAAAAAGTCAAAAGGGGTGTGTCCCAATGCCGTTCCTATCCAGCCCACCCTTTCACTCCTTCGTTTCAGTGCCGATGCAATACAAACTGCGATAAGACCGGAGAAACAACCGATCGCCACCAACCGCTGGTGTTGCATTGAAAACGCTATCATCGGACTCGAATCGATTCTGGCTAATTAACTGATACCCTGGTTCGCCCGATAGAACGAATACACCGCTGTGCCGAGTTTGTACGTACAACTTTCCCCCGATCGCTACCGGAGACGCGTACACTTTTCGGCCACGCGATTCGATATCGGGAACTCGTTTTTTTTCAACCAATTCACCTGACTTTGCGTTGATGCAAAAATACATTCCCTGGTCATCGATCCAGGTAAGATGGTCCTGAAAAAGCACTGGGGTTACGACATACGACGAATTGCGACTGGTCCATAGAATATGCGACTTCGTTACGTCACCTATTCCTCCCATTTGGATCGCAAGACTTCCCGACGAACGATATCCACCGAAAACGTAAACTCGGTCGCCGTCTGCAATCACACTTGGGGAGAGATTCCCGGTAAGTGTTGTAGTCGCAAACCATACAAGCTTGCCCGTGTTCGGATTCAATCCCCAAACTTCGCCAGGAACGGCCAGAACCAAGTCATCGCGTTGTTCATCCACGCGAGCGATGATAGGTGTTCCATACGCGAGTTCCAGAATCGATGCTGGGGCCTTCCAGACCACTTCCCCTGAATCTTTATCGAGAGCAAACAAGGCTTGGCTTTCTTCGGAGGCATTAACGATGACCAAATTCCTATAAAGAATCAAACTTGATGCAGTTCCCCAACCGCGATTTCCGGATTCATTCCCCACGTTGGCTTGCCACAATTCGTTCCCTTGGACGTCGTAGGCAAATACCCCTGATTTGCCGAAGAAAGCATAGACTTTTTTTCCATCGGTTACGGGCGAGTTCGTTGCATAGCCATGTTCGGGTACACCCATCCCGCTGTATCGGTCTTCGGGCAACACGGGGTTCACACTTCGAGTCCAAACAATTTCACCCGTCTTTCGATCGATGCAATGCAGGTGTCGCTTCAAATCTTCGGGATGACTTCCGCTTGAATCCTCGTCACCATAACCTGTGTAGGAGGTCAAAAAAACAGAATCATCGGATAGTACAGGACTGGACGAGCCCGGGCCTGGAATCTTTGTCTTCCAGATAAGGTTACTGCTTTCGCCCCATTGGGTGGGAATGGAAGTTGCGGAGCTGACCCCTGTTCCATTTGGGCCGCGAAATCGTGTCCAGCCATCGTTGCTCTCTGTAATTGAATTTTCATACGAGACCAAGGAACCCGAGGAAACAACTTTTGCTTTCTTCGGTTCGCCATCTGTGCTTTGACCGCCCCCGTCAATGCTTGCATTCAGAGCAAGCAACTTATCCGCTTCAGGACGAATGCTTCCGCCCAGCCGATTTGCACGACCTGGTCGAGGGGGCTCAAAAAACCCTCGCACGAAAACGGTGGCTATCGAAGCTACTGCGAGGCACGATACAGCTAGTAAGGCCAATTTTTTTCGAGTCATTTTGGTCCTGTTTGCAACAAAAGGAAAGATCCCTGGGGATCAACGGTTTCATCAGGGCATAGGATAACATGCTTAGCTGAAGGCAAGATGAAGACACGAAACCTAATCTCGGATCGGATTGCGTCGACAGCACATTTTGCTTCCCTTATGTGCTTGTAGGTGAGTGACCAATTTGGCACGGCGGCGGCCTGGAAACAAAAAGCAAATGAGGTTTTGTTGCCGAGGTGGTCGGAAAGCACTATACTCCATCCAACTATTTTCGTTGCGGGAGAGTCAAATGGGTCATCGATACAGATTCACCGTCTCAATATTGCTTCTTGCTGTTTCCATAATAAGTTCAGCGTTCTCCAATGATCGAACGGAAGACTCCAAGGACTATCCAGCTGCCGTTCGGCATTTAGAGAAAGCGACCATAATGGCTCCCCATGAAGTTGAGATCCAACTTGGATTGGCATGGTTGTCACTGTCAGCGCACAAGGTGAACACCAAGCAAGCTGTCGATAATGCAACGGAGGTGGTTCGAATGACTGCAGGTCGCGATTGGTTTGCGATCGCTTGTTTGGCGGCAGCATACTCCCATGATCCGAAGTCGACTTTAGCAATGGAAACGCTTGAAGCCGCAATTCGAATTGCACCAGCCTGTGCGATGGAACGCTGCGAAAAATGGCGATCCTGTTTGAATGCGAATGAAGCAATCAAGCCTGATTGGTAGTCTTTTTGACTTGACGTATGAATTAGGAGACAATCGTGGTTGATGAAGAACCCGAAGTAACGGCAATGTTTTTGCAGCATGAAGGCGTTTCTATCATGAAGGGCCTTGATTCCGATACTGCGATTACGCTGATCGCTCTTTTGTCAGAGGATCCCGATGATTGGACCGAAGCCACGAGCGTTTGGCCCCGATATCGTACGCCTGCGGTGCCCGAATTCATTGACCGCCTGCCAGTGAACCAAGTCTCCTTCCAAGAAGGACTGCACGAAGTCGAGATTGCAAGAAGCTGGATTGCAATCGACTTTGTCCACAAACGGGTTCTTACTGGTGGTCAGTTCATGACCATAGAACACGACAACGTCTTCGCAATGCACGTGGATGTAGCAGGTGATCATCGTTGCCCCTTGAGTATTCATCTGCCCCCTTGGTGGGAGCTTCTGTCGGGTGTCTCCACGGAGATGATCAGCCAGGAACGGCACCAACCTTGGACCAAACCGAATGTGGACCGCACGATTTTGTTTGGTGACCCTTTGCTGGATTACATCGCAACCAACGTTCTGCATATTGTTCAGTCGGAACAGTGGTTGCAGGAAGCGGCGAACGACCAGCCTAAGAATAGATATCCTCTCACCGTACAAGTTCATCGCGACTGGTTGATGACTCCCCGTGAAGATTTGTATGGACGTATGCCTAGGCAATTGTTGCACGGTGCTAGAGGCTGGATTGACAAGGTTCTATGGGGGCAGAGGCGGCGACTGGAAGATGGCGAGCCACTAGTAGCGATGCCGGACGATTGGTCCGATTTCCAGACCGCTCCCATGGGGACGGAAGAAATTTCTCTCTATTTTGATTTATGTCGAGAGCTGATCCAAGCCGGTTGGTTTTGGTGCACCAATAACCAGCAGAGTGTCGATTCGGATAAAGCGGCGGGCGAGCATTCAGAACTTGTGACGTTCCTGAAGGCTGTGCGAGACAACTGGTTGGAAAGTTCCTTCGAAGGTGGGAATGCGCCGAGCTTTATTATCGAATGCGAACGTCGCCGTGTTCCACGCGGCATTGGTGTACCCATTGAAGGAATCGACGGGGTAGAAGCCGAGGAGCATATCATCGATTGCGATTGTCCAATTTGCGAGATGATGGCGGATGGGGAGTTTGGAGTCACTTTTGCAGGCATTGATGGACATCATTTGGAACTGGATGAAGAATTTGCTTTCTCCTTGTATGAGACTCGCGAAGAATGGGAAGAGCACTTGAGCGAGTTTGCTTCCTTCAGTGAAATCGGGAGCTTTGAGAGTGAAGCCTATGCAACGGCAGACCCGGAGAATGAATTTCCATCCGTCTGGTCCGGAATCAATACGACCGACGATCTGCCAGGGGATCAGAACGGCACGCTCAAGATAGCTTTCATGGTCGCTGAAGTGATCTCGACTCTGAAGAGTTTGGATGCACCGTACGAGTCAGTCCAACGATTGAATCAGCTCTTCAGCAGCTATCGTCGCAATTCCATCCTGGAAAAACCCGAGGCCGCTATTGCCCTCCAAGAGTACCTGCAGGCATTGTCGGAAACCTATCCCGAGCTGGTTTCCATGTCGGCAGACTTGCAAAGCCAAATCGACGAGATTCTTCGAACACAACAATAGTTTCTTAGCATTCCGCACCTTTGCAATTGATTAGCGGACAGAAATCCATTGGGGCAAAAAAATGTTGGGGCAAAAAAATCAGATCTCCAAATCGATTCCTGACCATCTTTTTGCCCAACCGTTTTTTTGCCCCGCTACCGCATAATGCCTTGCAATCGGACTTCCCCCGAAGTGATGTTGATCCACAAAATTGCCCGAAGTTTTGTGTTCTTTATCAAGCGGCGGAGATGCGATTCGTAACGGTCGAGATCTTGTTTCTTACAAGAAACTTCAATCGAAACGCCCTCCTCAATTAAGTAAACTGGTTGTTGCCAGATTCTTTGCTCTTGCCAAAAGGTATCAGTAAACTGACGGCATCGCTCTTCGCCACCCGCAAGCGCAATCACGGCTTCGAGGTACAAGAATTTCGAAAGTCCGGTACCCCAGTCAAGTATCAGAGGTAGCACGATCTTTTCTAGACGGCGAAAGGGATCCGCACTGAACCAGTCAAGCCGTTTTGTCTCAAACTTCTTTCGCTGTTCCGGTGCTTCGTGGCAATTCACAAAGCGATGCTCGACACGATCGGTACCAAAGTTGATCAGCTTTCCGTGCGACAACCCAGTCAGCATTAAGTACTGAATGAGCTGACTCTGATGAGCGTCCGTCAAGCAAGACGCCGCTTTCAGTTCAAAAGGGCACCCCAAGTCAACTAGTAGATCAAGATACATTTCTTTCCGAAAGCTCTGGTGCGACAAGCAAATTTTTACTTCTTCGATTGCACGGCTCCCTAGAGCTTTCCGCAATGCAGTACGGTATATCGACTCATTAAACATTTTCCCGAGCGCGGTATGAACCTCGAATGCTTCACGAACCACTTCATACGCAATGTTGCCAAAATCTTCCTGTGAGAAAATTCGGATTGGGACGCATGTAGCGATTGGCATAAGGCGGCTCAGTGAAAAAATGTTGGAATGAAAGAATATGGCATCCTAACAAAATCCAAATCGTTCATCATATTCAAGATTATCGGCAGAAAGAAATCCTATTGGGCAAAAAATGTTGGAGCAAAAAAATCAGATCTCCAGATCGATTCCTGAACATGTTTTTGCCCAACCATTTTTTGCCCTGCTCCTAAGTTCGATTCCGCAGATGATCAGCTGGCAGAAATCCATTTGGGCAAAAAAATGTTGGGGCAAAAAAATCAGATCTCCAGATCGATTCCTGAACATGTTTTTGCCCAACCATTTTTTGCCCTGCTACCGCAAAGTCTGATCGTTTGTTCTATATTTGCTAAGATAAGGTGCGGGTATGTGGACTGGTTCTTCCGTTCGGATTGTCGGGTGAAAGGAATGACGCATCCAGTCGCTTCCGAACCAATTGTCTTGCTCCTAATACACTCTCCCAAATCTTAAACCCAAGGAAACACTCATGAAGATCTATGCCTGCTCGAAACTGCTTGTTGGACTAATGTTTTTGAATGGCCCATCGCTCTTCGCTTCGGATAGCGACGACCTACGCAACAAGGCGAAATCGATGCAAAACAAAGCCGCTCTTTTGGCCGAACAGGGCAAATTGGACCAAGCCCAACGTGTCGAGAACGAGTCGATAAAGCTCTTGGAAATGGCCGAAAGGCAGGAAGCGAATCTCAAAGAACATAGTGAAGGCGATAACGGTTTTAAAAACGAACGAGAGGTATCGCAATTAAAAGATCGTCTTAACGATTTGCGCAACAAAGAACGCATCTTGCGCGAAGAGCAAGCCTCGCAGTCCGATTTTGATAAAGTGCATGGCGAAATGGCAGACATCGAACGCGAACTCCATAAAATTCGTTCTCATCATGCTGAAAAAATGCATGGCCAACCACAACGCCTCCATCCGCAACACCGGGCTCAAATGGAAAAGCTGGAGAAAGTTGGTCAACGGGTTTATCATTTGCGTATCGCCTCGCAACATGCCAAGCAGGCCCAGGTGCATGAACTGGCACATCAACTCATGGCTAGAGCCGAGGATCTCGAGCGAGACATGCAAGCAGCAAAAAAGCAGCTTGCAGCTGAGATACAGGCTTTCGCAGAACAACCTAGAGAGGGCAATTCTGAGCTGGTGTCCAAGTTGATGGAAGAAAACGAGCGATTGAGGATGGAAATTCGCGAACTAAAGCTTAACGCAGGTAAGCGAGATTAAAAAGCACCAAGGTAGCTTCTTTGGAACGTTGCTGGCATAGGACTGCCATTGAATGCGATCGCCATCGCGGCTGCATTGAGTCCCGGTCAGCAGAATTTGGATTGGCCCGGGGCGCCGTTCACAGCCATCGCAACGTCGCCTCTCATTTGGCTTCCAACTTACCTAGTGCCCACCGCAATATTTCTTCATCTGTTGTCGATACGAGAATGCTTTTCTGTGACTGATTGACATCCCGAGAGCAAACTTTCTCCCAACACGACATTTCAAAAGCTTAATAGCCGAAATCACCTCGTTTGAGCTTCGTGTGAAGATTCAACTTTGGGTGACATCGGCTATGTTGAGCGTGTGACAGATGGCTGCACTAACCTATCGAGCTGTGCATAGCCTTCTTGTGACTTTTGATTTCTGCATTTATTCAGGGATATCGATGTGCGCTTTTGCAGCCGCTAGACGTAATTTGTCCAAAGCCCTTGTCTCCAATTGACGAATCCGTTCTTTGGTTACCCCTAATTCTTCCCCGACCTCTTTCAAGGTTAAGGGTTCGAATCGGTGGTCCAACCCGAATCGTCGAACAATGATCTGCTGCTCGCGCTGATCCAAAGTATGCAGAATTTTTTGGATCTGGGCTGTTCTTGAAGCTTGGTCGATTTCCGCAGTGAAGTTATCGGCGCGTTGATCTTGATGAGCCGTGAAGATTTCTTCGGAGCTAGTTCGAAAACGATCACGATGTCGGAACTCATCAGGAATGGTTCGCGCGAAGTTCTTCATGATCGCCCACGAAGCATAGGTACTGAACTTGTTTCCTCGTGAGTAATCAAACTTTTCACAGGCTCGAATCAGGGACATATTGCCATCGCTAATCAATCCAAAGAAGTCATCGGATGGGTCCACGTGACGTTTGGCGATTGAAACGACCAACCGCAAGTTCGATTGTACGATCTTGTTCTTCACTGCCACCGATTGCTCGTACAAGCTCTCAATTCGATCCATCAACGCGATCAAAGGGGTCTTTGTATCCAATTCTTCGCGAAGTTTCGAAGCGACATGCTTCAGGTAATTCATTTTTCGGAACAGGTGATATTCCTGTTCACGGTTCAGCAACGGAACGTCGTAAAGCGAAGCGAGGTACGTGGGTAGCCCACTGGGAGCACGGACTTTTCGCGGAGGGTCCGATGGGACCGGCATGTCGCCCAATATTTGTTCCGTTAACGATTCGTCCTCGAATTCCACATTGGGAATGTAGTCCAAGACCAATTCCATCACCTTGGCTGCTCGTTCTTCGTTCAGCAAGCGGATGATACTGGTACGCGTTCGACCATATCGCTTTGCCAAAACGACCGTCGATACACCGCGATTGTGTTGTTGGTACATAGCTCGGCGATCTTCCTGGGATAGTATTTCCCGCTGATCGGGGAACACTGCCATTTTTGGGTATTGTCGATCGAAGTTTTTGATGGTGTAGCGTATTGTCTCGGTGCTGCGATTCACTTCAGATCCGACCGTTCGGGCCACTTCGGACAGGTTTGCGCCTGTTGCGGCGATCCGACGAGCACGATCGATAATGTCATCCTTTTCGACGTCCGTGATTTGCGAGAACCGTTCGCCCCGCTGAACGCGTTTCTTATTTTGAGAAACGAATCGATCGACAGAAGAATGCAGGAACCCGACCCGTTTGCGACCGTCCGAAAGGAACCGTCGCGACACCAAGCCTTGGTCGCGCCATCGTGAGATCGTCTTAGTAGACACGTTGAACATTTTGCTCAGATCTTCCACCGTATGGACAGGTTCGCTTGCCTCTTCAACTCGCAAGTTCATTGAATCGGTGATATCTTCGACGAAAAGCCTCAGATCATGGACTGCGTCATCCCCTTTGATCAGCCGATAGCCAGTTGCGTCAGGGCGAACATCCGTCACGCGGAAGAACAGGTAATCGTAGGGGTAGTTTTTGGAAGGATCCAATTCCGACAACAGGCTTTCAGCGCGGTCCGCTTGTTCGTGGCGTTTGCCGCGCGGAGCGAACCGTACTTGTTGGTCTCGAAGTTCTTTAATGAGCGATATTCGGTAATCTGTATTCATAATGCCTTGCTCCCTGCTGCTGAGTCGAACCTGTTCATCCTTGCGGCTACCAACCGCTCCAAGTCTCTCTGCGATAGGGTACGAAGCTCAATCATTGAGCTTGCCTTGTCTCTCGCTTGGCCTTGTCTGAGCAGTGTGCCACGTTGACAACTGTTCTATCGCCTCAGCGTTTGACGCGTTCGGTCACTTTCCAACTGTCTTTCGACGTTGATGAGCAACGATTAGTTCAACGGACGCAAGTCTTGGGCCAAAAAATATTCAAATTTCGTGGGTTCAAGCCTACCAATTCCTAAAAATCAACATTTCTAAACGTTTGGTGCCAAGTACAAGGACAATTTGGACCTCCAAAAGGCTCGCAAGTGGCTAAACTTTGTGCGAACCATACCGATCTTTTGGCAAAGATTAGTAAAATTCACTGTCACTTGGGCAGCCAGGCGTGTCCAAACAGAGACAGTTTTTTCAAAACGCGACAATTGTATCTCGGAAAGATCCAGCGAATGACCGTAAGTGTGGGAATCGTCGACTACCAGATGGGAAATCTTCGGAGCGTCCAAAAGGGAATCGAACGCACCGGTAACATTGCCACCATTAGTTCGAATCCGACCGAACTTGCGAAACACACTCATTTGATTTTACCGGGTGTCGGGGCGTTTGGGGATGCCATGAACGAGCTGAATCGTCGCGACTTGGTTCGCTTCATCAAGGATTGGGCTGGATCTGGCAAGCCCTTCTTAGGAATCTGCTTGGGCATGCAATTGCTGATGGACTCCAGTTCGGAGGGTGGACAGCACGAGGGGCTTGGGATCCTTCGCGGAAAGGTCTTGCGTTTCGAACAGCCCGCTCTTAAATCGCCAATCAAGATTCCTCATATGGGATGGAATCAAATCAACAGCACGATCCCCTCGGATCCGATGTTCGACGGATTACCGGATCGCCCCTACGTCTACTTCGTGCACAGTTATTACGTATTACCGGAGAATCAATCCGACATTTGGCTGCAGTCGGAATATGGAGACTTGTTTTGTGCTGGGGTCAAGCGAAACAACATCTTGGCAACTCAATTCCACCCGGAAAAGAGTCAGAAGGAAGGCTTGCGATTGTTGGCAAACTGGTGCAAACAAGACTAGTCCATCCAATCGGAGGGATGGAATGGGCAGGTCGATACCGATTGGCTACAGGCGATCGAGAAAGAGACAGCCCCGTCCCAACGAGATGGATAGAGTGTCCTGATCTTACAGATATTTTGCGATTGCTCCGCCGCGAGCCGCCATCGCATCGATCTTTGCAGTCACAAGTTTGTCTTCGATCAATGGTGGGGCATGGTGCGGCTTGCATCGTGCGTCAATGATAAGCGGGCCAGTGCAACCCCAATGCTTTTGGTCCGTGAAGCTCCCGATACCATCGATATCGGACGCTGGATTGCTACGAGTAAAAGTAGTCCACAAGAAATTGTTGAGCGAACGACTCGTGAATTCCGAATCATCTACCAGCACAATTAGCCGCAAACCTTGCCATCGCAGATCATCATCGAGAGACTTACCTTTGGCTTTGGCGAAATCTGTCATTTCCGCCGCAAAGTGGGCGAGTGGCCCAGCATCCAACGCATTGCACTGAATGGCCAAGATCCCAGGGAGGCACCATCGCGGACTGGTAAATCCTTTTGGAACAAAAAAGTCACTCACCAATTCCGACGCTAAGCTACGTCGCTTGTCACCACTTGCGGCCATCACCACCTTGGAGCCTTGATTCAGGCCATCCCCTGAGTAATCGAGCGTGTCCATAGTGGTTCTGGTATGAAAATGCAAATCACGATTCCAATCGATTCGCTCAAGCAAGTGACAAAGGAATCGCGGAATGTCGTGAATATCCAAGCTGGGATCGTCGTTTGCGCTGACGATTAGCAAGTATTTCGCAAGCGACATTTGACCTTGTCCCAAAATCCCACTCGCTTGAGTCAATAGTTCTTGTGGGCGGTTGGATTTTCGATACGGAACGTATCTTTCGCTTCCGATCGCCAGTAGCAGCGGATGAACTCCGGCGGCGTCTACTGCGTGAACGGCTTGAACACCTGGCAGAACTGTTGGAATAATCGGTCCGGTCAACTCATGAATCAATTCGCCAAACGTTGTATCCTCCTGAGGCGGACGCCCAACGACGGTGAAGGGCCAAATGGCATCTTTCCGATGGTAGACTCGTTCGACTTTCATCCAAGGGAAATCGTGCTCTTTGGCGTAATAACCTAGGTGATCTCCGAACGGCCCTTCTGGCTTGGTCGTGGCAGGATCCACGGTCCCCACGATCACAAAATCAGCGTCTGCGTAGATGGGCGCGTGGTGGTCCGACACGATCATCGGGATGCGATGTCCGGCCAGCGCACCCGCAAAAGTCAGTTCGCTCAAACCTTCCGGTAAAGGCATAACCGCAGACAAAGTCATTGCTGGCGAACCTCCCACGCTGACACAAACGCGAAATGGTCGCGCTTCCGCTAAGGCTTGCTGATGATGGACTCCGATTCCGCGATGCAATTGATAATGGAGTCCAATTTGTTCGTTGGGCAAGTAATCGTTTCCAGCTAACTGAACCCGATACATTCCGAGGTTACACTGCATGAGCGAGCTAGAACCGCTCTGACTGAGTACTTGCGGTAGGGTGACAAACGGGCCTCCATCGCCCGGCCACGAAGTCAGCTGTGGCAAACCATCGATAGTCGTTTCATTCTGTAGCACCGGTCCTGTCCGAACACGTTTGGGAAGCATTGTCCAAGCGGTCCAGGGAGCTCCCATGTATCGCATCGGTCTTATGAAAAGTTGATTCGGATCGATCTTCACTTCGATGGCTCGTCGAACGCGATCGATGCTCTTGCGAAAAAGAAATCTCGCTTGCTCTAAAGATCCGAACAAATTGCTGACCATCGGAAAGGTGCTTCCGACAGGATTGGAAAAAAGAATGGCCGGTCCCTGATTGGCGTAAACTCGACGTTGCACCTCGGCAATTTCGAGATGCGTTGATAAAGGATCAGCAATTTCAATCAATCTTCCGTGTCTGCGGAGATCTTCTACAACTTGACGCGTACTTCGTTGCATTCAGCAATACCTAGCGGTAAACATCTTGGAAACGGAAGGCGAAGGAAAAAGACCCGGTCATTGGTCCTTCCGTGTATGGCATTCTAAACGTAAAATTCCTTTTTGCTGGGGTGCGAAGGAGTTCTTGCACATCCGATCTTTTCGACCGCTGAATAACACGGAATAATGGAAAAACGACTGTTTAACTTCTCCTCCGGGCCCGCCGTTTTGCCGGTCCCAGTGCTCGAGCGAATACGAGACGAGATGCTTTGCCTACCAGGCTGCGGTGCCTCTGTCATGGAGCTATCGCATCGAAGTAAGCAGTTTATCGCAATTCAGGAAAGTGCGAAGCAACGTCTGATTCGTCTGCTGAACATTCCATCCGATTATGACGTGTTGTTCCTGCAGGGGGGCTCGCGGCTTCAGTTTTCGATGGTTCCGATGAATTTATTGCGAGGCCAATCGAATCCTGCTCAGTACATTGTCACCGGAACTTGGGGCAAATATGCTGTTGGTGAGGCGAAAAAAGAAGGAGTGGTTGAAGTCATTTACGATAGTGGTGCGACCCATTATGACCGCCTCCCTAACCGCGAAGATCTCAAGATTTCCCCCAACGCAGCTTATGTCCATCTGACCAGCAACGAAACCATTCAAGGGGTTCAATTCCAACACGATTTGGATTCCCCGATCCCGGTTGTCTGCGATAGTTCCTCGGACATATTCTATCGCCCCATCGATGTCTCCAAGTACGGGCTGATTTACGCTTGTGCTCAGAAAAACGCGGGACCAGCGGGAGTCACCGTCGTCATTATTAGAAAAGATTTGCTGGACAGATCCAGTGACGCGCTGCCCGGTTACTTGAATTACAAAAACCACTCGAAAGAGGATTCCATGTGGAATACTCCGCCGACATTTGCGGTTTACGCACTTGGTCTGGTTGCGGAGTGGCTGGAGAAAGACATTGGTGGACTGCAAGCCATGCACAAAATCAATATCGAAAAGGCGAAGACTGTTTACGATGCTATGGATCGACATCCTTCGATGTATCTTGGCCATGCTCAGAAACAAGATCGTTCGCTGATGAATGCCACATTCCGATTCTCCAACGAAAACCTTGAAAAGTCCTTTCTCGCTCAAGCCCAAGAGGCGGGGCTCGATTCTCTCAAGGGGCACCGAAGTGTCGGTGGTATTCGCGCAAGCATTTATAACGCGATGCCTATGGCCGGGGTGCAATTGCTGGCACAGCTGATGGATGATTTCGCAGCCAAGAATTCCTGATTAACGCATTGCTGCTGATCGATCGTCTAGCTCCTTTCGAAACGGAAGTCTTTTGGGCTTCCCTTAAACTCACAAAACATCAATACACCTAACTACGATTCCATAGATATGACATTTCGCATACTCGTCTTAGACCCGATCGCTCAAGAGGGGTTTGATTTACTGAACGCCGAGCCAGGATTCGAATACGAAGTCCGAGTTGGGCTTAAAGGCCAGGAATTACGAAGCTCTCTGAACGAGTTTGACGGCGCCATTGTTCGAAGCGGGGTGAAGATCACTGCGGAATCGTTGGAAGGGAACAAACGGCTCCGCGCCATTGTTCGAGCTGGGGTCGGAACGGATAACATCGACAAGAACGCTGCGACGCGGCTTGGCATCGTGGTCATGAATACGCCGGCCGGAAACACTCTCAGCACCGCAGAGCATGCATTTGCATTGATGCTGGGATTGTCCAGGTCAATCGCGCCCGCGTACCAAAGCCTTTGCAATGGCAAGTGGGACCGAAAACTGTTCATGGGCGCCCAGCTCGCCGATAAAACTTTAGGGGTTATCGGGATGGGACGTATCGGCCGCGAAGTCGCTGTGCGTGGTCTAGCATTTGGTATGCGAGTCATTGCTTTCGACCCGTTCTTGTCCGACGAAGCTGCCTCCAAGTTGAATATCGAGAAAGCCAACCTCGTTGCGGATCTCTTGCCTCGAGTCGACTATCTAACGGTTCATACCCCGCTGACCGACGAAACCAAATACTTAGTGGGGATGGACCAACTGAAGATTCTCAAAAAGGGGGTTCGGTTGATCAACTGCGCTCGTGGCGGAATATACGAGGAAGCGGCGTTGGTAGAGGGCCTAAAGCAAGGCATCATCGGCGGTGTTGCCCTGGACGTGTTTGAGGAAGAGCCGTGCACCAACAGCCCCTTGTTTGGGATGCCTGGCGTTGTTTGTACTCCGCATTTGGGCGCGAGCACCGAAGAGGCTCAAACTCAGGTTGCAATCGAGGGCATACAACTACTGATTAATTTCTTCAAAACAGGCGAGATTCGCCATGCTG
>Ga0247837_1004274_pt1 | contig 23164 bp, 20 predicted proteins | sample LaCtaG_2_FD_187115 | JGI IMG/M metagenome (GOLD analysis project Ga0247837, IMG submission 187115) | Freshwater microbial communities from meromictic Lake La Cruz, Castile-La Mancha, Spain - LaCruzMarch2015_14.5m | ecosystem: Environmental > Aquatic > Freshwater > Lake | place: Spain: Castile-La...
GCGGCTCGGTTGAAGTCCCTAGTGATTCATCTTTTAATTGATCATCAGTGACACCTAGATCATCAAAACCATATAAATGAGCACCTACAGAATCATTTAATATTTGATGATATTCATTTAAACTAATACCAAGCTCACATGCAACTTCATAATCTTTAGCATCACGTCCCTCACGATTTTCTACGGCTCTAACAGCTGCTGAAAGCAATCGTGAATTACGATATACCGAACGAGGAACCCAGTCATTTCGTCTGACTTCATCTAACATATATCCACGAATACGAATGCCTGCGTAAGTTTCAAATGAAGCACCTTTAGTTTCGTCATAATGACTAGCTGCTTCTAATAAACCAAGCATGCCTGCTTGCACTAAATCATCAAGTTGAATAGTTTGCGGCAACCTACCGAGCAAATGATAAGCTATACGCTTAACAAGCAATGCATGAGTTTTTATCAACAAATCTTGGGTTTGTTTATTTGATTTGCTCTTTGTAGCTAAGCCATCCACATCTATCTCCTTTTTTATTATTCTTATCTAAACGCGGAGCCGTATTAACCTAAAAAGATACAAATAAAAAATAATAACATAATAATTTGAATCATATAGACCACTAAAATTTCATGGTTTAATTTAAGTATAGTCGAAAAATAAAATATTTTATTTATGATGCAACAGGTACGTCTTAAGATAGCACTCGCAAAGACGAAAAATTATCTGTAAAGTATTATTAGGCCTTGCCCAACTTTCTATAACATTTGGCATAAGATGAAATCTAAATTAAAAAAATTTTCTAATTTTAGTCGAGCCATTAATACTTCATCCATCTCTATGCGTCCTGATGACGAATGGCAATTGGAAGATATATTAATTACAAATGGCTCTAATGGAATACTTGCTCGTGGTAATGGTTTAAGTTACAGCGACTGTTGTGTTAATGATAAAGAAACCATTATCGATACATCCAGACTAAATCATATAATATCATTTGACCGTAAAACTTCTATTGCCGTGTGCCAAGGAGCGGTAACATTTCAAGACCTTTTTTTATTAGATTCAGATTTTATTCCACCGGTAATTCCTGGAACTTTAAAAGCCACCTTAGCAGGTGGTATTGCCAATGATGTTCATGGTAAAAATAATCATCAAGAGGGAAGCCTAGGGGATCATATTATCTGGTTAGAGTTACAAATATCTAATAAATCCATAATTTGTAGTAACTCAGTAAATAAAGAGTTATTTAAAGCAACAATAGGAGGGCTTGGTTTAACTGGAGTTATAAAGCGAATAGCCATTAAACTTAAAAAAGCATCACCCTTTGTCTTAAAAAAATCGATTAAATTTACCTATATAGAAGACTTATTAAAATATATGCAAGTTGAAGGAATTAAAGAAGATTATCAAGTAGCATGGCTTGATTTACTGAATAAAACACGCACTATCCTAACCGTTGCCTCACACATTGAACCTAAAAAACAAAATTTATCAATAATACCTAAAAATAAATTTTCTATACCAAAATTTTCTCCCCGCCTAATAAATAAATATTTAATGAAACAATTTAATCGCGCCTACTTTCATAATGTAAAACCAGATGAAAAAATCATTAGTCTTCTGGACTATAACAATCCTTTAGATAAAATTAATAATTGGAACTACTTATATGGAAAAAATGGTTTATTACAATTTCAGGCTATATTTAATGAAGATAATGCCATAGATATAATATCTAATTTATTAATTTTAATTAACAAACATAAGGCCATACCTACCCTTTCGGTTTTAAAGTATTTTACTAAAGAAGGGTTAGGTTTATTATCATTTACGAAAAAGGGATTTACGTTAGCTATTGATTTTATTAATAATAAAGAAGCTAAATCAGCTATTATTGCGATGAATGGATTTATAACTAGAAGTGGCGGTAGTGTTTATCTTGCTAAAGACTTAAACCTTAACCGTGAACAATTTATAAAAATGTATCCTAAACATAAAGAATTTGCTGAGTTATTAAACAAATATAATAGCCCGATGAGCTCATTGTTAGGTAAGCGTTTAGGACTATTATGAGAACTTGGATTATTTTAGGCGCCACATCAATCATTGCTGAAGAGTTCGCACGAATTGCAGCGATTAAGCAAAACAATTTAATTCTTATTGGTAGAGATAAAGATAAACTTCAAATTATAGCCAATGATATCTATCTACGCCATCACGTAAATTGTGAAATTATTAAAGAAGATTTATCTAAAGATATTTCTTCTTTAATTAAAAATTTAGAACATTATAAAAACATCGATCTTTTTATTGCTCATAGTTGTATGCTTAATAATAACGAGCTTAACTTTGATAAAATTAATGAATTAATAACTATTAACGTAACAAATACTGCCAATATTATTAATGCTTACTGGCATAAAAAACAAACAGAACATAATTTAATTTTTCTAAGCTCAGTTGCTGCATGCAGAGGAAGATCTAAGAATAGTCTATATGGTGCATCTAAGGCCGCTATTGAAATTTATTTGGAAGGTCTGCAACAGAAAGCATCAAAAAACCAACAAATTACTATTGCCCGCTTAGGATATATTGATACCCACGTAACACATGGAATGCCAGGAATTTTTTACGCCTCCCCGCCAAAAGCTTCTGCAAAAGCATGTTGGAATGCGTATAAGACTAAGAAAAATTTAATCTATCATCCATTTTTTTGGCGATTTATTATGGAGATCATTACTAGATTGCCATTTTTTATCTATAAAAAAATGAAAAATATTTGATTTTTGGCAAATAGTTACAACAAAAAAAGTTACTAAATTTGACCTGGATGCCTATTTTTTTTCAAAAAATAGTTTTACTTTGTAAAAATTAATATATAATGGATGCTTGTCTTAAGAAAACCTTAAGGTTTCTATAGAAATATAAGGGGAAAGATTCATGTATAGACCAGCATTTAAATTTGCATCTGAATTTGTCACTCAGTGGGGAAAAGAAACTGGTTTAGCAGTTGGAGTTTTCTTATTCGCGGATGCAGTAGATACATCAGCATCACTTGCCAGAAAAAAAATGGGACTGTTTGCAAGACAATATCTACCCCCAAAAACTACTATTGAGGGTAAATGTAAGAATAGCGATGGTACTGCTCCTATTGAACCTATTACCAGTAAACCTACTCTTGCTTGAAGTTCTTACTGCAATTTAACAGGAGGAGGACTAATTTCCTCACCAGCTTCTCTAACAGCAGGATTAGATATTTGCCCAGAAGCAAAGAAACCAACGCGTGCTCTACCTGGAGATGGAGGCTGAAATTCAACAGGAACGACTGCACTTAATGGCTCACTGCCTAAACGGCCTCCAACGCCTCCAATAATTCCAAATATCGTTCCAGTAAGAAACAACCTCAATGGAAGTTGTTTTGCACTCATAATACCAAAATTTTTCAAAGAATTTAGTGGATCTACTTGAAAAGTAGCATACAATTCTTTTGCCGCTGTAAATGCGCCTTTATTATATAATTTATCACCTTTAACAGTAGATTTAACTTGTACATAATCCTTAAATAAGGCAAATGGATAAGAAAAAAAAGCCCCTGTCATCCCACTTAATGCGCCTGAAGCGAAGTGTCTACTCCCGTCATCCTCAATTGATAACATCATACTGGCCAATTTTTCTTCAAGAATACATAAAGATGTCATATTAATTAAACCCGAACAAAATCTTGGCGCAAAACCACCGGCAATTAATCTAGATGCATTATGCATAGTTCCAGGTCTAAAATCAGCTGGAAGTAGATCTGGTACTTTTCTCAATGTAGATAATGACTCAGAATAATTTGTTAATAACATTTCCCCAAAAGTCATAGCTATAATACTTTGCCCCCTAGCAATTTTATCTTCTAAAGCTGCTTCTTTAGCTAGTAATCCAAAAGCTGACTCGTTTCCTTCGGCAATTGTTGAGCCTTCTTTAGCAAATGTTCCATCAGTAACTTTAGAACTTTCTCTAGCTACTGAATTCCAGGAAGTTCTTAAAAAAGAACCGCCAAGCATAGATAACGTTCCAGCATACAATAATTTAGCAACACCAAATATTCCAGCGTTAGAAATAGGCATAATTGGGCATTGCCTTGATAAATTAACTAATACAGTTTTCATTGGACTTTGAACTGCTAAAATACATAATGTAGTGGATCCTGCAACCACAGTAAAATTCGCTGCTCTCCAAGCGTATTGTTGTGGAACTGACCAAGATCTACCACTATCAACAGAAGTTAGATCTTCACTTGGAACCTCTAACTTTTTAAGTTCTTCGTCTTTACCTGGCATATTAAATCACCCTTGCTGAGTTATATATATACACTAAGCATAAAATAAAAATCTTAACGAAATATTAAGTATTAAAAAAATCTGAATTTATGCTAAGTTATGTTGATAATTCATTTTCATAAATTCTCCAAAACGTTTATATACCGAGTCTTTCCCCCGAAATCCAGGATGTTATAGAGCAATGCTCAACACACCCCCAATTAAACATATTTAATACAATAGGTTAATTAATTTGCGGTGAAATTTGTCAATGTTGGGCTGAACAGCCCAACTTTTTTTCAAATAAAATTAAGAACTACTAATCATATTAGCGATAAGATTTATCTTTGAATCAAGATCTACAGGCAATAATCCACCACCTTGAGCCATATCATCTCGCCCACCACCTTTACCACACAAATGTGTTACAAAGTCTCTAGCAGACGGTACTTTCCCTAAGATAGATTTACTCACTCCCGCAACGACATTTATTTTATCTGTAGATACAGAAATTAAAATAATAACCGCAGAATCTAAACTAGACTTTAATTGATCAAGCATTGTTCTTAAACCCTGACCATCGATATTATCAATTTTCTTAACTAATAAATTTACTTCACCAATCTTTTGGACCTCTGAAAGTAAAGCATTTCCTGATTGTGCTGCTAATTTTTGTTTAAGACGGGTTAATTCTTTTTCTTGAATTTTTGCCTCTTGCAAGACTTGAACAAGCTTTTCATTTACAAAATTTGTAGTAGTTTTAAGATCTGATGCAATACCATCGAGTAATCCTAACTCCTGATGCACCCATTGCAAGGCGTAAACACCGGTTAAAAATTCAATCCGCCTAACACCACTTGCTACTCCATATTCTGATGTAATTTTAAATAAACCTATATCACCTGTTCGCTTAGCATGGGTGCCACCACATAATTCTTTAGAAAAATCATCAATGGATAGGACTCTTACTTTATCACTATATTTTTCACCAAATAAAGCTAGAGCATTAGATTTCTTAGCATCATCGATACTCATTTCCTGAGTTATAACTTCAAAATTTTCGCGAATTTTTTCATTTACTAAAATTTCTAACTCTTTAAGATTAATTTTTGATAATGCTTCGTTATGTGAAAAATCAAAACGAGCGCGATCGAAATCAACTAAAGATCCTTTTTGTTGAACATGAGCGCCTACAATATTCTTTAATGCCGCATGCAATAAATGAGTTGAAGTATGATTTAAACGAATAGCATCACGCCTTTTAGCATCAATAGATGCATGCACCTTTTGTTGAAGCTTAAATATACCAGTGGTTAACTCACCAATTTGGACTATAGCCTGACCTATTTTTTGAGTATTATCGACACGAAAAATTCCTGCATCGCAATAGATCTCACCTTTATCGCCAATTTGCCCTCCACTTTCTGCATAAAAAGGAGTATCATCAAGCACAATATATGCTGTTTTTCCGGCTGTTAATTCGTTAACCTCTTCGCCATCACAAATAATTTTAATAATCTTAGATTGCAATGAATTTTTTTCATATCCATGAAAAGATGAAACCTCGTCAAGCTGCAACACTTTAGAATAATCTACATTAAATTGACTAGCTGATTGTGATTGCGTGCGTTGTTGTTCCATACAGATATTAAATCCATCCGTATCAATTTTTAAATTATGCTCACGTGCAATGTCAGCGGTTAAATCTAGTGGAAATCCATAAGTGTCATAAAGTTTAAAAGCAATTTCACCTGTAATTACATCACCTTTCAAGTTCTTAATTTGCTCTTCAAGAATAGCTAATCCATTCTCTAGAGTTTGTGCGAATTGATTTTCTTCCTGTGCTAAAACTCGCTCAATAATCGCTTGTTCTGAAATTAAGGCAGGATATGCATCCCCCATAATATTGCCAAGTGGCTTCACTAAATTACAAAAAAATGGGGTGGGCATTTTAAGTTTATTACCATGACGCACTGCGCGTCTAATGATACGTCGCAACACATATCCACGTCCTTCATTACTAGGTAAAACTCCTTCAGCAATTAAAAATGAGCACGCTCTAATATGATCTGCAATAACTTTTAATGAAGGATGGTTAATATCCACTCCATTAGTTAATTTAGCAATTGCATGAATTAAATCCTGAAAGCTATCAATCTCATAATTAGAATGAACACCTTGAATAACTGCCGCAATTCGCTCAAAACCCATGCCAGTATCAACTGAAGGCTTTGGTAATGGATGAAGATTACCTTCTTTATCACGGTTATATTGCATGAACACCAAGTTCCATATTTCAATATAACGATCAAGATCACCATCAGCACTTCCTGGAGGGCCTCCAGGAATTTCAGGACCATGATCATAAAAAATTTCAGAACATGGACCACACGGACCGGTGTCACCCATCGACCAGAAGTTATCTTCATCCCCACATCGAGAAAATCTGTCCTTCGATACACCTATTTCTTTAAGCCATATATCTGCAGCTTCATCATCATCTTTATATACTGTTACCCATAAACGTTCAGCTGGTAATTTAAGTACATTAGTCAAAAACTCCCAAGCATAAGTAATAGCCTCTCGTTTAAAATAATCACCAAAACTAAAATTTCCAAGCATCTCAAAAAATGTATGGTGTCTTGCTGTATACCCAACATTTTCCAAATCATTATGCTTTCCACCTGCACGAACACAGCACTGTGAACTTGCCGCACGAGTATATAGGCGCGTTTCGTGACCTAAAAAGGTATCTTTAAATTGCACCATACCTGCGTTGGTAAACAATAACGTTGAATCATTTGTTGGCACCAATGGGCTTGAAGGCACAATTTGGTGGCCGTGTTTTTCAAAATAAGCCAAAAATGCTTTTCTTAATTCTTTAGATTTCATATTACACAACTTTATTAATAATTATTAAAAACCATATTAATGGTATCGGTTGAAAACCCGCGATACAACAAAAATTGTTTTTGTTTTTGTATGGCGCTAAATGTTAGCTCGATTTGCTCTTTAAATTTTTTCTCTAAAACTAAAGCGGCATATTCTAGCCAATTATCTTTTTCTTGATGCAGAGCAGAAGCTATAAGTTCATTATCAATATGTAAATTTTGCAGTTCTTTACGAATTCTTACAGGACCATAACCTTGCCGTATACGAAGTCGACAAATATTTTCTACAAACCGTGCATCAGATTGCAACTCTAGACGAATACATTTTTGAATTGCCTCTAATATATCATCATGAAGATAGCCTTTTAGAGCTAGTTTAGTTGCAAGCTCATGAGCACCATGCTCGCGCCTGCTTAAGAGGCGCAGGGCATGATTATATGCATTACTCTTCAATCTCTTCAGCCACTGACTCAGCAAGTGTTTTTGTTTTTTTAACCAAATACTCATCCCGTATTTTTTGCTCTAAAAGATTTGATAATTCTTTATTATCTTTAAGATACATACGGACATTTTCTTTGCCCTGACCAATTTTTTCATTATTATAGCTATACCAAGCTCCAGATTTCTCAATTAAGCCTAATTGGGTTGCTAAATTAATAATTTCACTTTCTCTTGAGATCCCTTCATTATATAGGATATCAAATTCAGCAATTTTAAAAGGAGGAGCTACTTTATTTTTAACTACTTTAACACGAGTTTCACTTCCCATCGTCTCTTCACCTTTTTTTATGGCGCCGATACGACGAATATCAAGACGAACTGATGCGTAAAATTTTAGTGCATTACCACCTGTTGTGGTTTCAGGGCTACCAAACATAACACCAATTTTCATTCTTATTTGGTTAATAAAGATAACCAAAGTATTAGAACGCTTAATGTTAGCAGTTAATTTTCTTAATGCTTGAGACATTAATCTTGCTTGCAAACCAACATGCGTATCACCCATTTCGCCTTCAATTTCAGCTTTTGGTGTTAATGCGGCAACTGAGTCAACAATTACTACATCAACTGCTGCTGAGCGAACTAACATGTCTGTAATTTCTAAGGCTTGCTCACCGGTATCAGGCTGAGAAATAACAAGCTCATCAACTTTAACACCTAATTTTTCAGCATAACTTGGATCTAATGCGTGTTCGGCATCAATAAATGCAGCTGTTCCGCCATTTTTCTGACACTCAGCAATTACTTGCAATGTTAATGTTGTTTTACCAGAAGATTCAGGACCATAAATTTCGACAACTCGACCTTTAGGTAACCCGCCAATACCTAGCGCAATATCTAACCCAAGAGAGCCTGTAGAAATAGCTTCAATATCACGAAAGGCAGTACCATCACCCATACGCATAACCGAGCCTTTGCCAAACTGACGTTCAATTTGAGCCAATGCAGCCCCTAACGCTTTACCTTTATTGTCTTCCATAATTTCACCTTTGCGAGATCTATTTAAAAAAAAATTATCCCACAGATATCATCTAACAGTAAACCTCTTTCAGTGAATCTTAATAAGAATTATACATTATCGTAAACTGGTTACTCGCAACCAGGTTACAAATTTACAAATACTATTTAATTCTTTAAAAATCAATTAATGTTGATAGTTATTGCAAATTTGGATTTTAAATATGAATAAAGCTATCTGGACACCAAAGCATCCCGAAAATAGTAATATGTGGAAATTCATGCGTTTTGTGGAAGAAAAACACCAAGAAAGTTTTAAGGACTATGAAGAATTACACAGTTGGTCAATTAAAAATATTAATCTATTTTGGCCAACTCTTTGTGACTATTTCAATATCGAATTTGATACAAAACCATCAGAAATTATTAATAACTACACTGATATGCTAGATGCCCAATGGTTTATCGGTGCAAAATTTAATTTTGCTGAAAAATTATTATCCCGGGATGATGATCATATCGCCCTGATTAGCATTGATGAACAAGGTAGACGCGAAGTTCTAACTTATAAAGAACTTAAACAAGAAGTAAGTTTAATAGCTGCAGGTTTAAAAGATGCCGGCATTGTTGTGGGTGATAGAATAGGCGCTGTAATGCCAAATTGCGGCAAAACCATTATTGCAATGCTTGCAACAACTTCAATTGGAGCCATATGGGCATCATGCTCTACTGATTTTGGTGCAGAGGCGGCCATTGATAGATTAGGTCAAATAGAACCCAAAATATTATTTATCTCTGATAGTCATCAGTATCACGGCAAAGTTCACAGTTCATATAATAAAATAAAAGAAATTATTTCAGGCATTCCATCTTTAACAAAAATTGTGATTTGTTCTAATAATAGAAATATAGCGATAAATGACTTAAATAAAACTATTAGTTGGGATGATTTTAAAAAACCTAGCGATAATATTAGCTTTGTATCCTTACCTTTTTCGCACCCGATATACATTCTTTTCTCATCAGGAACAACAGGCATTCCTAAATGTATTATCCATAGTGCAGGTGGTACATTATTACAGCACATCAAAGAATTAGGCCTGCATACTGACATGAAATCTAATGATAATTTATGTTTTTATACAACTTGTGGCTGGATGATGTGGAATTGGATGGTATCGAGTCTTGCCTTAGGAGCCACCTTAACCTTATATGACGGCTCACCAGCATATCCAGATTCATCTATATTATTTAAAATTATCGATGAAGAAAAAGTTAGTATTTTTGGTACATCTGCGAAATTTATCTCTGCTGTAGAAAAAGATGGCATTAAACCAAAAGAAAAATTTAAGCTTAAAAATTTACGTTCAATTTTATCAACGGGCTCGCCGCTTCTCCCGAATAATTATGATTTTGTCTATCAAAATATAAAAGATGACCTAGAACTTAGCTCAATTTCAGGTGGTACAGATATAATTTCATGCTTCGCTTTAGGTAACCCCATGTTGCCTGTTTATCGTGGTGAACTACAATGCTTAGGTCTTGGCATGAGTGTGGAAATTTATAATGAATCTGGTGAGTCAATAATTGAAGAGCGTGGGGAGCTAGTTTGTACTAAACCATTTCCGTCTATGCCAATAGGATTTTGGCAAGATCCTGATAAAAAACGTTACCACGATACCTATTTTAATCGCTTTAAAGGGGTTTGGGTGCATGGCGATTTTGCGGAAATTACCAAGCATTATGGCTTAATTATCTATGGACGATCAGATGCCACCTTAAACCCAGGAGGTGTAAGGATAGGTACTGCTGAAATTTATCGTCAAGTTGAAAAAATTGATGGAATTATTGATTCTGTAGTTATCGGTCAAGATTGGCAACATGATGTTCGCATTGTGCTATTTGTTAAATTACATCATGGCAAACACTTAACACAAGAATTAAAAGATCAAATTAGATCAATCATAAAAAAAAATGCCTCACCAAGACATGTACCTGCTAAAATTCTCGAAGTAAAAGATATTCCGCGAACAATTAGCGGCAAAACAGTAGAAATAGCGGTAAGACAAGCGGTTCACGGCCAAAAAATAAGTAATTTACAATCGCTAGCGAACCCAGAGGCGTTGGAGTATTTTAAGGATAGAGAAGAATTGAATTCATGATTTTGACATATGCTTAATAGATTTACTAAGGTTAAATTTCAATTGACTATAACTTTGACTAGTCTCTTTAATTTAACCAAACTATGGGCTATACTTTTTTTTCAGCCATTATAAACGAGAATAAAAATGGAAAAACACGCTTCAATAGAATTAACAAAAATAAAAAAGATTGTTGCTGATATTAGAGAATTTCCGGCTAAGATTGAAACTACTGAGCTTGCTAAAAATGCACGCCAATTACTGAAAAAATATGCGGCATTATCTGAAAAAATTGAGCGAAGCGTATTAATTAGCATGGAGCATGAAAAGGATCTTGCTAAAATTAGAACAGCTGAATTTAAAGCTTTAAGACGTGCATTAAAAGAAAAAGCAAATTCAATCCTAAATGCAAACAACAAAGTTAAAGCTAAATCTGTCGCGAAAAAAGCTGAAAAAACACCTGCTCCAAAAAAAGCAACAAAAGTTGTTGCTGAGAAAGTTGCGAAGGAAACAACTTCAAAAAAAGCCGTAAAAAAATCTTCGCCGAAAACTAGCAAAGAAGCCTCACCTAAAAAAAGCAAATAAACAAAATAATTTTTCATAATAGCTCAATAGTGCAACCTGGTTGAACGCAACCAGGTTGCTATGTTAATTGTCAACATACCCTACAACGCTATACTAAAGTGACGTAAATTTTGTTTTATATCGCCAAAATAGGATTCCACCCTAGGCACTTAAACAATACCTTGCCAAATAAACTTAATCATGTATATAATTAACAATGCGCCGATTTGATCATTCAGCTTGCGGGCGCTCAATTGATTGACTTTTTCATCTTTTGAAAATACGGCTAAAGCGGGCGATCAAACTCCCCTTCTTAGTCCCTGTAAATAGTAATAATCTGGTAATACAATGATTGAATTATCTCAATTAAATAAAACGTTTAATGATCATGTGGCACTTAAAAATATTGATCTTTTTATTCAAGAATCTGAGATTTTCGGAATAATTGGTAAATCTGGGGCGGGCAAATCAACTTTACTGCGTTGCATCAATCTATTAGAGCGCCCAGATAGTGGTGAAGTTATAATTGATGGAGAAAATATAACCCATCTTTCAACACGAGCTTTAATTAAAGCACGTCATAAAATAGCCATGATTTTCCAGCAGTTTAATTTATTAAATTCTAAAACTGTTTTTGATAACATCGCCTTACCTATGCGCATTCAAGGGATTGATGAAACTGAAATTACTAAAAAGGTTAACGAACTTTTACCTTTAGTCGAATTAGTCGATAAAAAAAATGCATATCCTGCTCAATTAAGTGGTGGGCAGAAACAACGCGTGGCTATTGCAAGAGCGCTTAGTTGTTCGCCTAAAATTTTACTTTGTGATGAGGCAACGTCTGCACTTGATCCAGAAACTACCGATTCAATTCTTGCGCTATTAAAAAAAATTAATAGACTTTATGGCATAACAATTGTATTAATAACTCACGAAATGGATGTCGTAAAACGAATTTGCCACCGATTGGCTGTTATGGATGCAGGTTTAATTATTGAAAATTCATCTCTAGCATCTATTATATCGCGTAAAGATAGTATTGCTCGCTCTTTACTCTACGCGCAATTAAGCCCAGAATTACCGCCATGCTTATCTAGCTCATTATCAACAACACCAAATGATAAACCGCTATTACGCCTATTTTTTGAAGGTCACGATGCAACTGGTCCTTTTATTAGCCAAATAAGTCGTGAGCTACACATAGATATTAGTATACTCCTTGCCAATATTGATCGCTTTGATTCTATTACTTGCGGAGTATTAATTATTGAGTTAAATGCCAATAAAAAGTTACTAGAAGAGTTTATTAAACGCTGTGAAAAGGCCAATTTAACTGTGGAGAATTTAGGGTATGTCACTGACAATGAGCTTTGATTTATTAGTAGCTACTGGAGAAACCATTTATATGGTTACCTTAAGCTCATTATTTGCCATTATGCTTGGTCTACCTTTGGGTACACTTTTATATACATCTGCGACTATAAAACCAAACAAAAAGCTCAATAATTTTATCGCAAGCTTAATTAATATAAGCCGCTCCATTCCATTTATTATTTTATTAGTAGCTCTTATACCCTTCACCCGTTTAATCGTTGGCACATCAATTGGTATTAATGCAGCGATTGTACCACTAACTTTGGGAGCAGCCCCTTTCTTTGCCCGCTTAGTTGATAACGCATATAAAAGCTTATCTCCAGGACTTATTGAAACTTCTTTCTCAATGGGAGCTAGCGCTTGGCAAACCATCCGCTTAATATTATTGCCTGAAGCAATGCCTGCATTAATTCATGCAGTAACTGTAACAGCGATTACCTTAGTAAATTACTCTGCAATGGCAGGAACAGTTGGTGGTGGTGGCTTAGGTGATTTAGCTATTAGATATGGATATCAACGTTTTAATATAGTTATTATGTTAGCTACGGTTTCTATTTTAATAATACTAGTTCAACTATTGCAAATGTTTGGCGATTACTTGGCTCGACGTTTTTCACATAATTAGGAGATATAAATTGCGATTTTTTAAAATTTTTTTATTTTCACTAGCACTTATATCCTGTAGCAAGCCATCGCCTAACACTCTTGTTGTGGGAACCATCTCAGGACCTGAGACTGAATTAGTTGAAGTAGCACAAAAAATAGCATTAGAACGTTATGGGATAACCGTTAAAATCGTAGAATTTAATGATTTTAATTTACCCAATGAGGCATTGCAAGATGGCAGCTTAGATGCCAATGTTTATCAACACTTACCATATCTTGAAGCTGCAAAGAAAGCTCATAAATATAATTTAGAAGCAATAGGCAAAACATTTGTTTACCCCACAGGTATTTATTCATCTAAATTTAAATCCCTTAAAGATTTACCTGCTAATGCCATGATTGCCTTACCAAATGATCCAAGCAATGAGATCAGGGCATTACTACTATTGCAAAAAGCTAATTTAATAAAACTAAAAACAACAAATCATAAAACTATCAATGATATAGGCTCTAATCCTAAAAAATTACGCTTTAAAGAATTGGATGCAGCACAACTTCCAAGAGTATTATCTGATGTTGATGCAGCTGTTATAAATACTACTTTTGCAATTCCTGCGGGTTTAAGCCCCACAAGAGATGCCTTATTTATTGAAGATAAAAATTCACCATATGCAAATTTAATTGTTATTCGTAGCGACAGTAATAAAAAACAACAGTTACTGCTGTTTGTTAAGGCACTTAATTCATCAGAAGTAAAAGCTAAAGCGCATGAATTATTTGCCGATGCCGCTATTGTTGCATGGTAAAATACCAGGATAGTTTATGCTCACCTTAAATATTATTCAAAAAATTGCTATATGGATATTACCGCTACTATTTGCTATCACAATACATGAAGCAGCACATGCATTAGTTGCCAATTATTTTGGTGATACAACGGCTAAAATGCTTGGGCGTTTATCTATTAATCCAATACGACATATTGATCCTTTAGGAACAATATTAATTCCACTTTTAGTAGGGGTTTTAACTCAATTTCAATTTGTCTTTGGCTGGGCTAAACCTGTCCCTATAAACATTAGGTTATTTAAAAAACCTCTACGAGATACAGCAATAGTAGCCTCTGCAGGGCCTATATCTAATCTAATCATGGCCACATTATGGGCTGGGTGCTACAAAATAGCCCTAATACTTGACCCACACTCATCTAATATTTCCTTATTTATGTTACTTACAGCAAAAGCTGGGATAAATATTAATTTAGTGTTTGCCTTCCTAAATTTAATTCCAATTCCTCCCCTTGATGGCAGCAAAATTATTACGGTTTTATTAACTCCAAAACAAGCAGATAATTACCTTAAATTAGAACGTTATGGTTTTTTAATTTTACTAGCATTAATATTTACTAATACCTTAAGCTTATTGCTTAATCCACCAATTATAATGTCTATCAATTTATTAAAGGCAATATTTAATATATGAAAATTCTTGCCGATGCCACATTACCAAATTTATCTATTTTATTCAGAGAACCACTAATACTTACAACATATAAAAACCAAAAAGAACTATATGATTTACTACCAGAATCTGAGGTACTTTTATGTAGATCAACCTTAAAAATCACAAAAGAATTACTAGCCGATAGTAAAATTAAATGTGTCGCCTCTGCAAGCAGTGGAATTGATCATATAGATAGTAAATACTTAAAAAATGCTGGCATTAAATTATTTGATGCCAAAGGATCTAATGCAAGATCAGTTGCTGACTATGTAATTGCAACAGTTGCATATTTATCTAAATATAATTTAATCAAAGGTAATAAAGCAGGAGTTATTGGTATTGGCGAGGTAGGAAAGCTTGTGGTCGAAAGACTAGAAGCTGCAGGTTTTGAGGTAATTTGTTTTGATCCACTAAAAGAAAAATTAAATTCTAATTATTCTTATAGATCGTTAGATGAATTAACAAAATGCGACTTAATTTCTGTTCACGCCAATTTGCATAATATAAAACCTCATGCAAGCCTAAATCTAATATCATCTAATTTCATTAACGCATTAAAACCGAACACTGTTATCATAAATGCCGCTCGTGGCGGAATAATCAATGAACAAGCATTATTAAATAATTTAAATCCTCTAACTTATTGCACCGATGTATATACAAATGAACCAAATATTAATAAAGATCTAATTGATAAAGCCACCATATGCACGCCTCATATTGCGGGACATAGTATAGAAGCGAAAGATGGTGCTGTATTAAATCTAAGCCAACAATTACATCAATATTATGGATTATCAATTCCATTATTTAACCAAAACTTTAATACTCAGCCACAACTTCAAGATAAAGCATGGCAAGATTTAATTCTTGATTTATATAACCCTATAAAGGATACAAAAATATTAAAAACAACCAGCACTATTGCCGAATCTTTTTTAATTCAAAGAAAATCACATACAAATCGCCATGACTTTTCATTTTATAATGCAAGTCTATTAAATGATAAGACCAAATTATTGCTTGGGTTCAATGAACAACCATAATCTTAGATAAATTTTTTAAAATATCTCCAGAATAATAAATAAACAAAATAATTTATATCTAGCTTATAATAATTTAATATTGTTGTGTTAAAATATCGAGCAATAATGTATTGGTTGGAGAGTTTAATGCCTGATATTGAAAAAGCTGTAAGATTTCGCGAGCACTTTAACACTTGGCGCGGTACAGAAGTTGCTAGTCGAAAAGAACCATATATATTATCAGCTATTTCAATAAGCCAATTCGTTGATGATAATTCCTTTTCATCTATTAATACAGAAATAGTATTTGATTCTCCAATATATAAAAATTTTAATGAAAATAAAAGTACTATAATTTTTATCACATTAGCATTAATGGATTATTATTCAAAGATTGAAGCATCTAATAATTTTGCAAGAAGCGAACTTTCTTTTCTAAATTCAATAATTAAAAATTTACAAGATATAGCTACATCACCAACAAAACATTCCCTTAATAAAATTAATGCCATAATTTTAAATATGAATGACTGGTTAAACAGTATCGAATTTTCAAATAAAGATCTCGCCCTAACAAAAATTACATTACTTTCAATTTACACAGTCTTTAGGTTTCTTAGCATTAGAATAGACCATATTAATGGCCAAGAAAAAGCGATACTTAAACTACTTGGTATTAAACAAAATGATACGAAAATAGCATTAGATTTAATTTTGGAAAAACTTACATTAAAAATTTCAGAAATTGATAAGCTAATTAATCCTATACATATACCAGATAATGTTTCTGAAGATTCCTCCGAAATATCAGCTAAATGGCCATTAGAACATTTATTTTTAAATATTCTTAGGCAAGACGATACTACCCTACAACAAAAAATAACATTAATTAGAGATAAAATTTTAAAAATAAACGATGAAATTTCAAATTTAATAAACGAAAAAGAAAATAGAGAAATAATTAACCAACAATTAGATTATTGTGTAAAAATCATATCAGCTATAAATGATGCTGAAAAAAAAGGTTTCTCAATAAATCTTGTTATAAAATTAGTAAATTCAAATAGAAATAATTTTATCGAACTTATATCACACACTACAATTGAAGAACAAAACAAAATAAATGCAGATATAACTAAACTAGAATCACTTAGCCTTTTACAAAAAGCTTCGAATACAATGAAATATGGACTTGCAAGACCAATTAATTTATTTTATAGCTTTATTCACACATATGCGCCAATACAAGTACAAAATGCACTTGATTATTTATCTCCGATAGATCTTGAACAATCAACTCTAGAAAAACTAAAATCTATAGCTGAAGCTAGATTAACGAAAATTTCTGGATTATTAAAAAATTCAGATATCAATAAATTACAAATTGCTACATCAATAGCTAATGGCGATGAAAATTTAAAACAATTCTTAGAATTTGCAAATAGATTTAAACTAGAGGAAATATTTTCATCAAACACGACACTTTCTCAAATACTCTATCAATTTGAAGGATTTGCCAATACAGTCTTAATGAACAAAATAAAACTTGAAGAAATTCGTGGCCTAAATAGTCAAATAGATAAATTCATTAAAAAACATGATAGTTTTATTGTGCATTTATCTCTATTTTTATCAAATATTTGTTCTCTATTTTCCTATTTATTTAAGACTGAAACAGCCGCTAAAATTGAAGAAGTTAAAATTATTCAAGAAGAATTATCAATCTTAAAAACTGCATATGAAGCAAGCAATACTGCAACTTTAAAAAAGATAACTGCAAATGAAAACATTTCCCCTAAATTAAAAGGTGAAATTTTAGATATAATTTCTGCAGAACCAATTAGACCTATGACAGATACATTTACCCCCAATATAATTACCGCATTTACTAAAATAACAACTATGTTTTCTGGCCTAATATCTAGAAAATCAGTAGATGAAGAAGATTTTAATGATGAGGAAGAGCTATTATTAAGACGAGTATGATAAAATATTAATTTCAATGTTTAATAAGCACAACTTGCAAAATTTGAAGTCATAAATTTAATAAGAATCGTTTATATTTAACTATTATTCAGGTAAAAATATGAAAAAATACACTATTGCATCTTTTTATAAATTTATTCCACTCAGTGATTATGAGGAAATGAAAGCTCCTATTTTATCTGCTATGAAAGATAATAATATTTTAGGAACAATTATTTTAGCCCATGAAGGAATAAATGGTAGCTTTGCAGGATTTCATGAAGATGTTTTATTTTTATATGAATTTTTAAAGCTTGATCCTCGTTTATCAGATTTATATTTTAGAGAAAGAACTGATGATCTTATGCCTTTTGAAAAAGCCAAGGTTAAATTTCGTAAAGAAATAGTAACTCTCGGAGTTAATGGTTTAGATCCCCTTAAATCTACCGGCGTTCATGTATCACCTAATGAATGGAACGAATTAATTAAAGATCCTGAAGTTTTAATCATAGATACTCGTAATGACTATGAAGTTGAATTTGGAACATTTAAAAATGCAATTAACCCTAGTACTGAAAATTTTAGAGATTTACCTGAATATGTTAATAATAATTTAATTGACAAAAAAGATAAAAAAATTGCTATGTTTTGTACTGGAGGAATAAGGTGTGAAAAATCTACCTCTTATTTACTTTCATTAGGTTTTAAAAATGTTTATCAACTTGATGGCGGTATCTTAAATTATTTAGATGAAATTCCAGAAAACGAATCTCTTTGGCAAGGTAAGTGCTTTGTATTTGATGAGCGAGTAGCTATAGAAAGTTAGTTTCAGCAAAATATGACCAATCGTAGCCTGGTTGCTCGCAACCAGGTTTCCAAGCAGATAAATCCTGGTTGCAAGCAACCAGGCTACAGTACTACTCGCACCATTAATTCAAATAACTACTTACCACCTCTTGATCAGAAAAATGAGTAGTATTTTTTCCTATAATCTGATAAGACTCATGACCCTTACCAGCTATTAGGATAATATCATCTTCTTTTGCTGTTTTTAAAGCGTACTCGATAGCCTCTTTTCGATCAACTATATTAATAATTTCAGCTTTACCTGAGGTTATACCTGCATTTATCTCTTTAATAATGCTGTTAGGCTCCTCGCCTCTAGGATTATCACTAGTAATTATAACAAAATCAGCATGCATAGATGCAATATTACCCATAATTGGTCGCTTAGTCTTATCTCTATCTCCACCACAACCAAAAACGACGCCAACACGTCCTTTTTTAAATTTATTAATTGTAGCTAATACATTCTCTAATGCATCAGGAGTATGCGCATAATCAACAATAACACATGGTTTTTCAGCGACAACCTCCATCCGTCCAGGAGCTGGTTTTAATTTAGTCATAACATTTATTGCATCATGCAAAGGGATGCCATTTTCCATTAGGCTTATAAAAACAGCTAGGCTATTATAAATATTAAATTTGCCCAATAGATTAATTTGAAGCTTAATTTTCCCCCAAGGTGAAATTAATTCTAACAAACTTCCCTGCATATTGACTTGGCATTTAATTACACGAATATCACTACCTTCATCAAAACCATAAGTTATTTTTTTACAATTTGGATTTAAACTATCTCCCATTAATTTTCCAAATTGATCATCATGATTAATAATAGCTAATTTTAGAGTTGGTTTTTTAAATAACAAAGCCTTAGCTTCTGCATAAGCTTCTAAAGTATGATGATAATCTAGATGATCATGACTTAAATTAGTAAAAATAGCCGCATCAAAATCAACGTAATCAACACGATTTTGACTAAGTGCATGCGATGAAACTTCCATGCATACATAGTTATAACCAAACTGGTTATATTTACTTAATAATTTCTGCAAACACAAAGCATCAGGAGTAGTATTAATAAGAGGCTGTAAAGAATTAACATCACCCTCACCGATCGTACCAACATATGCAGCGGGATTATCTAACAAAGAATATGCTTGAGCTAATTGATAGGCTATTGTGGTTTTACCATTAGTTCCTGTAACCCCAATTATATTTAAATTTTTTGAAGGTGAATCATAAAATTTACTTGCAATTGCAGCCATAACTTTACCTAAGTCTTCTAATGGCACACAAGAAACATTGCTTATCAATTTAAAGTTTTGTGGCAAATTTATCGGATCATAAACTATAGCTGCAGCGCCTTTATCCGCTGCTTGCTGAATAAATAATCGTCCATCAGCTAAAGAACCAGGATATGCAAAAAACAAATCTCTAGGTTTTATTTTACGGCTATCATTCTCTATATCTGCAATTTCAATATCAGGTATTTTAGAGCTAACCCAAGGACTTAATAATAATTGTAATTTCATGAGCTTTTAATCGTCTTATCTGGTGGAATATCAAGTATGCGCAATGTAGTTCCCATTATTTTAGAAAAAAGAGGGGCGGCTACGGCTGCAGCATAATAGCCTAAACGAGTAGGCTCGTGAATAACTACTGCCACTATTATTTTAGGATTTGATACTGGAGCAATCCCTACAAAGCTTGAAATATATCGTTTTTCTTTATATCCACCAACTCCTGCAATTCTTGCGGTTCCAGTTTTTCCAGCAATTCGATAACCAGGTACTTGTGCATCTTTTCCAGTACCACCCTCTTCCCCAACAACCGCCTCCATCATATTAAGAACTTGGTCAGCTACAGTCGCATCAATAATTTGTTTTTTAGATACGGGCTCATCATTATGCAGAAGACTTACTGGCAAGATATCGCCATGATTTGCAAAAACTAAATACGCTTTAGCTAATTGCATTGTCGTAACAGACATCCCATAACCAAAGCCTAAAGTTGCAAGTACAAATGGACTTGCCTCTTTTAATTTAATCATACCCCCTTCACTTTCGCCAGGATAACCACTTTCAGTTTTTTCCCCAATCCCTACCTTCTTAAGTAAGCCAATTAATTGTTCAGGAGGACTTGCCAAGACCATTTTGGTGACACCTACGTTAGATGACTTCTTCAAAACTCCAACAACATCTAATACACCATAATTGTGTATGTCACGAATCATACGGCCATTAACCACCATCCAACTTGGATTTGTATCTATAACAGTATCTGGCTTAAATTTACCACTTAAAAGAGCTGAAGCTATGCTGAATGGTTTAATTACAGAACCAGGCTCATAGGTATCAGTAATTGCCTTATTTCTATAACTATCCTTCTTGTAGCGAAAACGGGCATTTGGATTAAAAGATGGATAATTAGCGACGGCAAGTACTTCCCCATTTTCAGTATCTAAAACAACAACTGAGCCAGATTTAGCCCCAAACTTTAACACTGTATTTTCTAACTCATGGTAGGCAAAAAATTGTATCCGCCTATCAATACTTAACTGTAATAAATTGCCAGGACGAGGCTCTTTCTCAACTTGAAGCTCCTCGATTACACGCCCTTGTCTATCTCTTACTACCTTTTTTTTACCAGAAACGCCAACTAACCATTGCTGATATGCAAGCTCTAAACCTTCAATACCATTATCATCAACGTTAGTAAAACCAATTAACTGCGCTGTACTATCACCATCTGGATAATATCTTTTAAATTCTTCTTGTAAATTAACCCCAGGAACTTTTAAATCTTCAATTTTTTTTGCAAATTCTGGTGGCAATTGTCTCTGTAAATAGACAAATTCTCGCCTATGTGCTGATGATACAATTTTTGATAAATGTGATGAAGAAATTCCTAAAAGACGGACGAGTTTAGATAATTGTGCAACAGTTGGCGAAAAAGATTTTGGATTAATCCATATTGACTGAACAGGAGTACTTACGGCAAGAGGTGCGCCCTCTCTATCGATGATCATTCCACGGTATGCTGGTATATCCAACATACGTAAACTGCGCGCATCTCCTTGGCCAAGAAGAAATTTGCGATCCATGATCATCAAATCATACATTCGCCAAATAAGAATGGCTAATATCAATATAAAGAAGGCAAATATACAAAACAGCCTTAATTTATGGCCCCATATTTTCATTGCGCGCGCAGAATAATTATATCTTTAGTGGTTGGCAATACCATATGTAACTTTTCTTCAGCCAATTGCTGTACTCTTGCAGGCGTGGCGATAGATGATTGCTCAAGCAATAATTGACCCCATTGCAACTGCAATCTATGAGTTTGAAGCTCAACTTCCTGTAGTTTTGTAAAAGTTAAACGATGTAAATTAGTAACATATACCACAGCGATAGCAGATACCAAAACCGCAAACAATAAAATTGCCAAAAAAAAGTTATATTTTGATATTCGCATATCACTTAAATGCCCACTAAAAAGATTAGGTTCATAAATTCCCTTTGCTGCTGCGTTCATGCTATTTTCTCCCCTATTCTAAGCATTGCACTACGCGAACGTGTGTTTTGCTTAATTTCATCATCACTTGGCTTAATAACTTTTCCTATACGCTTAAAACATGTTTTAATTTCAGTGGCACGTATAGGAACTCCGAGAGGCGGGCTAATCCCTTGCTCCTCTTTACGCATAAATTGCTTCACAATTCTGTCTTCTAAAGAGTGAAAACTAATAACTACCAGTCTTCCCCCAACGGCTAATGCTGAAACACAAAGTTTAAGAAAATCTGCCAAATCAGCTAATTCTTGATTTATATAAATTCGAATAGCTTGAAAAACTCGTGTTGCTGGGTGCTTATGCTTTTCCCACTTTGGGTTTGCAGCCTTTACAATCTCGGCTAATACAGTAGTCGTTAAAATTGGGCTTTCTTCGCGTGCATTAACAATCGCATTAGCAATTCGTTTTGCAAAACGCTCCTCACCATACTCTTTAAATACCATTTCCATCTCAGCGACTTTTGCATTATTTACAAATCTTGCAGCACTTAGATCTTGGCTTAAGTCCATCCGCATATCTAAGGGGCCTTCATGCATAAAACTAAAGCCTCGTAGAGGATTGTCTAGTTGCGGCGAAGAGACGCCTAAATCAAGTAAAATTCCGTCAATCTTGCCAAAAACACCTAATTCTGTAGTGATTTCAACCAATTTTGCAAAAGAACCTTGAACAATAGTAAATCGCTTATCATTAGCAAAATGTTCTGAAGCATAGTTAATCGCATCTATATCTTTATCAATGGCAATAAGGCGCCCTGCTTCATTTAAATTATTTAAAATAGCGCGACTATGTCCACCACGACCAAAAGTTCCATCGACATAAATCCCATCAGCCTTAATTGCTAGGCCATTGATTGATTCATTCAATAAGACCGATTGGTGCGTTGTCATAAAATTTCCATTACAAAGAAAAGTTCTTCATA
>Ga0247837_1004275_pt1 | contig 23162 bp, 20 predicted proteins | sample LaCtaG_2_FD_187115 | JGI IMG/M metagenome (GOLD analysis project Ga0247837, IMG submission 187115) | Freshwater microbial communities from meromictic Lake La Cruz, Castile-La Mancha, Spain - LaCruzMarch2015_14.5m | ecosystem: Environmental > Aquatic > Freshwater > Lake | place: Spain: Castile-La...
GGCCTCGTCGATGTTGAGCGTGATCAGTCCATTGGCATGGCCGGTCAGCACCGGCTGATCCGGCGGTGCATCCTGGCTTGCGAGAAAGTCGAAGGCGAGCCCATGCGCCGGGTCCTCATCGCGGCTGCGCACCGGCAGGCCCAGACGCAACAGCCCGTAGAAGAGGCGCCGTTTGCCGCGCTCGATGCGATACCACTTTTCCGGATTACCCGGATGGCTCAGGTTGGGAATGGTGCGGTTGGGACGGCAGGCGACACAGCGATCCTCGCCCGATTCCTCCGGGACCATCCAGTTGCAAACATTGTGCTGCACATAATTGCCGCACTTGCGGTAGCGTCGGCCAGCGACCTTCGCGGGCGGTGGTTCGGGTCGGCGGCTGAAGAAGCGCGCCAGCACACCGGGGCGGTGCACCCGGTCACAGGGGGTGATCGGGGTCCAGAAATCCGCAACGTCCTTATCCACCGCGACCAACTGCAGCGCATCGGGCAGGAAGCCCAAGGCGGCACCGCAGTGATTGCAGCGCCAGTTCTCGAAATAGACGGCCTGGCCGCAGGACTGACAGGCAAAGGTGCGCATCGTTGGGGCACTCCGGGGGTTGAGGTGCGCGCAAGGGGCGGATAGGTGTCACTGATCAGTTCAAAAGCGGCGTCCTTGAGAGGCTATAGCTCGCTCATGGCTCCAACCTCCTCCGCCCGTGCGGCAGAATTGCCGCGATCATTGCCCGGTCGGCACCACCGCGACCGAGCCGAACTGACGAAAGTGAACGTCGAAGGCGAACCAGGCGCGGTGGCACCAGGGCCTGGTCTTCGAGGGGCCGTTATGCGGATGCTTGCTCATCTGAAATCCGATCCGCGGCGTCAGTCCATCCACTGGGGACTGCTCGCCCTGATCGTGCCGGGAGTCGCTCGTCGACCTCAATGCCCAAGTGACGGACTGTGCTCTCCAGCTTGGCACGAGTGGGTGGACATCAGACATCGGGTGTCTCCCCCAAGCGATCCTGATAGAGGCGGCACCGGTTCTTGCCTGCCTGCTTTGCCTGATACATCGCTTGATCGGCCTGGCGCAGCAACTGATCGCCATCCACCTCATTGGCCTGCGGATAGAGCGTGATCCCCAAGCTGGCGGTGACCTGCAGTCGCAGGGCGCCCACCCGTACCGGCGCCAGGGCAGTGGCGAGCAGGCGCGTGCTCACCGCCGAGCAGCAGTCGGCCTCGGTCAGATCGACCAGCACGGCGACGAACTCGTCGCCCCCCAGGCGCGCCAGCGTATCGACCGCACGCAGACTCTGCTGCATCCGGTGCGCCACGGCCTGTAACAATTGGTCGCCCACGGCGTGGCCGTGCGCGTCATTGATGGCCTTGAACCCGTCGAGGTCGAGATACACGACCGCGAGCCGTTGGCCGGTGCGCCGGGCGCGTGCCATGGCCTGACCCAGGCGGTCGCTCAGCAGGAGCCGGTTCGGCAACCCGGTCAGGACATCGTGATGCGCCAGGTGCTCGAGTTGATGCTGGTACGTTTTGAGGGCCGAGACATCCCGGGTGGTGCCAATCAGGCGGCGCGGGGTGCCGCTCGGGTTCCGCATCACCTGACCGAGCGAATGGAGCCAATGCAAGGACCCGTCGGGCCAGACCACCCGGTAGACCTTGTCGAAGGCCACCCCCTTGCGCACCGTGCGCCCCAGGCTGGCGAGGCAGCCGTGCCAATCCTGGGGATGAACTACGTCGCGTACCGCGCGGAGCGTTACGCTCCGCTGGGTGGGGGGAAGCCCCAGCAAGGCGGCGTGCCGCTCCGACCAGGCCACCGCCCCGGTCGCGAGGTCGTAATCCCACAGGCCCATCGCGCCGGCCTCCAGAGCGATTTCCAACTGCTGCTTGCTTGCCCGCAGGGCCTGTTCGCGTTGGCGCAACTGCACGTGCAGCCCCACCCGCAGCGCGACCACCGTCGGATCGAGCGGTTTTTGAATGAAATCCACCGCCTCATGCGCCAGCGCCTGGGTTTCAGTCTGCGCATCGGTGCGCGCCGTGATGAAGATGACCGGGATGTCCGCCGTGAGGGGGTCAGCCTTGAGCGCCGCGCACACCGCATAGCCGTCCATCCCCGGCATCATGACATCGAGCAGGATCAAGTCCGGCGCGGGGACGCGGCGCGCCAGGGCGAGGGCATCCGATCCGTTGGTGGCCATTTCGACGGCGAAGTTGAGGTCGAGCGCGGTGGCCAACACCGTCAGGTTGACCGGCTGATCATCCACGATCAAGACGACCGGGCGGGCCTCAGGCATGCGGTTCTCCGGGCGCGGGATCGGCGGCACCGAGCACGGCGAGGAGTCGCTCGGCCGCCGGGTAATCGATCTGGTCGAGCGCCGCGCGCAGGGCCTGGCAGGTGGACTGCGCAGACACCGGGAGGGCGGTCTGCAGTGCCGTGAGCACGGCGGGAGAGACGAACCGCCGTTGCGCCACCAAGGGGCGAAGCGCGCCCAGCAGACGCCCCGCCTCGTCGGGATTCCCCTCGGCATTCGCGGGCTCCGCCGCGCCGGGCACCGGCAGCTGAGCGATCTGCACCAGGGCTTGCGCATGGCACGCGCGCAGGCGCGCCAACGCCTCGGCCCGCTGGGGGGCGTCCGCGTGCAACGCCGCCTCCAGGCATGCGGCCGCCTCCTGGAGCGCGCGCGCCCCCACGGTACCGGCGACCCCTTTGAGACGATGGGCGGCCTGTGCGGCGGCGGCCGGATCGCCGGCCTCTAGGGCCGCGGCGATGGCGTCGGCGTCCCCCCGGACCGACTCGGCGAATTGGTGCAGGAGGGCGCACACGGCGTCCTCGCCTGTCGCGATCTGCCGGAGTCGGCTCAGATCAAAACCGGGAAGTTCGCCCGCGCCCGCCGGTTCCCCGGACGCCTGGGAGAGCTGGGGCGTCCCCTCCACCGGACCCGCCGCCGGGAGCCAGCGGCCCAGCATCGCCGTCAGGGTGTCCAGCGTCACCGGCTTGGGCAGCAGGTCATTGAGTCCCGCGGCGGCGAGGTGCGCCCGCTCCGCCTCGGTCACCCCAGCGGTCAGGGCAATTACCGGCAGCGCATCCCAGGCGGGATTCTCTCGAATGTGCCGGGTGGCCGTCAGCCCGTCCATCACGGGCATCTGGATGTCCATCAGCACCGCATCGAAGGACGCCTCGGCCAGACGCGCCAGGGCCTCGCCACCATGGTTGGCCAGGGTGACCTCAACACCCAGCAGACGCAGCATGTCGCCGATCACCCGCTGGTTGAGCGGCTGGTCCTCAGCCACCAGGATCCGGGTTCCGTCCAGATGGCCGCCCGGGGTGAGCGGGGCCTCGTCCGCCTCGATGAACGCGGCCGCGAGGCCCAGCGTCAGGTTGAGAGTGAAGGTGCTCCCCATCCCAGGCGTGCTGGCCACCGTGAGGGCGCCGCCCATCAGCTCCGCCAGGCGGCGGCTGATGCTCAGACCCAGGCCGGTGCCGCCAAAGCGCCGGGCGATCGAACGGTCGCCCTGGGTGAAAGGTTCGAACAACTGGGCCTGGGTGTCCGCGTCGATCCCAATCCCGGTGTCCGTGACCACCCAGCACAGCCGCGCCCGTGAACCCCCGCCCCCCAGTCGGCTGACCCGCAGATGGATCTGCCCCCGGTCGGTGAACTTGAGGGCATTGCTCAGCAGGTTGGACAGGATCTGTTGCAGCCGCAGGGGGTCGCCCAAGAGCGCGCGGGGTACGTCTGGGTCCACCGCGATCACCAGCGCCAGCCCCTTGCCCACGGCCGTGGGGGCGAAGAGGGAGTGTAACTGCTCCAAGAGCGCCTGGGGGTCGAACGCGACGAGTTCCAGGCTCAGACGCCCGGTATCGAGCTTGGACTGGTCGAGGATGTCGTTGAGGATCCCCAGCAGGGTCTTCGCGGACTGATGCAGGTGCTCCAGGTAGTCCCGGCTCGTCGGGTCCAGGGACTGATGCAGCGCCAGCTCGGCGAGCCCGAGGATGGCGTTCATGGGGGTGCGGATCTCGTGGCTCATGTGGGCCAGGAACTCGGACTTGATCCGCGTCGCCTGCTCGGCCGCCTCTTGGGCCTGTTTGATCGCGGTGATGTCGTAGAGGGTTAACAGATAGAGGCCGGGCGCACGCTGATCGAGCTCGCTCAGAGGAACGATCCCGGCCATGACCTGGCGCTGCATGCCATCCCGACATTGGATGGTCACCGTTATGGGCTCGAGCCGATCCTGGGTCTTCGCCCCGCGCTCCAGAGACTCCTGCCAGACGCGCTCCACCCACTGGCGGCAGTCGGGATCGGGAAAGGCCCGGCGTCGCCACGCGTCGAGGTCGGTCAGCTCATCCAGGGTATAACCGAAGGTGTGCACGAAGGCGGGATTCAGATAGTGGAACCTGCCTGTTTTATCGGCCAGAATCTGCGGAACGGGCGAGCTGTCGATGATGGCGCGTGCGCGTGCCTCGCTCGCGAGTAATGCGGCTTCGGCCTGTCTGCGTTCGGTGATGTCTTCATAGATCCCCAGCAATCCGCATACGGCATGGTCGCAATCCCGGAGCGGGATCTTTGATGTACGCAGCCACATCGTCTGTCCGCTCGGCGTCGTCTGCGGTTCATCATAGGACAGCTTGGGGATACCCGACGCCATGACGGACCGGTCATCGGCCCGATACCGTTCGGCCTGCGCCGCCCAGCCCAGTTGAGAGTCCTCTTTTCCGATGACATCCCGCGGGTACGCCATCCCGGCGTCCGCGGCAAACGCCCGATTGCACCCGAGATAGCGCAGGTTGCGGTCCTTCCAGAACACCCGGATCGGTGCGGTATCGATGATCGTCAGGAGCAGGGTTTGCGCTTCGCTCATGGCGATTTCGGCCTGCTTGCGCCGGGTGATGTCCACATAGGAGATGACCACCCCGAAATCCGGATGGGTGGCGGGCATGGCGCTGACCGAAATCCAGGTGAGACCCTCCTGCTTGACGATCCCCATCTCCACGTCGCGGACGGTCTGCTGCTCCGCCATCGCCCGCACACTCGCGTACTCTTCGGGCGGCATGGGCGTGCCATCGGGGCGGACGATCATCCACTCCGGGCCATCATAGGTACGTTGGAAGTGTGCCTCCCGCGAGAGCCCCAGCAGCGTCTCCGAGGCGGGGTTGCAGTCGATGATCTGACCCGCGCAATCGGTGATGGCGAGGCCCACCGGCAGCAGGTCATAGATAGCGCGCAGCTTGGTCTCGGAGGCTTGCAGCGCGGCGGTGCGAGCGGCCGCGCGTTCCTCCAGTCGTGCACGCTCCGCCTCCAGGGCAGACTGAATCTCCCGCATCTCGGTGAGGTCGTGGAGACTCACCACGATCCCCTGCACCGCTCCCGCGACCCAGAAGGGGGAATGGCGCGCCTCCAGCGTGCGGCGCCGACCGTCCGGAGCGTCGACCTGGAACTCGAAACGCCGGGGCTCACCCGCCAGGCTGGCGTCGAGTTCCGGACCAATGCGGGCATAGAGTGCCTCGTCCACCACCGCGCGCACCGGGTGGCCGTGGAGTGCCTGCGGCGTGACCTGGTAGAAGGTCGCAAACGCGGGGTTGACCACCTGGTAGCACAGGTTCCGATCGACAAGGACGAGCATCTCGCTGGCGGTCTCGACGATCTGCTGGTAGTGGCGCAGGTTCAACTCTGCCGCTTTGCGTGCGGTGATGTCCTCGGTGAAGATGGCAATGCCGCCCACCGGCCCCGCGGCCTCGTACCAGGGGCACACCTCCCACTGGAGCCACTGCACTGAGCCGTCCTGTCGCTCAAACCGATCCTCCGCTGCCCGAATGGTCTCGCCGGCCAGCGCCCGCTGATGGATCACCTTCACGTGGTCCGGAAGCTCGGGAAAGGCGTCATAGTGCGACCGGCCGAGCAAGGCGCGGGCGTCGAGCCCGTAGTCCGCGCACCAGCGCTGACTGGCCGCGAGATAGCGCATCTCGCGGTCGAGCATGGCCAGCGCGGCGGGGGCATGGTCGATCATCAGCCGCAGCCGGGCCTCACTGGCCCGTAAGCGAGCCTCGCTGGCCTGCAACGCCGCAAAGGCGCGTTCCAGCTCTTGTTGCTGCGCCGCCACCTGACGGCGCAGCGCGATCTTCTCGATCCCCTGGGTCACCGCGCGACGCAGGTCCTGCGCGTGAAACCGGCCCTTGGTCAGGAAGTCGTGGGCGCCGTGCTTCATGCAGTCGACGGCGAGGGCGACCTCGGCGTGGCCGGTAAGGACGATCACCGCATAGGCGTCGACCTGGGTCGCGTCCCGCTCGGTGAGGAACTCCAATCCCGTCAGGTCGGGCAGCAGGTAGTCGAGGAGCAGGCAGTCCGGCGGCCGGGCGGCGATCAGGGCGCGTCCCTGCGCACCCGTGGCGGCGGTGAGGACCTGGAAGTCCTCACGCAGGGTACGCTGGAGCGCCTCCGTGTCTTCTGGACTGTCGTCGACGATGAGGACGGTCGGGCGCGGGTCGGTTTCATCGTCCAGCAATACCCCGAGCGCCTGTCCGAGCAGCGCCTCGGGCGCGAGCCCCAGGTACGCCTCGCTGTTGGCGCTTACCTGCACAATGCGCAGCGCGGGCTCGTCCACGACCGGCAGCGCGCCATGGGGCTGGATGGCGCCCGCGGACTGGATCAGCTCGCGGTCGCAGTTGGTGAGGTCGACGTCAATTGTCATGCGCAGATATTACGCCTGAACGAAGACGTTCTGCGGCGAAAATGATGGCACTTCGGCGTGCTCTGAGGGGGTTGCGCACCTTCACCGGCCTCTCGAAATGCCCCAGGTGTGCCCTCCGGGCGTCAGGCAGGCAGCCGAAAATGCGTCAGCTTAGGGTTGATATCTCCGATGTCCGACACGACTGAGGGGTCTTCTTAAGATGTCAATCTGACAAGTTTCCCCAGCCCAAGTTTAACGCGAGATATCATTTATTAATTAATATCAACAGCTGGCATCGAAAGGCTTTTCGTTGCTCCACAATCTAACGTCCGGTGATTTCCGCGAAAAATCCAACCCGTAGGAGCCCGCTTGCGGGCGACGGGTGGGGGCACAATGACGCGATTCCGGCAGGTCACGTCGCCCGCAAGCGGGCTCCTACGGAGCTTGATTCTTGATAGCGTCTTATTCGGAAATCGCCTAAAGTCCGACAGGCTGCCAGATGCCCATCAACCCCGCCGAAGCCCTTAGCACGGAGCGCCTTGCCGCCGGTCGCGTCCCGCCCCAGCCGACACGCCAAGGACCCGGCACGCATCGGTCTTGCGGATTCACAAAAAGGAGCTATAGGTAACGTACGTCATTCTTGACGTCAATCGTTCTCCGGCCAACTCAGCCCGGCGACCCTGGAGGCCCTGTTCGTCGTCCGCGAGCCCCTGGTGCGCGGGATTATGGACGGCATTCGCGCGAGCGCCGCGAGCGGCAACAAGCACCATCCGCCTCGACACCCCGGCGGCTCAGTCGGACTACACGCGGTTCTTTTTCAATGTTCTGCGGGCCGAGGAGGGGCGGTTCCAGGTCATCGACGGTCTGGACAACCTCCCACTCGCCGCGCCGCCGCCCGCGGCGCAGACCGTGCGTCCCTTGGGACTGGAGCGCCTGGATCAGGACGGCCGGCCGGTCTATGCCGGGACCATTCTGTTCGGGACCGGTCTGTTTCGCGCGACCTTGTCCTTGCACCCGCGGTCGGGGCGGGTCGAACTGCTCGTCAACGAGCCCATTGCGGAGGCTCTGCCGATCCGGCGCGAGGGCTTCGATGGCCCCATCCGCTACCTGGCGGAGGCCGGCTCTACGCCTGCCGCGGTCCTCTGACCCTGGTGCCTGCGCGTCCGCGGGGGGGATGGCCTATCTCCGGACGGCCGCGGGCCTGGGTGATCATGGGGCTCTGAGACGGCGACCATGAGCCGCGGCGACCTGCCGCAACGGTTCGCCCGTCGCCAACCGCGTCTCGGCCACCCAAGCTGTTGCGCCCGCTCCAGGCGCGAGCGGCGCGTGACTGCTCTGGCAGCAGCGCACGACGCTAACGCGCCGGGTGGCAAAGCGGCGGCGTCTGGGCTAAATTCCATCGCGGCAGGTTTTTCGGACATGTTTTCCAACTCTCGGTGAGTTTGCATCTCCAAGGGTAAGAAAGTTCGAGGAACCTGCCAACATCATCTTAGGCCGATAGCCCAGCGCTGTACTCGGTCTTTGGCGAAGATGATCTAAGGCCATGCTGGGCGTCGCAACGAGGGATCCGAGATGACCATGAATACCAAGCTCTGCATCACCCGGCATGGCGAGACCAACTGGAATATATTCGGGATACTCCAGGGCTGGATCGATGTGCCGCTGAACGACAAGGGCCGCATACAGGCTCTGGAATTGGCCCAGGCGCTGGCGGGTCAGGGTTTTTCGCGGGTCTGCACCAGCCCGTTGCGACGGTCGGCGGAGACGGCCGAGATCATTGCCGAGGCCTGGGGCATGCCGCCCCCGATGGCCTACGAGGGCCTGAAGGAGCGCAATTTCGGGCTGATCCAGGGCCAGCCCAAGAGCGAACTGGCCGAGAGCCACCCTGGTCTCTACCAGGAAATCCTGCGGCGCAATCCGGCAGCGCATTTCGACGAAGGGGAGTCCGTGGATCATTTCGCCGACCGGGTGATCGCGGCCCTGCATGAGGTTGCGGAACAGCATCCCGGTGAGCAGGTGCTGGTGATCACCCACGGTTGGGTCATGGATGTGATCACGCGTCACATCAGCGGCCTGCCGCGCACGACCGTGCTGGACTTGAAGCGCAAGAACGGCGAGTCGATCTGGCTTGAGCTGACGTCCGCCGCGACCTTTGTCGAAAGCGATGCCGGAAGCGTCCTGGCATCCTGTTGAGCGGTCACACAGTGTGCGTGCTGGTCCGGGTCGCCTGACGGCGCTCCGCGGGAACCGCTGCGTCGCCACATGGTCTCACTGTCGCGGTTCACCGCTGGCCCTCGGTGTTGAGCCTCACTAGAATGATGTTGTTCTTTACAACGGTCCGGAGGACCTGCAATGCGTCCGAAGTTTTCCAAGCGTACCGTCGGCTTCACCCTGGTCGAACTGCTGGTGGTGCTCGCCATCCTGGGTCTTCTGGCCGGGCTGGTGGGGCCTCAGGTCATGAAATTTCTGGGGAGTTCCAAGACCAAGACCGCCAAGCTGCAAATCGAGGACCTGGTTGCGACCATGGATCTCTATCGTCTGGAGACGGGGCGTTACCCGACCGGCGAAGAGGGGCTGGAGGCACTGGTGACCAAGCCGGGCAATGCCGCCAATTGGAACGGCCCCTACCTCAAGAAGGGGGATGTGCCCAAGGACCCCTGGGGCTTCGAGTACCAGTACCGGTTTCCCGGCGAGCACGGCGGAGTCGACATCTGGACCCTGGGTGCCGATAACCGGGAGGGTGGGGAAGCGGAGAACGCGGACGTCAGGAGTTGGGAGTAAGCAGCCGCCAGTCGCATCAGTGATGCGCGTTGACCGTTGGTCGGGCGGCACGGCCGTAGGGCCTCGGGGTTTCACGCTGATCGAACTGGTGGTCGTGCTGGCCGTTGCCGCCTTGCTCATGACGGTGGTCCCGCCCTTGATCTCAGCAGCCTTGCCAGGCGTGGAGCTCAAGGCCGCGGCGCGGCGCACCGCGGCGACCCTGCGGCTCGCCCGCGAGACCGCCATCCGCACGGGCGTGGATACCGTGTTGGTGGTGGATGTGGAAGAGCGGTTGTTGGAACTCCCCGGTTTTCGGACGGTCTCGCTGCCGCGCCGGCTGCGGGTCAAGCTCGACGCGGCGCAACGTGAGATGTTGGATGACCAGCGCGGCGCCATCCGGTTCTTTCCGGACGGCAGTTCCACCGGCGGGGTCATTCTCCTGGCGCGTGGTGACGCACGGGAGGATTCGGGCTTCCAGGTCGGTGTCAACTGGCTGACCGGCCGGGTGCGCACGGCTGCCGTGGGTGGCAAATGATTCGCGGTCGGTCCTGGTCGACGGGACAAGCCGGTTTTTCGCTGCTGGAGGTGCTGGTCGCCTTCGCTATTCTGGCGGTCTCGCTCGGGGTGCTGATGCAGATCTTCTCCCGAGCCACCCAAACCACCATGACCGCGGCTCAGTACAGCCGCGCCGTCTCGCTCGCCGAAGCGCGGCTCGCCGCGGTCGGGAGCGTGATTCCCCTGCAGGCGGGCGTGACCTCCGGCGACCCTGAGGATGGATTTGCCTGGGAGCTGACCATCATCCCGACCCAACTCACTGCCGAGGAGCCGGGATTGCTTGCCGAAGCGCCGATGGTCACGCCCTATCGGGTCACGGCGCTCGTGGTATGGCAAGACGGCGCCCGGACCCGGCGCCTGACGCTGAGCACCCTGCGCCTGGGCGAGCGGGTGGAATAGTGTATGCGTTCCTTCCCCTGATGGGTCAAGGTGCAAGGTCTGACGCCGGACCCCGCCGCGCCCGCGGTTTCACCCTGGTCGAATTGCTGATTGCCCTGGCGATGGTCAGTCTGATCACCGTCCTGCTGTTTTCCGGATTGCGCCTCGGTTCCCGTTCTTGGGACGCCGTGGAGGCTTCCGCTGACCGCACCGGTGCCTTGCGTCTCGCCCATGGCTTTCTCCTGCGCACACTCATCCAGGCACGGGCGGCATCCCTGGTGTTCGATGGTGCCATGCTTCCGGTTTTCGCCGGTGATGCGGAGCGGCTCGAATACGTCGCCCCTTTGTCGGAACATGTCGGTGTGCCTGGACTCTATGTCTTGCGACTGCAAGTGGAAGGCTCGGGAGATCGTCGCAATCTGATCCTGACCCGCTGGCTGATCCATCCGGAGGTACTCGAAGGCACTGATGAGATACCCAAATGGGAACCGCTCAAGGAGGACTCGCAGATGAGCCTCGGGTCAATGCCCCCGGACCAGGATGCGGCCGCGGGGGCCTTCGGCCGCACCCTGCTCCTGGAGGGCGTGGCTGGGCTGGAGTTGAGCTATTTCGGCGCGACGGAGGGCGAGAGCGATCCCGAATGGCACGACGAATGGCTGGAGCAAGCGACGCCCCCGTCGCTGTTGCGCATCCACCTGACCACGAGCGAGCAGACATGGCCGGACTTGATCGTCGCATTGCCCACCCAGCCCCGCTGAGCCGCCCTGTCGGTGCGCGCCGCGGCATCGCCTTGGTGCTGGTCCTCTGGGTCCTGACGCTATTGACTGTGATGGCCGTGGGTATGACTGCGGCGCAGCGCACTGAGACCGCCCTGACCGAGAATCAGATCGCCGACGGCCGTTTCCGCGCGCTGACCGATGCCGCGATCGCCTACACCCTGTTCGGCTTTCTCAACCCGCCGCCCGCGGCACCTGAGGTCGGGTTGGGTGCCGATGAGACGGCGGCACCGGTCTGGCTGCCCAACGGAGCGCCACGGTCCTGGGAGTTCGACGGTACCGCGTTGAGTGTCGCGGTGTTCAACGAGCAGTCGCGGATCAACCTGAATCTGGCGCCGGCGCCGATGCTGGCCGCGCTGTTGATTGCGCTCGGCGTGGAGGATGAGGCGGCCGGCGCAATCGGCGACGCCATTATCGACTGGCGCGACGAGGATGATCTGAAGCAACTGAACGGGGCGGAGGACAGCGATTACGAGGACGACGGACGGGTCGCCGGGGCGAAGGATGCCCCGTTCGTCGCGGTCGAGGAATTGCAGCAGGTGCTGGGGATGACGCGCGAACTTTACCTGCTGTTGGCCCCGGAGTTGACCGTCGATACCGAGGGCGATCAGGTGGAGCAGACCTTCGCGTCGGCGGCGGTGCTGGCCGCCCTGCAAGGTATCTCGCTGGAGGAGGCGCAACTTCAGGTCCAGGAGCGGGACCAGCCAATGCTTCCGGACGGCCAGATAGCACCCGCTGCCAATCGTGGCGGACCGCTTTATCGCATCCAGGTCAGGGAGCAGGGACGGACGGCGAGCGCCCGCGGCATGGAAGCGTTGGTGGAGGTGGCGCCTGGTCAGACGCCGCCCTACCAGGTCCGTTGGCGACGCTTCGGATTGATAACCGCCCCGCCGACGCCGCTCGTGGTCGAAGATGGCGGATGACTGGCGTCGGGCGCAGTCCTCGTCTTACACTGCAACTTCCTTGGCGGCTCCACGGCAAGGCGCGTCGAGCGCAACAAATCCCTTCGATTCCCACCTATGGCACTGATCGACCGTTTACGCAGTATTGGGAGCGGACTCCTGCGCCGCCCATCCGCCGTCGATCTGGGCCTGTCCGGGGAGCCCTTTGTTGCCTGTTTACCGGCGGCCGTGCGGCATTATCTGGCGCAGCGGGATCGGCGCCTGATCGTCTCACCCGATGGCCCGGTCGCGAAACTCTTGCTGGCGACAGGTGAGGCGCAAGCGGTTTTGGGTACGCTGGAGATGACCGGGCGCGACCCGCTGCCCGCGGCCGTTGCCGGGGGCACCCGGGATCAGCACCGACTCACCGTGCTGATGCTCCAGGGCGCCGCGGTGTTGTCCCGCCGCACCTCACTGCCGTCGCAGGTTAGGGACAACCTGGTCCAGGTCTTGCGCGTTGAGTTGGATCGGCTGTCACCCTTCAAGCCGGAGCAGGTCGCGTACGATTATCGGATCGTCAGCGGTGGGCCAGGGGATGCGCGGATTGGGGTCGAACTGGCGTTGGCCCGGCGCGATCTGATCGATGGTTGGCTGAAACGGCTGCGCGAGCTCGGTTCGCCGGTCGATCAGGTGACCTGGGAGGGGGCTTGGCCGCGCGCCAATCTCCTGGCGCCGGCAGAGCGTCCGCGCCGGCGGCAGCCGTTGTTCGATCCCACCAAACTGTTGCTTGTCCTGATCCTGGTGCTGGGTGTCGCGGCGCTGGTGACCCCACTCTGGCAAAAGGGCCAGCGGCTCGAAGTCATCGAGTCGGAAGTGCGTAAGGCGCGAACCCAGGCCGTGCAAGTGGATGAACTGCGCCAGGAACTGGAGCGGGCGAGACGCGGGAGCACGGAGGTCCTGCGCCAGAAACTGGAACAGCCGCGGATGCTTGCGATGTTGCGCGAGCTGACCGATCGGATTCCTAATGACACCTGGGTACAGAGTCTGGAGTACCAGAACAGCGAAGTCCAGCTTCGCGGCGAGTCCGGTCAGGCAACGGCTCTGATCGGACTCTTGGAGGACGCCCCAGGGATCGATGGCGTGTCCTTCCGCTCCCCCGTGACCCAGGTGGCGCGGACCGGCAAAGAGCGTTTCAATCTCGCCTTCACCTACAAGCAGAGCGAGCCCGCGCCATGACTGAGGTTGTCCCGGTGAAGCGCTATTGCGTCGTCGTCTGGGTTGCGGTGATGCTGCTGCTGATGCTGCTGATTGCCACGATTGCGGTACCCTGGTTCGGCCAGGTGCAGCGGTTTGACGAGGGGATCGCCGCGGGCGAGGAGCAACTCCAGCGGTATCGCAGACTGATCGCGACGCTGCCGTCATTGCGGTCGGAGCTGGAGCAGGTCAACGACAATCAGGCGTTCAAAGCCTTCTATTTTGATGCGGCAACCGCGGCCTTGGCGGGCGCGGAGCTGCAGCGCAAGGTCCAGGACATCGTTACCGCCGCCAAGGGTCGGTTGATCAGTACCCAGTTGCTGCCGGAGGAGAAGGAAGAGCAGCCGGCGCGGGTCCGGCTGCGTACCCAGATTCAGGGGTCGACCGAGACCCTGCTTGAAGTTCTCCATCAGGTCGATCAGGCGCGTCCTTTTCTGTTCGTCGACCAGGTCTCGATCCGTTCCTCCGCGCGCCCGGAACAACCCGAGCAGATGGTCCGCGGTCGCCCTGTTCGCCGCCCTCAGGTTGATGAGGCGGGTGAATTGACCATTCGCCTGGACATCTTCGGGTTCGCTCTCGGAGAAAAAACGTGATCAGGAGCGGCTTGTTATTGGTGACCATGATCCTCGCGGGTCTGCTGGTCATCCAGTGGTGGCAATGGCCGCCGCCGCTGCCTCCGCTCGACGGCGAGCAGCCGGACACCGCGGCGGTGAATGGTCCGGACGATCCGGCGAGCGGTCCGCTGGACCAACTCGCCCTGCCCGATTCCAAGGAGGCCTTCGCCAGCGTGGTCGAGCGCCCCCTGTTCCGGCCCCAGCGCAAACCCCCGGACCCGCAGCCCGCGGAGCCCGCGCCCGAGGCGGCCTCCGCCGAGGAAACCTCGCTGGAGGGGGCGGACTTGACCGCGGTCCTGATCTCACCCGGCATCACCATGGCCTGGATCAAAGATCCGAGCGCACCGGACCTCAAGCGTCTGCGGTTGGGTGATGAACATGCGGGCTGGTCGGTCAAGGGCATCCTGGCCGATCGCGTCGTTATGGAACGACAAGGAGAGACGAATGAGTTATTATTGCGCGACTTCGTGCAAACTCAAGCCCCGCCCCCTGCGGTCCCTGTGCCGGCTGCGCCGAATCCAGCGGCGCGTCAGAATCCGGCGGCGCAACGCCCGCCTCGACCGTCCCAACGGGTTCCTCAAAATGCTGCGGCACCAGGCGGAGACCAACGGGTCATGCCGCCAAAAGCGCCCCAACCGAGACCGAATGTACCTCGACCACCACAACGGCCGCAGTAACAGCCGCCTCCGGCGTCCCGGCCTGGCGTTACTTACCCTCATCCTTGTGATGTTGGGTCCGGCGGGCTGCGAGCGCAGCTATTGGGATCCGACCGTCAGGATCGGCGACACCGAGGGTCACCTGACCGATCGCACCAAGCCGGGAACGACTCCATCAGGGGCGCGCACGACTGGACTGGGCGATGAGGGCATCGCCTTGGACGCGGACGACGCGGGCACGAAGAAAGCCGTCGACTCGGTCACCCGCGGGACCGGGACCTTCGTCCGGCGAGTCACGGGCCCAACGGTTGATACCAGTCCCGGCGATGTAACCCTGAACTTTGACGGGACCGATATCCGCGAGGTCGTGAAGGTCATTCTCGGCGACCTACTCCAGGTCAACTATGTCCTGAGCCCGGCGGTGCAGGGCGTCGCCTCATTGCAAACCGGGCGGCCCTTACGTCGAGACCACCTGATCCCCACGCTGGAGACCCTGCTGCGGATGAATAACGCGGCCATGGTCTATAAGGCCGGAACCTATGAGGTGGTCCCGGTGGCCAACGCGGTGCAGGGGAATCTGGTCCCGCAACTCGGCGAGTCGACCCGTGCACTCCCCGAGGGGTACAGCGTGCAAGTCGTCCCCCTGCGGTACATCAGTGCGGATGAAATGAACCGCATCCTCCAGCCGCTGGCCCCGGAGGGCAGTATCATTCGTGTTGATACCCTGCGTAACCTGCTGGTGGTGGCCGGCACCAGCCCCGAGATGGTCAATCTCATCGATACCATCAAGGTGTTCGATGTCGATTGGATGAAAGGGCTGTCGGTGGGGTTCTTCGTCCTCGAATACGCCAAGGCCAATGAGGTCGTGACCCAACTCGAAGGGCTGCTCGCCGACGACTCCGGTAATCCGATGAAGGGCCTGTTCCGCTTTATTCCGGTGGAGTCGTCCAACAGTCTGATGGTGATCTCGCCCCAGGAAAGCTACATTCAACAGGCACGCAACTGGATCGAGCGGTTGGACATGGCGGAGGCGACGGGCAGCGCGGCGCAGCGGCTCTTCGTCTACCGTGTCAAGTACGGCGATGCCGAGAACCTGGCCAATGTTCTGTCCGAGCTGTTCCAGGGCGAAAGCAGTGAGCGTAAGCAATCGGTCGGCGGGGTGGCGCCGGGGATGGGATCATCGAGTATCGGCTCGCGGGCCGTGATTGGTCAGATGGGCAGCAGCCAAACTGGCGGAAGCCAGTTGGGCGGAAGCCAGTCAGGTGGTTTCGGGAATAGTAACCGTAACACCGATGGGGGCGGTCTCTCCGGCGGGTCGGGCGGGTCGGGCGGGATAGGCAACCAGCGCCAAGCGACGGCGCGTACTTTCGAACTGACCTCCGAGGTCAGTGTCGTCGCCGATGCCGTCAACAACTCGATCCTGGTCCGTTCAAGTCCCAGGGACTACAAGAAGATTTTGGACGCGCTCAAGCAGCTTGATATCACCCCGCTCCAGGTGCTGGTGGAGGCAACCATCATCGAGATCAAGCTGGAAGGATCGCTGAGGTACGGTATTTCCTGGAATCTGCTCGCCCACGCCAGCGACGGCTACAAGAGTGACTGGTCGCTGAACGGCCTGCAAAATCGTCAGACCACGACCGGAACGACCGATCCCAACACGGATACGACTGCTATTGACACCATCACGACCCCGCTTGCGCGGCAATTTCCCGGCTTCAATTGGACCATCGTCGCCAATCCATCGCGAATCATTGCCAACCTCAGTGCACTGGCCGGCCAGAATCTGGTCAATGTCCTGTCCTCACCATCAGTGATGGTGATGGATAACAAGACCGCGAGAATCCAGGTCGGTGACCAGGTGCCGGTGGAGACGACCCAGCAGCAGAGCACGATTTCCCCGAATGCCTCGATCGTCAACCAGATCGAGTACAAGGATGCCGGTGTGATTCTTGAGGTAACACCGCGTGTCACCCCTGGGGGTATGGTGCAGATGGACATCAAGCAGAAAGTATCGAAGGTCGCCCAAACCACCAGTTCGAACCTGAACTCACCGACCTTTTCCACCCGCGAGATCGAAAGTCTGGTCGCCGTCCGCTCGAACCAGGCGGTGGTGCTGGGCGGTCTGATCCAGGATGATCGGGAGGAAGGAAAAAATGGCATCCCCGGGCTTTTCGATCTGCCCTACGCCGGCGCACTGTTCGGCGAGCGAAGTAAGAAAGCGACACGTACCGAGTTAGTCGTCATCCTGATGCCCAAGGTCATCACCAGTGACCAGGATGTCGAGGCGGTCAACGCCGACTTTCGGAGTCGGCTGCGGGGGTTGGAGTTCAAGTTTTAGCCGGGCTTCGCCTCTGATCCGGCGCCGCGGGACAGGGCGCCCACCCGTCTTGAGCCGAACGGATAGACGGCCAGGCAACCCTTCATGGCCTACGATACGGGCACCGGCTTCGTGTATTGAAGCAGCCAGCCCGTTGCCTTCTTGCGTGAATCGACCGCCTTCGATGGTCGGGGTGAGAAACCCGTAGAAATCCACGAGCACGCCGACGCCGGGTGCTCGTTGTGCAATATACGTCATCCACATCGTTCACCGCGCGTGCTGTCGCGGGGCCGAAGTCGTCGTCGATGGGGGTTCGGAAGCCGTGGATCGTCAACCACTCCTGTACCCGTACTGGGGTCGCTGGGGCGCTTCGATTTGCCATGCGCCTTTCACGATTTCCAGAGATTCGAGAAGAAGGCATGCCCCGGTTGACACCCCAATGGGAACGGCGCCGCCGATGGACGATCTCCATCGTTGCCCTCGCCGCGGTCTCGAGCGGCTGCAACACCCTGGACCGCATCGCCGCGGGAACGGCTGCCAAGCTGGTCTGTTCCGGGCATTTTTTAGCGCACCGGCCGGTTCGCGATATCATTGATGACGACTTGAATTCCATCGCCTTCCCCAACGTGCTGCTGGTTCGAGGGTTGGATGTCGACAAGCGCGACAGGGGCCAAATCGTTGCCACCAAGGGCAGCGCGAAGCGGCGCGCGGCGTACTACCCCGGTTACGGCTGTACGCTGTTGTCCGACACGGACGACGCGCCGCCGGCTGTCGCGCGGGCACCCGCCGTGCGTTCCCCCTTGCCGGACGCGTCGCGCCGATGGCCTGACGGAGCTTTCGTCGTGCCCGATTTGCCTCTTCCGCGGTCGCTCGCAAGCGCCCTGAACGCGGAATTCGCCCCGCGCGATGCCGCGCCGCGCCGCGCGGTGCGCGCCGTGGTGGTCGTCAAGGGTGGACGCGTGATCGCCGAGCGCTATGCCGACGGGTTCGGTCCGGAGACTCCCCAACTGGGCTGGTCGATGGCGAAGAGCGTGCTTGGGGGACTGGGCGCGCTTGGGACTCCTGCTGCTGCGCGACGGCGCGTGGGAGGGGCGCCAGGTGCTGCCGCGGGGCTGGCGCGATTTCGTGTCGACACTTCCGGATGAATACCGGCAGAGCGATCCCCGCGCTTATGGCGCCCAGGTCTGGCTGCGCGGCGACCCGAGAGAGACGGAACTGGGTGTGCGCTTGTGTAATCTGCCCGACGACGGAATCTATTTCTCCGGACATTGGGGCCAGATCATCGCGATCCTGCCGCAAGACGACCTGGTGATCGTCCGTCTCGGGTGGACCACGCGGGCATCGCGGTGGAACCAGTGCGAATTCCTGGAATCGATCGTGGACGCGGCGCGCGCCATCGATGGACGCTCGCCGCCTTCCGGCGTCTGAACGATCAACGCCGGTTTGCAGCCGGCGCTCAGGGCGCGGTTCCTGGGGTTATTCGGCGAAGATCTCGTTGAAGAACGCCTGCATGCGCTGCCAGGACCGCGCATCGGCCTGGGCGTTGTAGCTGAGGTTCTCCATCCCGAAGGCAGCGGCGTCCGGGTTGGTGAATCCGTGACGCGCGCCGCCGTAGATGTCCATCTCCCAGTTAGCCCGGGCAGCCTCCAGCTTGTCCTTGAAGTGGGCCACTACCTCGGGGGCGACGAAGCTGTCGGCCTGACCATGGGCCACGAGGATCTTCGGCCGGATCTTGCCGCTGACCTCCGCCGGTGCGGCGGGCAGCGAGCCGTGGAAGCTCACCACGCCGTCCAGATCGGCACCGCCATAGGCCATTTGCATCACCGTGCCGCCGCCGAAGCAATAGCCGATGGCGGCCAGCCTGTCCGGATCCGCCAGATCGCTTCCCTTGAGCTGGTCGAGACCGGCGGCGGCCCGTTGGAGCCAGGACTCGGGGTCCACGGTGATCTCCTGCATCCACTCCTTGGCCTGGGACGGCTGGTCGGTGACCTTGCCGTCGCCGTACATGTCGGCGGCGAATGCGACATAGCCGAGCTCGGCGAGCAGGCGGGCGCGCTTCTTCGCATAGTCATTGAGCCCCCACCACTCATGGACCACCAGGACGCCGGGCCGCTTGCCGCTCACCGCGTCGTCCCAGTAGAGATGGCCGGTCAGCTTGGCGCCCTCATCCTCGTAGGCGATGGTCTTGGTTTGGACCTCGGCCTGGACGGCGGTGGCGGCGAGCAGCAGCGAGAGACAAAGTGGCTTGCGCATGGGTTTCGAGCTCCGATGGATGACGTGGCAGTTGGATTTGCGGTAACGCGGCAGCGGGCAGGACGCCCCGTGCAAACGATGGGGCAAGGGCGAGGCGGTTGCAATCGTTCGCTGTTTCGGAAGGGTTCGTCGCTTGCGCATGGCATGGCGACTTGCGCCCCTCGGCTCGTCCCTACTCGGTTGGCTGATCATTCTTGCACGGTGCCGCACCGGCCTGCCCCCGCTCCCAACAGATGCCGTCGGATGCCGGCGCGGGATGCGGAATTCCCAGGCCGTCGAGGCGTGCGACGAAGGTCCGCCAGCGGCGCACGCCCTGGCGATCCACTTCCAGGCGCAACAGCCAGCCGGTGTTGTTGACGGTCTCGCTGAAGCCGTTGAAAATGAAGTTTCCCAGACTGTAGAGGATGGGTTTGGCGCGATACTGCTCGGTATCCTGGATGACATGCGGGTGGCCGCCGACCACGGCATCGGCCCCGGCGTCGATCATCAGGCGGGCCAATTGCCGCTGGCGGGAACTGGCCGTTATTTCATGCTCCCAACCCCAATGCATGACCGGAATCACGAGGTCGGCATGGTATTGATCGCGCGCCCTGGCGATATCGTATTGGACCTGCGCATCCTCGCTCCAGGCGACCCCCGGTTGGTCGTAGTCGGCCTCGAAACTGCGCGGCAAGAACTCATTGTAACCAAGCAGGGCAATCCGCAGTCCGTGACGCTCAATGACCAGTGGTCGATGGGCTTGCGCCAGCGTGGCGCCGCCGCCGAAATAGCCGATGCCCTGCTGCTCCAGGAGGGCGAGCATCTCGCCGAAGGCGCTCGGTCCAAAGTCGCCGGAATGATTGTTCGCCAGGGTCACCGCATCGAGATGTTGCTTGAGCGGCGCCAGGGTGCGCGGATGGGCGCGGAAGGTATAGGGTTTGCCGGGCTCAGCCTCGCCGCTGGTTGCAACCACGCATTCCAGGTTACCGATGCGAATGTCCGCGCTGTTCAGGATGGCGGCAAAGGGTGCGAATGGATCGCGACCGCGCGCGATCTCCGCTCCGGGAGTCTCGTCGAGCATGATGTCGCCGACGAAGGCCAGCGTCACAGTTGGCTCGGCCGACGCCGTTTGCGCCACGGCAACCATTGCGCCAATGCAGGCACAGCCGAGCGCGGTAACCTTGACCATCGCTCCGGCCGTAGGGTGGACAAGCGACAGCGCAGTCCACCGAATCACGCGCCGACGCTGGTGGATTGCGCTGCGCTTGCTCACCCTACGATGCCGCGTAGCCGAAACCACGATCAAGGCCGTCGCGGCAGTCAGGCGGGCACAATAGCGCTGCATCATGGATTTGCCTCGACGAGCGCGCAACCATACTGGAACTCGCGCTCGCGGCCGGGTGCATACAGTGAGTGCCGCCCGGTCAGCGCGGCGCCGTAAGACTCAGGCTGCACCCGTGGCGCCAGGTAATTTGCTTCGTGGAGCAACACCCAGCGCCGTGCGGTTTGATAGTAGGTGTAGAGCTTGATGTATTGAATCAATTGCGCGTCACCGATCACGACGGCTTTGAAGCGGAATCTGCCATTGATGTCGATAGCTTCGACATTGTACGGATCGGTCACCGGAGCGACCTCGATCACTTGAGAGGTCCCGCCCTGATCGAGCGTGCAGCGCAGGCGCGGCTCGGCCGCGGCCTGGACGGCCCAGACGGCAAGGAGACTCAACACGACGGGAACGCGCATGGGCAATACCCCGGTATGGGCTAAGGAGCCGTACACTGTACGCAACTCGGTGTTTGTGGCCAACGGAGCGCTGAATAAACTGTCCCAGGTACTGAGCGTCACCCCATCCTGATCACCGACGCCGGGGCGTTCGACGGGGCCTTGATCGTCGTTCCGGCCACGGGACATCGTAGGGTGGACAAGCGCAGCGCAGTCCACCAACGGCAGCGCTGGATTCGGTGGACTGCGGCTCGCGCTTGTCCACCCTACGGCCGGGACGATGATCAAGGCCACCGTCGGCCATGATCACAATCCCAGCCATCTCACCGACACCGAGCCCGCTGGTCCGCCCAACAGACTCTACCACGTAGGGTCCGCTGTGCGGACCGGACGCCTGCCCGGACTGCGCCCCTTGTCGCCTCGGCGACGCCTGCCTACACTGCCACCATGCGCCATCCCATCGATCCCAAGGTTGACTGCGTCTTCAAGGCCCTGCTGGGGGCAGAGTCCAATCGTGAGCTGCTGATCCATTTCCTCAACGCCATCCTCGGCGCGGAGCTGCCCCGGCCCATCACCGCGGTGGAGATCCAGAACCCCTATAACGAAAAGGAATTTCTCGACGACAAGCTCACCGTGGTCGACGTCAAGGCCCGCGACGCGACCGGGCAGCTCTATCAGGTTGAGATCCAACTCCTCAATCACCGCGACCTGCCGGCGCGCATCCTCTACGGTTGGGCCGACCTCTACAGCGCGCAGATCAAGGAGGGCGAGAGCTACCGCAAGCTGCGCCCTACCTATGCGATTTGGCTGCTGGGTCAGACCCTGTTGACGGATGACCCGGACTATGCCCATGAATTCCGGCTGCGCGACCAACACGGTCGCGTCTTTCTGGACCATGGCGGCATCTGGCTGCTGGAGCTCAGCAAATTCGCTGCCGACGCGGTCGAAACCGAGCAGCAGCGGTGGCTGAAGTTCTTTAACGAGGCGGAGTGTCTGGATGAGGACGCACTGCCCGCGTGGATGCAGACCCAAGAGATGAGGCGAGCCATGAACACCCTGAAGGCTTTTTCCGAGAAAGAGCACGCCTACCATGCCTATCAGGCGCGGCAGGACTATCTACGCGAACAGCAGAGCATCCAACTCGAATTCGATGACCTGCGCGCGGAGGTCGAGCAGGCGCGGGCGGACGCGGAGCAGGAGCGGGCGGCGAAAGAGCAAGAGCGGGCGGCCAAGGAGCAGGAGCGGGCGGCCAAGGAGCAAGCGCAGGCGGATGCGGAACAGGAGCGAGCGGCCAAGGAACAGGCGCGGGCGTACGCAGAACAGGAGCGGGCCGCCAAGGACGAAGCCTTGGCCGAGAACGAGCGCTTGAAGCGCTTGCTCGCCGACAAGCCGGATATCGGGTAGGGAGTTTGAAACATGAGGCATCATCGCACGTCCGGGATTGTGCCGGGGGCGCCGGTAACCGGCGTCCCTACGGCGGAAAAGCACTCGGTACAGCGTTACGGGGCACAGTTCCGCAGGGAATTTCGGGGTCAGGTCTTGTAATCACCCATATATGAATGCAAGACCCGACTGCACTCTGCGAGCCGCGGTAGCGTCGTCAATTCCTGGTTCCGCAGAAAGCCCAGTCGATTACCCGGCGCGGAACGCGCGTCGGTTGGTTTCGCGCGGGAGGCGGTCCGCGCCGCGGACCCGGCGGAGCCGCCGGTGCCTCCCGCCGGGCGCGGTTTCTCTGAACCGCGCCCCTTGTCGCACCGGCGACGCCTGCCTACACTGCCACCATGCGCCATCCCATCGATCCCAAGGTTGACTGCGTCTTCAAGGCCCTGCTGGGGGCAGAGTCCAATCGTGACCTGCTGATCCATTTCCTCAACGCCATCCTCGGCGCGGAGCTGCCGCGGCCCATCACCGCGGTGGAGATCCTGCAATCCCTATAACGAAAAAGAATTCCTCGACGACAAGCTCACCGTGGTCGACGTCAAGGCCCGCGACGCGACCGGACAGATGTATCAGGTCGAGGTCCAGCTTCTCAATCACCCCGACCTGCCGGCGCGCATCCTCTACGGTTGGGCCGATCTCTACAGTGCGCAGATCAAGGAAGGCGAGAGTTACCGCAAGCTGCGCCCCACCTACGCGATCTGGCTGCTGGGTCAGACCCTGTTGCCGGATGCCCCGGAGTATGCCCACACGTTCCGGTTTCGCGACCAGCAAGGTCGCGTCTTCCTGGACCATGGTGGCATCTGGCTGCTGGAACTGAGCAAATTCGCCGCCGACGCGGTCGAAACCGAGCAGCAGCGCTGGCTGAAGTTCTTTCAAGAGGCGGAGTGTCTGGATGAGAACGCACTGCCCGCCTGGATGCAGACCCAAGAG
>Ga0247837_1004278_pt1 | contig 23157 bp, 17 predicted proteins | sample LaCtaG_2_FD_187115 | JGI IMG/M metagenome (GOLD analysis project Ga0247837, IMG submission 187115) | Freshwater microbial communities from meromictic Lake La Cruz, Castile-La Mancha, Spain - LaCruzMarch2015_14.5m | ecosystem: Environmental > Aquatic > Freshwater > Lake | place: Spain: Castile-La...
GCTGGCTTGCCATGCTTCAATATGCCCAATCCACTTCATTGATAATGCCATCGGTATTCCCCATCCAAAAGGGCAAGGATGACAGGTCGTATCAGGTTTGCGTAGGTGGGCGGGTTAGACGTTTACTATCAAGTTTACTGGTCTGCGCCAGCACAAGCAGGTACAAGAGCCACCGCAGGCGGGACGCTGCTTAAATTAGCATAAATAGTATCCAAATCAATTTCGCCCATCTTGCCGTAAATTAGCCTAGGCATAACTTGCAACAGGGAATTAAAGCAGGCTTAGACAATGTGTGGTATTACCGTTTGAAAGCCGTTAATGCCAAGGCCACGCGATCCATCATTTCGGCCCAATTGTCCGCTTGTGTTTGCCGGAACAGCTTCATGGACGGATACCAAACTGATTTCTCCCCTTCCAACATCCATCGCCAGTCGAAATGTTGGCCTAACAACACCCAAACGGGTTTGGCCAACGCGCCTGCAAGATGCACGACCGAAGTGTCAACACTGATTACTAAATCAAGCTGGTCAATTAATGCGGCGGTACGGGCGTAATCGGTCAATTCCGGTTCCAGATTGATAGCCTTTTGTGCGGCCAGCAAGTCAAGCTCATCGCTGGTGACCGGTGTTTGCAGGCTATAAAAATCTATTTCTGGCATCGACATTAGCGGCAGCCAATTTGTTAATGAGCAAGAGCGGTGGTGGTCATTGGGGTGGGTGCGGCTACCCGCCCAGCAAAAGCCAACTTTAAACCGATCTCCGGTAAGATGCGGTACGCTGACGTATTTCGGTATCGACAAATACGGCACGAAAGTGGGTAGGGCATCCATGTCTATGCCTAGAATATGCGGCAAGCTTAGGAGCGGGCAAAAATAATCAAAACTGTCTAGCGGCACATTGCCTACACGGGTTTCCGCCACACCAGCCGTGTTTGCCAGCAAAGGCCGCAAGCTTTCAGGGCAAACCAGCAGCAATTTTTTGCAGCGTTGGGCGAGTTGCGGCAGGAAACGGGCAAATTGCAAAACGTCACCCGCGCCTTGTTCGGTATGCACCAACAAGGTTTTGTTGCTAATGTCTTCACCTTGCCAGCGCGGTTGCGGACAAACAAAAGGCGTAAAAGCTGGGGTTTGCCAACGCCATTCGTATTCTTCCCAGCCTTCTTTGAAACGCCCCAATTTTAGCAGGATCATCGCGCGGTTCATGTGTGCGATGGCATATTGTTGGTCGGCAGCCAAAGCTTGCTCGTAATGGTGCAAGGCTTTGTCCCAGTTTTCTTGTGCGGCAAAACACAGCCCCAAACTGTTATGGGCTTCGGCATGATTGGGTTGTAAAGCTAGCAGGTGCAGTAATTCCGTTTCGGCTTCCGGCCAACGTTCGAGATCGGCTAAGGCAACACCGAGATGAAAACGTGCCGGAATATGTCCTGGCGTTTCCGCCAATAGTTGGCGATAGGCGGCAATCGCGGCCTCCAGATTGCCTTGATTATGTTGTTGCGTAGCCGCTTCAAATGCGATGGCTACAGGTTCAGGCGTAGCAATTTCAGCTAGGGCTTCATCGGGCAATGAATAAGAGGAGCGGATTAGCGGATCGTCGATTTCCAGCAAAATCGGATAACGGTGCGGTAATACTTGCACGGCGAACACTTCCTGCACCGAGCCGGTAAACGCCACACAGCCCACAGTTTGCCCATTCTCGATGTCAACCACCCACACCCCGCAGTGCCGCTCACCTGCTTGCGCCGTCAATGGCAAACCTGAAAAAACCGCGGTCTCGCGCACTTGCGACAAGCCAATAAAAGCATAACGTCCGGCAAAATCCAAACCACGGGTAAAGCCCGGCACTTGGGCGATAATCTTGCGTTCCCCTGTTTTGGGGTTGACGGTACAGAGTTGTCCAGCCCCCGATTCCAAATACCACAGTTTATTTTGATACCAACGAGGTGAATGCGGCATTGATAGCCCAGTCGTGATAATTTGTCCGTCTGGTACGCTCATCAGTAAACCGCCAGCCGCTTTATTGCCGCGCCAACCAGCGGCGGTGTCAGTTTGGCCTAAGGCGGTTACAAAAGCCGGTTTGCCCTCATTTAACGCCAAGCCGTTAAGATGGCAGCGGTCGCTTAAATCATAAGCACTAACAAACGGAGGCCGCCAACGTGGTACGACGCTATAGGCCGGATCAAGGGTACACAAACAAGACATGCGGGTATTGACCAACCACAATTCGCCGTCATCGGTGTAAGCCAGTTCGTGGATGTCAATGTCGCCAGTGATATGGATTGTGCGTGGTAAATAACAGGCATCGTGGGGGATTTCACTAGGTAATTTTTGGCTGACAGCGGGGAGGTTGGCATATTCCCATAATTGATAACCCGTACCGACTGCTAAGCGTTCCCTATGCGCCGCCAAGCCCATCGGTTTGTCAAGTCCGCAAAAATGGGTGTTTAGGACATCATCTTGGGTGCGTAAGATGATTAATTGTCCGGCCTGATAAGTCGATACCAGCACCGACGCCCCGAGAAAATTAAGCAAGGCGGGAAAAGATGGGGTGTGCTGGCTGGCAAACGGGATGCTCATTAAAGATTCCAGAAATGGCTTAGGGGAGTTTTGACTGGGTTAAGAGGCGTTAGTGGAACAATAAAGACACATCTTTAAGATTTGAAGCTAAGTAATTGAATAAAATTTTTACGATATAAAATGACTGCCTGTTTTTTAAGGACACGTAGCCGTAGCTTGAATAAATGCCATTAAACTTATGTCAAATTACTTATGACCGCGTTTAGTAAGCACAGCCACTGAATGGGGCAAGCACTCTCAGCTAAAGAGCCAGAGTTCTTTATACCCATGCGAAACCCAGCTAAAGACATCAGGTATGACCGCTACCGGCTCATTCCAATCAATAAGCTACGGTTTTGGCAATAACAAATAGAAAGTTTGTTTTTTGCCAATTCCTTAAGCGATACTCTCGTACAAACGCAAATACTCTTCCGCACTACGCCGCCACGTGAAATCTTTGCACATGGCGTTCACCTGCATTTTTCGCCACTGTTCAGTATTGTGGTACAACAACAAAGACCGTTTTATGGCTTCAAACAATGAGCCTGCATTAGCGTCATTGAAGACAATGCCACTGGCGGTACCGTTGGATAGGGTTTCCCAAGAGGTGTCAATAACGGTATCCGCCAAACCGCCGGTTTTTCTGACGATAGGAATCGTGCCATAGCGTTGGCTGTACATTTGATTTAATCCACAGGGTTCAAAACGTGAAGGCATCAGGAAAATATCCGCGCCCGCTTCAATCAGATGCGCCAAGTTTTCATCATAACCAAGCGTGACAGCAATTTTGTCCGGATGGGCTTCAGCGAAGGTTTGGAGGTGTTGTTCAACTGTTTTGTCACCACTGCCTAGCAACACAAATTGCATGTCTAAGGATAACATTTCCGGCAGGCAGTCCAGCACCATGTCTATGCCTTTTTGTTCCACCAAACGGCTAATTAGTCCAAATACCGGGACATTTTCATTGATTGGCAGTTGCATGCGTTGTTGCAATTCAGTTTTATTGCGGGTTTTGTTGTGGAGGGAATCCATATTGAAATGTTGTGGAATATAACTATCAGTTTCAGGATTCCACTGGATTGTATCAATACCGTTGATAATGCCGACTAAGGCATTATTGCGGTGACGCAACAATCCTTCCAAGCCGTAACCAAAAGCCGAGGATTGGATTTCTTGGGCGTAAGTCGGGCTTACTGTGGTGATGCAGTCACTAAAAGCAAGACCGCCTTTGATAAACGAGAGCATATTATGAAATTCCAAGCCATCTGGATTCCATAATCGCCCCGGAATATTCAGTGCAACCATGCGACTGGCCGGAAACAGCCCTTGATAGGCGAGATTATGGACAGTGAACACGGTCGCAGGACGGTCTTTTTCTAACGATAACAGGGCAGGCACCAAGCCGCTTTGCCAATCGTTACAATGCACAATATCGGCTTTCCAATGCTGGCCGATCTTGTCCATTGCACAAATCACGGCGATGCGGCAAAACATTGCAAACCGTTCGGCATTGTTCGGCCAAGGATTGCCTTGACTATCGGTGTAAGGGTTACCCGGAAGATTAAAAAATTCTGGGCAATCCACTAACCAAACAGGAATTGACGTGTTTGGTAGACGGGTTTCTAAAATATTAATTTGCAGGTTGTCTACCCGCAGGGAAAACACGGTTTGGACTTCGCCACTAAGATTGATCGCCTGGTAATTGGGCAGGATGAGGCGCACATCTTGGCTCAGTTCCGCTAATGCTTTCGGTAAGCTACCTGACACATCGGCAAGCCCTCCGGTTTTAATTAAAGGATGTGCCTCGCTGGTGACAAATAGTATTTTTTTCATAATGGCTTCCAAGTAAAGGGCATTAAATGACGTGAGCAATTTTTATTAGTAAATTCCGCTCCCTTCAACCAAAGCAAAGGTATTTACATCAGTACAAAAGCCCCTACTCCATTCAGGAAAAGGTGGGGATGTTGGGGATTTAACTGCTTGATTTTATTACCCTCACATCAACCCCTCTCCCATACGGAGAGGCGGCTTATTGCACTATAACTTAATGATTTTATTGTCTTTAATATTTGTGTAGATGCTTAAGGTGTCAACGGGGGGAACTTGAACTTTTATCTGTATGCCCTAATGCTTTTGTTTATTGTGGTCGGCTTAAAGCTTTAAGATCACGCCTCCTAGGGGCGGAATGGTCAGGTTCAAGGAATGTGGGAGGTTCATCCACGGTTTGGGTTCGGACGTCACTACGCCGTTACCTGCGTTAGTCCCTGTGTAATACGTTGAATCAGAGTTGAAAATTTCTGTGTAAACGCCTTCTGCAGGCACGCCAATGCGGTAATTTTGACGGGTGACCGGGGTAAAGTTAAGGACGATGCACAATTCCTCATCACCGCTTTTACGCCGGAAACTGATGATGGATTGCTGGACATCGTGACAATCTATCCATTCGAAGCCCAAATAATCAAAATCATGTTGGTATAACGCTGGCTGGGATTTATAAAGTTGGTTCAAATCCTTAACCATAGCCTGTATGCCTTGGTGGTAATCATATTCCAACACATACCAGTCGAGGACTTTGTTGTAGCTCCATTCCGTACCCTGACCAAATTCACAACCCATAAACAGCAGTTTTTTGCCCGGATAGGTATACATAAAAGTATAAAGCAGGCGTAAATTGGCAAAGCGTTGCCATTCATCGCCGGGCATTTTATTTAACAAAGAACCTTTGCCATGCACGACTTCATCATGGGAGAAGGGCAGGGTGAAGTTTTCGGTGAATGCATACAATAAACCAAACGTGAGTTTGTCATGATGATGCATACGATGGATGGGGTCTAAACTCATGTAAGATAAGGTGTCGTGCATCCAACCCATATTCCATTTCATTGAAAACCCTAAGCCTCCTGTCCAAGTTGGGCGGGTCACTTGCGGCCATGCGGTGGATTCTTCTGCCATGACAACCACGCCAGGATGCTGGTCGTGCATGACTGCGTTCAATTCCCTGATAAAGTCGATGGCTTCCAGATTTTCGTTGCCGCCGTATTTATTGGGTATCCAGTCATTGTGTTTACGGGAATAATCCAAATACAACATGGACGCGACGGCATCGACGCGCAGACCGTCGAGATGAAATTCTTCCAACCAGAACATAGCGCTCGAAAGCAGGAAGTTTTTGACTTCATTGCGTCCGTAATTGTAGATTAGCGTTCCCCAATCGCGGTGTTCACCTTTGCGCGGATCCTCGTGTTCATATAAGGCGCTGCCGTCGAAACGCGCTAAGGCAAATGCATCTTTGGGAAAATGGGCTGGAACCCAGTCAAGGATGATGCCGATGTTGTTTTTATGGCATTGGTCAACAAAATAACGAAAATCATCGGGTGTGCCGTGACGGCTGGTCGGTGCAAAATAGCCGGTGGTTTGGTAACCCCACGAAGCATCCAGAGGATGTTCGGTGACTGGCAATAACTCAATATGGGTAAAACCCATGGTTTTGACATAATCCACCAGTTGTTCCGCCAATACCCGGTAATTTAAGAAATTGCCTTGTTCATCGCGTTGCCAGGAACCTAAATGCACTTCATAGATAGCCATAGGTTCATGCAGCCAATCATAAGCGGCGCGGTCGGTTAGCCATTGTGCATCATTCCACAGATAGGTGTTTTCGCTGACGATAATGGATGAAGTGCTGGGGCGGAATTCAAACTGCTGTCCGTAAGGGTCGGTTTTCAACAGCAACTGATGGGTTTTGGCGTTGAGGATTTCAAATTTGTACAAACAACCTGTAGCTAGACCAGGGATAAAAATTTCCCAAATGCCGCTGCCACCTAAGCTACGCATCGGATTGCAGCGTCCGTCCCAACGGTTAAAATCGCCGACAACACTGACACGACCGGCATTGGGCGCCCATACGGAAAATAATACGCCGTCAACACCGTCAACCGTCTGTTGATGGCCACCTAATTTCTGGTAAATGTGCCAGTGCCTGCCTTGACCAAACAGATGCTGGTCAAACTCTGGCAGTTGTGGGCCAAATGTGTAAGGGTCATAGGTTGCGTGGGGTTCACCGTCTTTGTCTATCCAAGACAAAAGGTAATGTATCGGCAGTTCATTTTTGTCGTCGACATATTCAAAAAAATCTGTACCCGTTATTCTTTCAAGGCTAGCACCGTTATCGACAAAGCTTACCGTTTCAGCATAAGGCGCATAAACTTTGATAATTGTTTGGTCATTAACGGTATGACGGCCGAGTACGGAAAACGGGTCATGATGTTTGGCGGCTATAATTTTTATTGAATCAGCGTCAAGTGTACTGTTGGGTTGCTTTTTCACTTTGCTTTGCCTCGATTTAGTAGAATAATGGTCACGCAAATCTTACCAAATTAAAACAATAATTGTGAATCTATTCCACTTGGAGATGAAAATGTCAGCATCAATTCCTAAAAAGCATGACCATAACATCCAGCATTTAACCCGAAATACGATTGCCTTGATTCTTGCGGGTGGACGTGGTTCACGGTTAATGAACATGACGGACTGGCGGGCGAAACCGGCCGTCCCATTCGGCGGAAAATTCCGCATCATTGATTTTCCCCTGTCCAATTGCGTCAATTCGGGCATACGTAAAATCGGCGTTTTAACGCAATATAAGGCCGATTCCCTAATCCGGCATATCCAACAAGGTTGGGGGTTCTTACGCGGGGAATTCGGCGAATATGTCGATTTGATGCCCGCCCAACAACGCCATGATGAAGATTCTTGGTACAAAGGCACAGCGGATGCCATTTTCCAAAATATCGACATTCTCCGTACCCGTAAACCTGAATATATTCTGGTGTTGGCTGGCGACCACATTTACAAGATGGATTACGGTTCGATGTTGGCTGACCATGTCGAAAAAAATGCAGATTTGACTATAGGTTGCATTGAAGTTTCTCTTGAAGATGCAACAGCCTTTGGTGTTATGGACGTTGATGCCAACCGCCGTGTCCGTGCCTTCGTAGAAAAGCCGAAAAATCCCCCCGTTATGCCAGGACGTACCGACACCGCGTTGGCGTCTATGGGCATTTATATTTTTAACGCTAGCTTTTTGTTTGAGCAATTATTGAAAGATGCCGATACCAAAGGTTCGTCACACGACTTTGGTAAGGACATCATTCCGTCCGTGATTGATAAATACGTGGTCAATGCTTACCCATTTCTGGATTTGCAAAGCGGGGAGCAAAGTTATTGGAGGGATGTTGGCACTATCGACGCCTACTGGTCGGCCAATATGGAACTGATTGGTGTTAACCCCAATATGAATTTGTACGACAACACTTGGCCAATCTGGACGTATCAAGCGCAAACACCACCCGCGAAATTTGTTTTTGATGATGATGACCGCCGTGGCTTGGCGGTGGACTCAATGATTTCCGGTGGCTGCATCGTCTCAGGTGCCAAGGTCCGGCATTCTTTGTTGTTCACCAATGTCCGGGTCAATTCCTACTGCACCTTACAAGATTCTATTGTCTTGCCGGACGTGATTATCGCCCGCCACTGCCGTATCTCCAAGGCGATCATTGAAAGGGGTTGTGAAATTCCTGAGGGGACTGTTATCGGTGAAGATCGGGAAGCGGATGAAAAGCGTTTTCATGTCAGTGCTGGCGGGGTAGTGCTGGTAACGCCGGATATGTTGGGGCAACGTCTGCATTTCGTCAGATAAACCACCCTGTAAACCCACCAACATTGCCAATCAAAAGTCCAACTTAGTCAAGGAAAAGGGCGGGATAAAAACCGCCCCTAAACCTTCCCTCATCGAGGGAAGGTTTAAATATGACAACGAACCCCGCAAAGGAGTGATATTTGTTATATTCTTGTAAACTAATTGTGCTTGATAGATTCCCACCACTTTATAATAGGATGAGCTTTGTGAAATTAGTATTATGCTGGCACATGCACCAGCCTGAATATCGAGATTTGCAAACTGGTGAATTTAAATTGCCTTGGACTTATCTCCATGTAATTAAAGATTATGTGGATATGGTGGCCCATCTTGAGGCTGTTCCTAGAGCCAAAGCCGTAGTCAATTTTGCCCCGATTCTGTTGGAGCAGATTGAAGAGTATGCCAAACAAGTGCAAGCTTATTTGCATGACCGCGTGACTATGACCGACCCGTTATTGTCGGCATTAGTTGAAGTCAGTATTCCGGCAGATTCTGAAGCACGTTTAAAATTGATCCGGGAGTGTTTGCGCGCTAACCGTGAACGGCAAGTCAACCGCTATCCGGCCTATAAAAAATTGGCGGAGATGGCGAACTGGTTGGAGCATCATTACGATGCTTTGCAATATATCAATTCCCAGTACCTAAGCGACATGTTGGTTTGGTATCATCTGGCCTGGATGGGAGAAACGGTGAAGTTGTCTGATAGCAGGGTCAGGCATTTGCTTGATAAAGGATCGGGTTACACTTTGCATGACCGCAATGAGATAGTCGAAATTATTGGCGATTTGCTGGCAAACATTATTTGCCGTTACAAGGTGCTGGTTAAAAAAGGCCAACTTGAATTGTCGGTAACCCCTTATGCCCATCCAATCATGCCGCTGTTGTTGGATATTCAGACCACTCAAGAAGCGATGCCCAATGCGCCTATGCCAGAATTATATAAATATCCTGGTGGTGCGGAGCGGGTGGCTTACCATCTTGATAAAGGCGTACAAGTTTTTCAACGTTTTTTTGGTTTTAAACCTAAGGGATGCTGGCCTTCCGAAGGCAGTGTCAGTGCCGGAACCTTAAAAATACTCGGTGATTTTGGTTTTGAATGGACAGCTAGTGGCGGTAGCGTCCTTTGCAATAGCTTGAATCTTCCTGAAAATGAAAAGCCTTTAAGCATCCACTACCCATTTAAATTAAAAAAAACCAATATCGCCTGTTTTTTTCGGGATGATGGCTTATCCGATTTGATCGGATTTGAATATTCAAAATGGCATGCGGATGATGCAGTTGCCGATTTGATCCACCATTTAGAAAATATTGCCGCTAATGAGGCGGCTGATACGGTGGTGTCCATTATCATGGATGGTGAAAACGCCTGGGAATATTTTCCCGAAAACGGCTATCATTTCCTCAGTGCTTTGTACAAAAGATTGGCATTACATCCGGCCATTGAATTGACGACTTTTTCTGAATGCCTGAAAAATAAAGTCCCCGTCAAACCTTTATCACGGCTGATTGCTGGGAGTTGGGTCTATGGCACGTTTTCTACTTGGATTGGTGATGCCGATAAAAATCGAGGCTGGGATATGCTAGGGGAAGCCAAAACCGTTTTTGATCAAGTCATGGCGGCCAAACGCCTGTCCGCCAAACAAGTTAAGGCGGCCGAAATACAATTGGCGGTTTGTGAAGGTTCTGATTGGTTCTGGTGGTTTGGCGATTATAATCCTGGTGAAGCCGTCAGTAATTTTGAAAAGCAATTCCGCATGAATTTGGCCAATCTCTACAAGCTATTAGGCGAACAACCCCCTTCTTATTTGGCGCTGTCATTTACCCAAGGTTCCGGTGCGCCGGCAATGGGTGGGGCAATGCGCCCGGGTATCGAACTATAATTTTACCAACAGTAATTTGAGGCCAGTCACCTTGAAACCTTCAGCAAATGATCTTTTAAACAAACGCCGTGCCGGTATCCTCCTGCATATCACTTCATTGCCTGGCCCAAATCGCACGGGGGATTTGGGGCAAGATGCGTATTATTTTGTGGATTTTCTCCACAAATCCGGGGTTACCGTATGGCAAACCTTGCCGCTAGGCATGACCCACGCAGATGGATCGCCTTATCAGTGTTTATCTGCCCATGCCGGTAATCCAGATTTTATTAACATTGACTGGCTAGTTAGACAGGGTTGGCTTCAATCAAATGAAATGTGTGAGGACTGCAAGGGAACTGATAAATTTAACAAGAGTTGCTTAGTCGCCAAGGCATATGAAGGATTTTTAGAACGGGCGGCTCAAATGGATAAAGACAGTTTTGCCAATTTCTGTCATGACAAAGCCTTCTGGTTAGATGATTTTGCCCTGTTTCTGGCACTAAGGATTGAATTTAACAGGCAAAGTTGGAGCCAATGGCCTGATCATCTGAAAGACAGGGACAGCAAGGCCATCAAAGAAGCGCGATGCCGTCTAAGTCATACGATTGATTCGATAAAATTTGAGCAATATGTCTTTTTTCGCCAATGGATGGCATTAAAAGCGTATGCCAACAAAAATAATGTATTGCTGTTTGGCGATATCCCAATTTTTGTTTCTTACGACAGTGCCGATGTCTGGGCTAACCGTGATGTTTTTAAACTCAATGATAATGGTGACATGTCGGTGGTTGCCGGTGTGCCGCCGGATTATTTTTCTGAAACCGGACAACGTTGGGGCAATCCGCACTACAACTGGACATTTTTAAAAAAAACCGGTTTCAACTGGTGGTTGGAACGTATGCACACCCAACTCGAACAATTTGACATCCTGCGTATCGACCATTTCCGTGGTCTTGAAGCGGCGTGGGAAATCCCCGCATCTGAACCTACCGCTAAACATGGGGAATGGGTCAAAGCCCCGGGTAAAGCCCTGCTGAACGCAATTAATGCCGATTTAGGCGCCATTCCACTCGTTGCCGAAGATTTAGGGATTATCACCAATGAAGTGATAGAGTTAAGGGATGAATTTGATTTGCCGGGCATGAAAATCTTGCATTTTGCCTTTGGTGGCGGGCCAGATAACCCGTATCTGCCAAATAATTATGTAAAAAATTGTGTGGTTTATACTGGTACCCATGATAACGACACGACACGGGGATGGGCGGAACAGTTGAGTGAGGATGAGAAAAAACATATCCACGAATATTTGGGCAATCCCTTGGCAAGTATACATTGCGCGTTAATCCAAGCGGCCTTGGCATCAGTTGCCAATCTTGCCATTATTCCCATGCAAGATATTTTGGAATTGGGTTCTGAACACCGCATGAATACCCCAGGTACTACGGTCGGAAACTGGAAGTGGCGTTTCCAGTGGGAGCAATTATCAACTGAACGTGCCGCACGGCTAGCTCATCTAGTTGAATTATTCAATCGTAATTAACAGCATTCGGGTGTCACAGATGTCTAGGGCTTGCATTTTTTTACGGCAAAATGCCTGAAATACCAGCCCGTTTATCCTGTTTTATGACTGACCAAGACAATTTGTTCCAACACATTACCTGCGTCGAAGATTTTACTTTTGATGAGCGCGTCGCTAAGGTCTTTGATGACATGGTGTCACGTAGCGTCCCGTTTTATAACGAAATCCAGCGCCTACAAGCCGATCTCGTCATGGATTTCTTGCCTGAATCATCTGGGGTGGTCTGTGATTTGGGCTGCTCAACTGGCACCACGATTGAACATCTTACCTTGCATCCGAAATGTCCCAGCGATGCCTTGTTCGTTGGTTATGACAATTCCGAACCCATGCTTGACAAAGCCAGAAGCAAATTATCAGAGCAAATTGCTGCAGGGCGGGTGGATTTACAGTTAGGTGATTTGAGTTGCCTTGACGCAATACCAGATTGCCATGTCGTTATCCTCAACTGGGCCTTACAGTTTGTGCGGCCTATGGATAGGGAAGGGCTGCTGAAAACTATTTTCCAAGCCCTCATTCCTGGCGGCATGTTGTTGTTATCCGAAAAAATCCTCGCCCAAGACCCATTGCTTAACCGCTTTTACATCGACCATTACCTACGCTTTAAAAAATCGCAAAGTGGCTATACCGACAAGGAAAACCAGCGTAAGCGTGAAGCGTTGGAAAATGTCCTGATCCCTTATCGGCTAGATGAAAACATGGCATTATTGGAACGCGCCGGATTTACCCATATCGATACATATTTCCAGTGGTTTAATTTTGTTTGCATGATCGCCCTTAAGGCATAAGGCCAAGGGCAGCAAATAAAGCTTCTGTTTCTACAATTTATCGCGCATAGCCGAAGCTGCCAATGGCCAATTTTTCGGTATTACAATTTACCCAAAAACCAAAACTTTCCGTCCACAATCTTTTTCCCAACTGCTGGCCATTCATCCAAAACTTACCAGGGAAAATCATAAGCGAACTTTAAGGCCAACAATTGGCAATTTAAGCCTGATCAAAATCAGGTCCTAAGCCGCCAAGCGTTTTTGCCACAATGCAATTTTGTTTTTCAAGACTTCAATATCAAAAGTCAATAATTCCCGTTGCCTTAACAATCGTTTACCTGCCACCCAAACATCAGTCACTCGTTGGCGGCTGGCGGCGTAGACAATTTGTGAAATAGGGCAATACAAGGGCTGGGTTTCCAAATGGCTTAAGTCGATGGCGATCACATCGGCGGCTTTGCCTAGGCATAACGAGCCAATTTCATTCGCTAGCCCTAAGGCTTTCGCGCCATTAATTGTCGCCATTTGCAAAGCCGTCATCGCTGGAATTGCACTCGCGTCACCTGCTACGGCTTTGCCCAACAAGGCCGCAGCACGCATTTCGCCGAGCATATCCAAATCATTATTGCTCGCCGCGCCATCGGTGCCTAAGGCGACATTGACGCCTGCCGCCAAACATTGTGCAACCGGGCAAAAACCGCTGGCGAGTTTCAGGTTAGATTCGGGGCAATGCACAATATGCGCCCCTGTTTCCGCCATTAACGCGATTTCGGTATCGGTGATTTGCGTCATGTGGACGGCAATCAACGCAGGATTGAGCAAACCTAGCCCATGTAAACGCTGTAAAGGCCGCATACCGCTTTCGTTTAGTGCCTGTTCGACTTCGTGTTGGGTTTCGTGGACATGGATATGGATGGGTTTGTCCAGTTCGTCAGACAAGCTGACAACTTTTTGCAACGGCGAGTCAGACACCGTGTAGGGCGCGTGCGGGGCAAACGTGGTGGTGATTAACGCTTGCCCTCGCAGTTCGTCATGCAAAGCCAAACCTTTGGCGATGTAAGCGTCGCTGTTTGCCGCCCACACGGTCGGAAAATCAAACACAATCAGGCCGATACTAGCGCGGATACCATGCAGTATCGCTTGTTGCGCGGTGATGTTGGGGAAAAAATACATGTCATTGAAACACGTCGTGCCGCCGGCTATCATCTCGGCAATCGCCAAATCCGTGCCGTCTTTGACAAATTCTTCGCTCATCCATTGCTGTTCCAAAGGCCAGATGTGGTTTTGCAACCAATCCATCAATGGCAAATCATCGGCTATGCCACGCATCAGGCTCATCGCCGCATGGGTGTGGCAGTTGATAAAGCCTGGCAGCAGGGCATGGTCGGGCAGGTTTTCAGTCGTTGCCGCCTGATATTGGGTTTTGGCGAGTTCGGTTGGCAGCAAGTCAATAATCCTACCCTCATGGATGACTAGGCTATGGTGTTCAAAGGTTACGGAGACGGGTTCAACGGGGATGATCCAACGGGCGTGGATGAGGGTATCGATTTGTTGCATTTAGGATTCCTGAGGTTAAAGGCTAAGGTTATGCGCTGATTATTTGAATTTACGGTTTGCGAAAATGTGGCTTTACGTTACTAAAAATCTTTTCCTTAGTAAAATCCCCTTTAAAATCCATAGCAAAGTGTTCGTCTAGGAAAACAGCTTGTTACAGGTTATGATAGCGACAAGCGTTTGTCGGTAGGGCATAAATGTTTGATAAGTATTTCCAGCAATAACTTGAATTATTGCTGGAGAAGCCATACAACCATAAGATTAAAATAGCATATTAATTTTCGAGATTAGTTTTATGAGCATTTCATTAAGTAAAGGCGGTAATATCAGTTTGTCAAAAACAGACCCTAGCCTTAAGAATGTCATAGTTGGCCTAGGTTGGGATGCCAGGCCGACGGACGGTGCGGATTTTGATTTGGACGCCAGTGCGTTTATGGTCAAGGAAGATGGTAAAGTCCGTTCCGATAGCGATTTCATTTTCTACAACCAGACCAAATCCATTTGTGGTTCGGTAGAACACACTGGTGATAACCGCACGGGAGCGGGTGATGGTGACGACGAATCTGTTATCGTTTTGCTTGATAAAATCCCTGCAGAAATACAACGTGTGGTTTTCACGGTAACAATCCACGAAGCAGAGCAACGTAAACAAAATTTTGGCCAAGTCACCCATGCATTCGTTAGGATCGTCAATAAAGATACTGGTACAGAAGTCACCCGTTTTGATCTTAGCGAAGATGCTTCCATCGAAACTGCAATGATTTTTGGCGAAATCTACCGGCACGGCGGTGAATGGAAGTTTCGGGCAGTAGGGCAAGGCTATGCTGGCGGTTTGGCGGCATTGGCCCGACAATACGGCATTAATGTATAAATTTTCATATCGCACCCTATCCATGTCACAAAACGACATCATTTGTTTTTAACAAACATCCAAACTACAAAGGCTAAAATGAGTTATAAAGCGCGTTTAATAAAATTGGCAGTTAAATACACACCCAAGATTATGGTGGTATGGGCCGCAAATATTGTGCTTAAAGGCATTGCCGAAACGAGCGATTTTAAGTTCGACCTAGAAACGCGGAAAATCTATGTAAGAACCTTGCTCAACGGTGAATCGGAAGCGATTGAAGTGTGGGTGGAAAATTTTGCTATAGACAACGATGGCGAAAACTACACATTTATCATCCATAAAGCCCAGTCAAACAAATTGTGGTTGACCAATCTGTTGTCACATATCATAAAAAAATCTTGGAAAATCCCTTTGACGCCACAATTGCAACCCCACATTGGGCTTATGTCTGAGCTATTGACAGCCAAAAAATTAGAACAAATCGAAGCTGATTAAAATTCAATTGGTAGCGGCATTGGTTTTAAAAATACCCTAATTTATGTCAGCTAATCATTGCGTTATAGAGTTTTTGTATCAATTTAGATGTAAATAGTTTTTTAGTTAAACAATAACACACGAGGAGAAAATATCATGGCAATATCACTAACTAAAGGCGGCAACGTCAACTTAAGTAAAGAAGCCCCAGGCTTGAACAAAATCATCGTGGGTTTAGGCTGGGATGCCCGTGCTACTGACGGCGCGGCGTTCGACCTTGATGCCAGCGCATTTTTGGTCAAATTGGATGGCAAAGTGCGTTCCGATGGCGATTTTTGTTTTTTTAACAATAAAGTCGTTGCTGACGGGGCCGTCCAACACATGGGTGATAACACCACCGGAATAGGTGAAGGCGACGATGAAGTCGTTAAAGTTGAGTTAAGCAAAATTCCAGCGGATTTGGACAAAGTTGTGTTCACAGTGACCATTTACGATGCCGAAACCCGCAAACAAAACTTCGGACAAGTCAGCCATGCCTACATTCGTATTGTCAACGAAGAAGGCGGACAAGAAATCGCCCGTTACGACTTGAGCGAAGACGCGTCAGTTGAAACGGCGATGATTTTCGGCGAGATTTACCGTATCGGTAGCGAATGGAAATTCAAAGCCGTAGGCCAAGGTTTTGCAGGTGGCTTAGGCCCATTGGCAGCGTCATTCGGCGTCAACGTTTAAGGAATAATAATGGCTATCAATTTACAAAAAGGGCAAAAAATATCGTTGTCCAAAGAATCCGGCGGTAGTTTAAGCAAAGTTATTATGGGCTTGGGCTGGGATGCAAAAAAATCCGGCGAGAAAAAAGGCGGTATGCTGGGTGGTTTATTCGGTGGCGGTTCAAGCACAGGCGATTCGATTGATTTGGACGCTTCTTGTGTGATGTTCGATGATAACAATAAATCTGTAGACGTTGTTTATTTCGGGCATCTGAAAAGCAAAGACGGTAGTATCACCCACACTGGCGACAACCGCACTGGCGATGGTGACGGCGACGACGAGCAAATTATCGTTGATTTGGATAAAGTGCCTGCCAACGTCAAATCTTTGGTGTTCACGGTCAATTCCTTTACCGGACAAACTTTTGATTCGGTAGAAAATGCCTATTGCCGCATGGTCGATAGCAGCAGCAAAGCCGAAATCGCCCGTTACACGCTCAGCTCACAAGGCTCGCACACCGCGCAAATTATGGCAAAAGTCTACCGTCACAACGGCGAGTGGAAAATGCACGCCATCGGCGAAAATGGCACAGGCCGCACCATCGAAAATCTGTTGCCGCAAATCCTCCCTCATCTTTAAAAACTAATGCGCATTTGGTTCAACAAAACCTTTTCAACCATCAGCGCAGTTTTCAACACTCTTCGTCTGACCGGAAGGTCAGGCGAAGTCACGATTATTTGCACCCATACCCACAGCAACGCTTCCGCGTTTGTCGCTGCAGACGAATATCACTTAGAGCCAAACGCTCTGACGGGTACAGCCTACTTGGATTGGTGTCTGGATTTTTGCCAAACCCACCGCATCACTCTATTCTGGCCTGGAAAAGAAGCCGCGTTGATGAGCCAGCACCATGCGGAATTCAATGCCATGGGTACGCAAGTTTTGTCGGTTGCCGATGCCGACACCTTGAATTTGCTGGATAATAAAGCTGAATTTTATGATGCCTTACCCCCCGAAGTCGCACATACGATGGAGTTTGTCGCGGTCGATAATCTCGATGCATTTGACCGCGCCGTGCTTGACTTGTCTACTCGACATGAGAGCCTGTGCGTTAAGCCCGCCGTATCGGTGTTCGGTTTAGGTTTCCGCATCCTTGATACCAAACGCGACAGCATCACCCATTTGATCAAAGGCGTAGAATACGAAATCCCGTTGTCCGAATTGCGCCTAGGTATGTTCAATACCCCCAACTTCGACACGATGCTGGTCATGGAAAACCTCGCCGGACACGAATGGAGCGTCGATTGCGCTGGAGATCACGGCAAATTGATTTGCGCCGTACAGCGTAAAAAATCCCTGTTGATGGGTCATGGCCAAGAAATTGACAACAACAGCGACATTCAAGGCATGGTCGAACGCCTGACAACGTATTACCGGTTAAATGGCATATTTAACATCCAGTTTAAAGAAGGCAAAAACGGCCCACGCTTGCTGGAAATCAACCCGCGTCCGTCAGGCGGTTTTGGCATGGCGTGTTTGGCTGGCGTGAATCTGGCAAAATTGGCTTTGCAGGCGATCAAGGGGGAGAAGGTGATTGTGCCTAGTATTGATTATGGCTTGCGGGTCACGGAAGTTAATTTACCAGTGGTGTTACGGGATTGCGTTTGAAATAAGCCATAGATACTGATATTACTTAGAAATTGTCTGAAGTACCATTAATTAAAAATATTAACCGCAGCCAGCCCAAGACCCGAAAAGCGTGAAAGAAATCAGAATGTTGTGTTGAGTTGTTCACCTTTCGCCGACGGTTTTCAGTCTTGCATCTTGATTGAAAATTCGTGCTTTTCACTTTGTGCCCAATAAGTTGGGTTTTTCGTGGATGAAAGGAATTTTCTAGGAAATTATAAAAAAATGCCGAAAAAATCTGTGAATAACTATTGGACAAAACCAACCCAAATTTGGATGAGTTAAATGCAAACTACAACCAAAATTCATACCCAAAATTTAAAAATTGGCATGTATGTTTCCAGTTTGGATAGAGAGAGGGAAGACACTACGATTCCATTACTAGGCTTTTTTATCGCCAATCAACAACAGCTTCAAGAATTACAACAATTGTGTGAATATGTGGAAATTGATACTAACCGGAGCATAGATTCCTCTGAATTTGCCACCACCTTTGCCCAAAATATGGCAGACATTGAAGTGATCCCGATTAATGATTGGTCGGATAATGGGCCATCTACACTAGAGCCTGTCCAATTACTGAGTCATACTGAGCGCGACTCTTTGCCGCAAGTCCTTGAATTGGATTTTTTCAACGCTTTCGGTGAAAAGGAAACCATTAGGCAAAATATAACTCTTTTTGATGAAGGACAAAAGCCTAACCGATTGTTTTGGCAACACAATAAAATGTACTTGCTGGTAAAAGGCGAAGTGGGCATTTTTGTCGATGGTAAAAAAGTAAGCACCATTAAAGCGGGTGAAATATTCGGCGAGTTGACGCCGTTGATATTAACCAAACGCAGTGCCACGGTCGTCACAAATTGTGAGTGCGAGCTATTCAGTTTGAATGAATCCCAACTTGTCAGCGGGCTTGAGAAAAAACCTGAATTTGCATTACTGTTGATGGACATTCTTATCAAACGCCTACGCCAGGCAGTTGAAGATGCCAAAGCTTTGGGATTGCCGAACGATCATAAGGTCAGCAAAAGCATCCGTGTTTTTAGCAACAAAATGATACGCGAACTGAAGCAAAAATCAGATGATAGTGCGGTTACCCATCTACTTGCCAATCAAACCATTTTCAGAAAAGGAGCGATTGGAATGCTGATGTATGTGATTATTGAAGGCCATGTCATAACATGTATCGATGATAAAATCATAGAACGCAGTGGCCCAGGTTGCGTCATTGGAGAAATAGCGTTGGTTGACCAGAATCGTCGTTTAGCACATGTGGTGGCAGAGACAGATTGTTCTTTATTGGCTATCAACCGCCAATTATTTCTTGAATTAGTCAACACTAAACCAGCATTTAGCACGTCATTGCTTCAGGCTCTGGCGTCACGCCTTCGTTTTTGGCGCACTGGTGAACCGTTTCAAGGTGATCAGTAGCCTATTTTTCGTTACATTGGCAATAAATACCTATTTACTAGATTTCAAAACCTCAACTTTTCGGATTTCGGCAGTGTGTGGGGACTTGTACGCTACGACAAGAACCATGGTTTTTTTGTGCGGCTGAGTTTTGTGCATTTGCTAAAAATGTTAGGTAACGCGGTCATTTGATTGCAACGTGCCGACTAATGCCCTCGCTCCGTTTCCAGTCCCATAAAAATAAGTGACCGTTTGAAGACTATCTTTTTCAAGTATGAAATGTAGGCGAGCAACTATTCTCCCATTGCTTAGTTGCGCGGGTCTCTTTCTATAACGCTTAACAACAGAGTTTAAAACAATGCCGTTAAGTTAAAGATATTTGGCAATCATCCCACTTATCGTGGCTTATTAAGCTTTACGTCCATATCTCATGTCAAATAAACACGTCATTCCGCTCGCTACTGGTACCCTCCAAATCGATTTGCTTCCAGGTAACATTCCGCTAAACCGTTTGCTTGGATTTGCCGCCCGTGTCAGTAGTAAGCGCAAGTTTTTGTTGGTCAGCAAAGTGCTGGGCAAGCATTATCCCGTGTCACCCAAAATGATGGCCTGGTCTTATCGGGCCTTGGCGCGTTTGGTGTTAAAACAAAACCTCTTCGCGCCGTCGTTATGGATAGGCATGGCGGAAACGGCGACGGGTCTGGGTTATGGCGTGTTTGCCGCTGCCTATCAGGAAGGCATGCAGGATGCGTTGTTTATGCAAACCACACGCTACGTCCTGCAAGGCCACGATTATCTGGCGTTTGAAGAAGCGCACAGTCACGCGACGGACTTTTTTCTGTATTATCCTGAGCTAGCGGCACATAGGCAGATTTTTAAAACTGCGCGGACGTTGGTGCTGATTGATGACGAAATCAGCACCGGCAAAACCTTTTTGCGCTTGATTAAAGCCTATCAGTCCGTTAATCCGCAATTGGAAAAAGTGTTTATCGTCAGTTTGGTCAATTTCGCCCACGCCGCCGACCGCCGTATTTTGGAAACCGAAGCGGGTGTAGCCGTGGCATGGGTGTGTTTTCGGGAAGGCGAATTACGTTTTGACGATAACCATAACGCGGCACTTGATGGTATCACCATCAATGTTTCAGGTAATGGGGATTGCAAAAAGCCTTTGTTGGCTTGGCCAGGACGTTTAGGGCTTTCTGCACCCTTGCTCTGGCAAGCGGATACCTTGGCTTTTTTGTTAGAATTATTAGGGCCTGTTGAGGCTGATCCGCGTCCGCTGTTGGTATTGGGGACGGGTGAATGCAACCCGCCTGCAATAATGCTTGGACGGGATTTGGAACTGATGGGGTATAAGGTCAAAGTACAAAGCACCACCCGTTCGCCCATCCATGAAGGCAATGCTATAAGTTCCATCTGCAGGTTCACCGACAATTACAACGATAACATCCCAAATTTTCTCTACAATCTGGATTTGTCCGCGTATCGGCAAGTCATTTTATGCCATGAAACGCCACTGAACGATGCGCTGCTGAGTCGCCTAAACGCTTGGCAAGCGATCAGTGCCCGTTTCCAACTCACCGACGAAGCCCATCATGCAACGCTACATTTTTTTAGACCTTGACGACACCCTGTTCCAAACCTTACGTAAATGCCCCGACGCCAAAGACCCTCGGTTGCAAGTACGGGCTTTGTTAGCTGACGGTACGGCTAATTCCTACGCCACTGCCAAACAACAATGGTTTTGGGAGTGGTTCGCACAAGGTTTCAAAATCGTACCGGTAACCGGACGTGATGCCGAAGAATTCGCCCGTGTGCAACTGCCGTTTAGCGGAGAAGCCGTTATCATCCACGGCGCAGTGATTTTAGACAAAAAAGGCCAAGTGGATAGCGCATGGATGGCGCACATGCAAACCCACTTGCCGGATTATTATCAAAAACTGCTGGCAGTCTGGCAGGACGTGGAAAACTTCGCCGCCCAACACGCTGGCTACAAACCGCGCTTAGTCAACGAGTTTGACGTCACTTGGTACGGTGTCATCAAACACAGCGAAGGCAAAGAAGATGCGCTACGGCGGATGCTGGATGCCGTCATCATCAACCACCCGCACCTGCAAGACGGCAGCCTGTATTGGCATTTAAACGGCAACAACCTCGCCGTACTGCCCGACATCATCCGCAAAGAACACGCCGTTAATTTCTTACTGGAGTGCTATCGCCAGCAACACCCCGAATTGCTCACCTTCGCCGCCGGCGACAGCTTTACCGACGCGCCGTTTATGGCTTTGTGCGATTACGCCATTATTCCTAGGGATACGCAGCTGCATCGGCGTTTGGCTGGGTATAAAAAGGTCATAACTGTAAGCTAAAATAAAGCGTGATGATATTTACTTGATAAACGTCCGCGCTTGAAGAAAGTCCCGTTTGCTTGCATGCATGGGGTAGCTAATTTTTGTTATTTTGCGGTTATGGATATAAAGCGACAATCTCTAAGCCTTCCGTTTCTGCTAAACCAAACATCAGATTCATGTTCTGCACCGCTTGCCCTGACGCGCCTTTGACGAGATTGTCGATAACCGACAGCACGACCACTGTATTGCCACCTTGCGGTTGATGGAAGGAAATTTGGCAATGATTGCTGCCGCGCACATTGCGGGTATCAGGATGCGAACTTGGAGGCAAGACATCAACAAACGGCTCATTTGCATAGCGTTGTTCGTACAGGGTTTGCAATGAGCCGATATTGCCTCGCAATTGCGCGTACAAGGTGGCGTGAATGCCGCGTATCATTGGGGTCAAATGCGGGACAAACGTCAATTGCACCGATTGTCCGGCGGCGGAAGCCAAGCCTTGGCGAATTTCTGGCAAATGCCGATGGCCACTGACCGCATAAGCTTTGAAACTTTCACCGGTTTCACTCATCAGAGTCGCCAATTCTGCTTTACGTCCCGCACCGCTGACACCAGATTTGACATCGGCGATTAGGTGATTAATGTCAACGAGATTGTTTTCAAGCAGCGGCAAAAAACCCAATTGCACGGCTGTTGGGTAGCAACCTGGGCAAGCGATTAAATTGGCTTGTTGGATGGCGGCGCGGTTGACTTCCGGCAAGCCATAGACGGCGTGTTTGATCAAATCGGGGCATGCGTGTTCGATGCCATACCAATGCTGCCATTCTTCAACATTTTGCAATCTAAAATCAGCTGATAAATCAATGATTTTGACGCCACGTTCCAGCAACGCCGCTGCCATTTGCATTGCCGTACCATTAGGGGTGGCAAAAAATACCACATCGCATTGCGCCAAGGTATTGATTTCTGGGTGGGTGAAGCAAATATCCAATAATTTCCGCAGGCTAGGATAAACCGCATCTACCCGCATCCCGGCATCGGCGCGTGACGTGACGACAGCCACGTCAACATCAGGATGCCGAGCCAAAATCCGTAACAGTTCCACTCCGGTGTATCCGGTGCCGCCTACAATTCCTGCCTTAATCATTGTTTATCCTGTTGTTGCTATTGTTTGAAAGCCCGCCGCTGAATGGTCGGGTTGGCAAGATAGCATCCTCCATCGGCAGCGTCAATTATCGGGCAATCAGAATCTTAGCGTTTTCGTGTTATCCGCATTTTTGGATATTTACCGCCCGTTGGGTTGAAAAAATTGCTAACCTTGATTGCCAAGTTGCCTTTTTCTGCCTATATGAATTTGGCAATTAATCCTATAATCCTAGAAAAAGCATTTCATCCACGAAAAACACAAAAAGCACGAAAAGTTTTAAAGAGATACCGAACTGTAGGCCGTCACCCAAAGGGTGAATAACTAAATCAACACAACATTTTGATTTCTTTCGTGCTTTTCGTGGACTAACTGCGGTATTTAGGTTAATACACCTATTCAAAAGTATGCGAGCAGCCCGACCACTAACTTAGAAATTGCCAAAATCAATTTAATCTGATTTGCCGAAAGGCAGTAATTCGTCGATGCGGCTGTTGGGCCAAGTGGGTAGTTTTTCCAAGGTGTCTTT